>Ga0307379_10002943_pt1 | contig 24855 bp, 20 predicted proteins | sample UN2MG_FD_202237 | JGI IMG/M metagenome (GOLD analysis project Ga0307379, IMG submission 202237) | Soil microbial communities from Risofladan, Vaasa, Finland - UN-2 | ecosystem: Environmental > Terrestrial > Soil > Coastal area > Acid sulfate soil | place: Finland: Risofladan, Vaasa | collected...
CTGTTGGAAACGAGTAAGGTGTTTTGTATAAGGGCGCTGACTCGCACCAGATCGCGCTCTTCCATTCTCCGTATCATCAGATGTCCCCGATCATCGGCAATTGTAACCATTTTGCCTCGAATTGGGTATTCCCCTGTTCCCCGGTCCCGGGCACCCACCCGAGGACTCGAGGCGGGTCTCTGGAATAAACGGTGAATATATGCTAGAATTTTCGCTCTCGGCCAGAGTGTACAAATAAAGAGAAGTGACCAGTGAACTCGGGAAGGATTCCTCCGTGTCGGATTCTGCATCGGCTCCAGATTTTGTTCGTGCGATCGTTGTTGAGGATATTAAAAGCAACAAGAGGGGCGGACGTGTCCACACCCGTTTCCCCCCGGAACCGAACGGGTATCTGCATATCGGGCATGCAAAGTCGATCTGCCTGAACTTTGGCATTGCCGCGGAGTTCTCAGGTTTGTGTAACCTGCGCTTCGATGATACCAATCCCACCAAAGAAGAGGTGGAATACGTCGATTCGATCAAGGAAGATGTACACTGGCTCGGATTCGACTGGGGCGATCGGGAATACTACGCATCGGACTATTTTCAGCAGCTCTACGAGTTTGCGGTTCGCTTGATAAAGGACGGAAAAGCTTACGTAGACAGCCTGACAGCCGATGAGATTCGGGAATACCGGGGAACTCTAACCGAACCGGGAAAGAACAGTCCCTTCCGTGATCGTTCCATCGAGGAGAATTTAGAGCTATTTGAGGGCATGCGCGCCGGAAAGTACAAAGATGGGGAGCACGTGCTGAGAGCGAAGATCGATATGAGCTCTCCCAATATCAATATGCGTGACCCGACGATCTACCGGATTCGGTTTAGCCCTCACCATAGAACCGGTTCAACCTGGTGTATCTACCCGATGTACGACTATGCCCATCCCCTGTCCGATGCGATCGAGGGGATCAGCCATTCCATCTGCACCCTCGAGTTTGAGAACAACAGGCCGCTGTACGATTGGTTCATTGCACAACTGGATTTTAAAGAACCGCCCCAGCAAATTGAGTTTGCCCGTTTCAACCTGAGTTACACGATGATGAGCAAGCGCAAGCTCCTCGAGCTGGTGCGGGAGGGATTCGTCGCCGGTTGGGACGACCCGCGCATGCCTAGCCTTTCAGGATTGCGGCGCCGGGGGTATACACCGGAAGCGATTCGAGCCTTGTGTAACCGAGTAGGTGTTTCAAAGACCAACAGCACTGTTGACATCTCATTCCTCGAGTATTTCATCCGGGAAGACCTGAACAAGCGTTCTCCCAGAGTTATGGCGGTTCTGCGGCCGCTGAAGGTAATCATAGACAACTACCCCGAAGGGAAGGTCGAAGAGGTGGAAGCAGAAAACAACCCGGAGGATCCTGCTGCAGGGACGCGGTTGTTGTCCTTTTCAAGGGTGCTGTACATCGAACAGGAGGATTTTCGGGAAGATCCGCCGAAGAAATATTTCCGTCTGTCTCCGGGGCGGGAGGTTCGGTTGAAGCATGCCTACTACATCACCTGCACACGGGTTGTAAAGGATGAGAGCACTGGGGAAATCCTCGAGGTCCACTGCACCTACGATCCAGAGACGCGGGGCGGGTGGTCCGAAGACGGACGTAAAGTGCGTGGTACTCTTCACTGGGTCTCCGCAGAGCATGCTTTGGATGGCGAGGTACGCCTCTACGACCTGTTGTTCACCAAAGAGAACCCCGGCGAAGAGGAAGAGGGGGGAGACTTCAAAGAGTTTTTGAACCCAAACTCTCTCGAGGTGCTCGAGGGTGTGAAGCTCGAGTCCTCCCTTCGGGGTGCCGTACCGGGAGACCGTTATCAATTTCTACGGCAGGGATACTTCTGCGTGGATCCGGATTCGAAGGAAAACAGGGTGGTCTTCGATCGGACAGTGACATTGCGGGATTCTTGGGCTAAAATCGAGAAGTCGCTACAGAAGGCAGGAGAAGGCGGAGGATAAGATGAACTACTTACATTACAAAGTTCATGCCGGACCATCGAAAATCATCAAGGTTTCTCTTTCCGACCGCGCAAACGTACGGCTGCTCGACACACTGAACTACTACAAGTATCGGATAGGGAAATCCTACCAGAGCAACAGCGAGCATTCAGACAAGATCGCCTGCACATTCAGACCACCTCATAAAGGAGAGTGGCACGTCATTGTGGATCTGACGGGTCAGGGCTTGGAAGTGAGGGCGTTTGTGGAAGTTGTAGACGGTGAGCAGAAGTTGTAAAATAATATTATTTCCTGAAGGGAGGATTCGATGCCGAACACAAAGGATGAACTTGCAGAAAGTAAGAGAAAGCTTCAGGAGCTGATACGGGCACGTTCCCAAGCCACGTGTTCCTCCGTGGTTTCTTCGGAGATCGATGTCCGCAGAGAAACAGAGATCGAAGAGCTCGAGGAGGAAATCCAAGAGCTGGAGAAGAAAATCAAGGCATAATAGCCCTTCTACGTTGCAGTCTCCCTTGAGTTTCAGAACGGCCGTCGCACCGGCGTGCCGCGGTTTCGAAAAAGATTATGTGTAAATCTGTAAAAGCGCTGTTTGTTTTCGTTGTGATGTTGATGCTCGCCTCCTGTCTGCGGCAGAACGTCGGCAGAACGATCGACGAGGGATCGGCGGAACTCAGTTCTCGTTCCTACACCCCGAGCCAAGAAGGATCGGCGAATACTGAGATCGAAACCGCCACCTTTGCATTGGGGTGATTCTGGGGACCGGATGCCCAGTTTGGGCAGATGCCGGGAGTTGTCCGCACTCGTGTCGGCTACGCCGGCGGTACCACCGAAAATCCAACCTACTACCGTATCGGGGATCATTCGGAGACGATTCAAATCGATTATAACCCCGATCTTGTTACCTACTCTGAACTTCTCGATGTGTTTTGGAGCAGCCACAATCCGAGTACAAGATCCTTTTCCCGGCAGTACAGATCGATCATCTTCTTTCACAACGAGCAGCAGCAGCGCCTTGCCTTGGATACAAAGGAGCGGGAAGAAGTCGATAAAACGGTGTTCACAGAAATCGTACCGTTTTCGAAATTCTTCCTCGCTGAAGACTACCATCAGAAATACTACCTGCGTCAGGTGGAGGAATTGATGGGTGAGCTTCGCGGGCGGTATCCGCTGGAAGAAGATTTTATCAGCTCGACGGTTACGGTTCGTCTGAACGGGTATATCGGGGGATTTGGTACCGAGAATCAGCTCGAGCGGGAGCTGGACAGCTTTGCCCTGTCGGACCGGGCTGAAAAATATATCAGAGAACGGGTGTCCCGGAGATAGCTTCTATTCCCCCAGTATTTTCCCGACGATTTCATAGTGACCGAATGGGGGCATCAAACAGGCTCCGGCAAAACTCTGACGGGCATCGAGGAGCAACTCTCTGCTCAATTCAATCCCCTCCACTACCGGATCAGTTGCCCTGTGCATACGCCGGCGGGCGCGCCTCGGAGGCAGGCATCTTTAGTATTCCATGAGCAGGAAAAAACAGCTATGATTGTCCAGGGAGTTTGAATACAGGATCATGAATCGTTTTTGGATCGTACTGGTTTTCATGTTCACCGGACTGGCTGTTCGAGCCGAGGAGATTGACCTGCCTCTTCTCGGTCGGGCAAATCTCAATATCTTTTCGGCCATGACCTTTTATGAGGAGGAAGGCAGCGTGCTCACCGGAGGAATATCTGAGACAAGAAACAGACTTGTGCGAATAGATCTCGAGCGTGGTGGCGTGACCGAGTACTTTGAAATTCACAGATTTTTAGGACGGGTTGACGGGCGGATCCTCGTTTCCACGGTTGATCGGGACCACATTTTGAAACTGCTCTTCGTTGACCCTTCGACTCTTGAAAAGACCAAGGGTCCGGATTGGACGGTCCCCCTTGACTGGGCGCTGCTGCCGGGAAGAGACGGCAGTATGTACTCAGCCCGTCTGGACAGCCGGGGGATCTACACACCCTTTCGATTCGATCCGAAAAAACAGACACAAACTTGGCTGGAGATCGAGGGGGTTCCTACCTCCCTGACACCGGACACGCTGCACCTCCTCATTCAGAATCCAGACACCGGAGAGGTTTTTATTTGGAATACCGAGGATCGGTCCATTCGCGGTCGCCTGAGAAGCAATGATCCGACCGGACAGATTCGTTTCCTGACCAACAGCGTGTTGCTCGTTCCGCCGCAGTACTCGGGACAGGAGCGCTGGCGCGTCTATGATGTGGAAGGGGAGCAGGTAGGAGAGGTGAGCTTTCGGATCAGTGCAGGGGATCCCCTGTTCTTTTGGTTTACGAAGGATTTGAAGCGAGCCGTCGTATGTCTTCGGGGTCGAGTGAATCCTGAATCGGCTGTAGTGAACACGGAGGACTTTCGGCGATGGTTGCAGCGGGAGGGGCACCTTTTCACCCCGACTCGAGGTGTTCTGAACGACGGCAGGGTGCGGGTACGGACCTATCCCACTCTTGAAGCGGAGATCGTCGGCCATCTCGACAGGGGAGACAGGGTCGAGGTCCTCGAGAGAAGCGGGCAGCGCGTGTTGATCGGGAGCATGAACGATTTCTGGTATCTGGTTCGAAGGGAGGACGGTCTTTCAGGCTGGTCCTACGGTCACTTCATAGACCTGCCCTAAAAGTAACATGAAGACAAAAGAATCCAGGATGAGTTTTTTGGATCTGGTCAATCGGCGTCAAAGTGTGCGCCAGTATGCCGACAAGCCGGTGGAGCGGGAAAAGATCGAAACGTGTCTGGAGGCGGCCCGGCTCGCCCCTTCCACCTCGAACTCTCAGCCCTGGAAGTTCATCGTTGTTGATGATCCCGATTTGAGATCGATCGTGGCCAAAGAATCCGTGGCCCCTTTTCGTTCGTTTAATACCTTTACCGATCAGGTACCGGTCCTGGTGGCGGTTATGGCAGATAAAATAAGTGTAAAGGCAAAGACCGGGCAATTCCTGCGCCGATTTGATTTCGGCTTGATAGATATTGGGATTGCGACCGAGCACTTCTGTTTACAGGCCACAGAAATCGGCCTGGGCACCTGCATACTCGGATGGTTTCACGAGAAAGCTGTGAAAAAGCTTCTCGATATTCCGCGAAACAAACGGGTGTACCTGATGATTGCCCTTGGCTATCCGCGGGACGGGCAGGTACGTGGGAAACGCAGAAAACCTCTGGCGGAGGTCCGCAGTTACAATCGCTACCGGTAGGGTGGCTCTCCTCTATGGGCTATTGCATTCCCTCTCGAGTGTATTATCATGGTAGTATGGACTGTGAGGTGAATGGGTTGTACAGTTCCTACCTTGTAGTCAGATGCAGAAGGAGGTGAAGCGGATATGGCGCTCAGCTTGAAAAGTTCGACGATCGAGGCGGGGGGCACGATCTCTCGAGTCTATACCTGCGATGGGCGGGATATTTCCCCGCCGCTGCGTTGGGAAAACGCACCGCCGGGAACGAAGAGTTTTGCTCTGGTCTGCGATGATCCGGACGCCCCTATGGGTACTTGGGTGCACTGGGTCATCTACCGCATCCCCGCCGATTCCGATCGACTTGCAGAAGCGATCCCTGCCACCGAGAAGCTGGAAAACGGCACGCTTCAGGGCAGCAGCGATTTCGGCCGGATCGGCTACGGCGGACCCTGTCCGCCCAGAGGGAAACCCCACAGATACTTCTTCAGGCTCTATGCCCTGGACGCAGAGCTTTCCGTCGGATCAGGATTAACGAAAAAGGCGTTGTTGAAAGAAATTGAAGGTCACGTTTTAGAACAGGCGGAACTCTACGGAGTCTACGGAAGAGCCTGAGCGCACGGTTTTGCGCTGAAGAGCTGAAGGGCTGAAGTGCTGAAAGGTTTGCCCGCGCTGCATGGGTTCAGCCCGTTCGCTCTGGCGCCGCCCTAGGGTGGCCTATTCAGCAGGTCAGATGCAGAGCAGCCACTACTTTTTTCTTCGAGCACAGCTCGTTGTAGGTACGGATCGCTCTTTCAGTGGATCCGGCAACCACCTCGATTCCCTCCTGGCGCAATCGGTTGACAAGGGCGGTCTTCACCTTCATCAGTCCGGGTTTTCCCTGACCGACGACCAGTACCTCGGGCTTGTATCGTAGTACCTCTTCCAGATCGTCTAAACACAGATTGTGCCCTTGCTTGCGCCACCAGGATGCATTCACCCGATCCGGGTAGATAATAACATCCGAGTTGTAGTTTTTTCCGTTTACCGTCACGCTTCCGAATGAGTAGGAGTCGATCATAATAGTGCTCCTCGCTGTGTTTATTACGATAGTAGTTCCCCGGCGGATGAGTCAAGCCAGAGTCAACATCGTCTGAAGATTTCCGATGCCAGGGATCTGTCCTGGATCGAAAGCGGGGATTCCAGGTCCTCCCGGAGATCCTTTGAAGAAAACAGACCAACGCTCCGAATAAGTTCATCGGTTCCGGTACATTGCCTCCCGATGTTTGGGATTTTAAGGGAGCCCACCAGGATATGGCCGCCGAGATCGAGGAATCCATGATTCCCGTAATTCAGGCCGGTGTCTTCGATCCTCCTCCCCCATCTCGAAGGAGTCGATTCCTGAGAAAAGTTGCCGATCCGGCTCCCGGCCAGATCTCCCCCCACTGTGCATTTGAACTCGCACTTCTTGCATTTCGAGCCGAGCTCTGTGCGGATCTTCCGGTCCTGTTCGTAGCATTCGGCCAGATACTCCACCCACTCGGCGAAGGGCAGATCCCGACGGGATCCGTCCAGGCAGCCAGAGGCACACTGCGATCGAGAAAGCGAAAATTGATCGTGTCGATCGTATGGGGCAGCCTGCTGTACAGCTAGACGCGAAGGGTTATGCCGACACCCGCTGGGCCGTTGTTGACGCTGGCGGCCAAGGATTTCGCCAGTGTGGTCTTGCCCACCCCGGGAACGTCTTCGATCAGCACGTGCAGGCCGGAGAAGAAACCGACCAGCAGCAGGTCGACGATTGATACGGTCCTCTGGATCTGCTGCTCAGCTACTCTGAATGCGAGTCTAGAGGTGTTCATAGTTCGAATATATAGATTATCTAATTGATAAACAATAGGCTACGACCGCTGATCCGAATGGTGGTACGTTTACGGGAATTCGGTCCGCCCCGTGGCACCTACCGGCTCTTTCCCCGCCCGGAGATCGGCCACACGGCCTCCAGCCTCGCCTTACGCACACAGTAATACTGATCATGAAGATTCGCCGTGGTGCAGCAGTGACTGGGGATGTACTCGATCTTCTGCATGTATTCCAGCTCATCCTGCGGGTCCGTGATCCGGCCGTGTTCTTCCGACAAGCCGGCGATTCTCAACTCCGCTCGACCCTTGATCGACGGAGGACCTTGCTCGGTTGTACAGACCTTGAGCCCGGCATCGGTGATGGCCACTCCGGGCCGCTTGTGGATCACGGTTGTCAGAATTGAAAGCGAGTTACCGAACGGCAGGGACCCCCGGGAGTACACATTGTCCATGAACACGTAGGAGCCCGCCTGGATCTCCGTCCAGACCGTGTGGTCTCCGGTGATGTGATGGGTGCCGGTTCCTCCCCCGCTGATCTCCTTCACCGGGATGCCGTGACTCTCCAGATAGTTTTTGATCCGGCCGACCTTCTCCTCCATCGTTCGTACACCCTGCCGCTTCACCGCGTCGGTTAGCGTTGTCGGCTGATGGGTGTCGTACACCAGGTGGCCTTCGTAGGCCTGGATACCCTTAAAAACGAGTCCGGCGGCGCGCCCGATTCGTTGGGCCAGATCAAGGGCTTCTTCCTCCGTGTTCACCCCGCAGCGGTTCATTCCCACATCGATTTCAACCAGGACGTGCAGCATGGCCCCGACTTTTCGTGTGACCGCGGACAGGCTTTCGATGTTTTCCGCTCGATCCACGGCCACCGTGATCTTTGCTCCTCCCCGCGCCATGCAAGCCAGACGGTAGATCTTGTCGGGATCCACGACCTGGTTGGCGACAAGAATGTCCCGGATCCCGGCATCGACCAGCACCTCAGCCTCACCGACCTTAGCGCAGGTAATTCCTTTGGCACCGGCCTCCAGCTGCAGGTGGGCGATGTTCGGGCACTTGCATGTTTTGAAATGGGGCCGGAGCCTTGCGTTCCTGCCCTTGAAAAAATCGGCCATGATGCGGATGTTGTCTTCCAGCACATCCAGGTCCAGGATCAACGCAGGTGTCTCGATGTCTTCCATGTTCATGCACTTGAATTCGCTCATGATTTTTTCATCCTCTAATGTAGATAACAGACCGTTCCGGGGTGTGCGCCTAAAGAGGGCCCCAGCGAACAGGTCTTTGAGGTTATATAATACTTGAGGACGGTTCTGTAAAGGGAATAAGTGCTGCTACTGGTTCCGATTGTTGACTTCTCATACCCCCGAAGTAGTATTGACACATCAGCTGTCGGCGTTTTGTACAACCCCTGATGAAGCTCTTCGTGAACTGGAAATTGCAAAAAAGGCCTGGATCGATGCCGCAATCGCCGAAGGAAAACCGATTCCACCTCCCACCTACCGACCGGTCATTTACCAATTCTCGGAGTAGTACGACTCGATAAAACGAGGTGAAGGTGTGGCTCCGCGTACCGATGGGCAGGAAAACGTACTTCGAGATGCATTTGAGATTTTCCTCATCGTAGCGCAGTCCCTCGAACAGCGACTCGGTCGTGAGCAGCAGGAACAGCTCATCATCCTGGAGGGTGAACTCGGTGTAAGCCCGGTCATCCCCGCCTGCCCCACTCTGCACCGAAGTACACTGGGTGAGCAGAAGCAGGAACAGCGCACCGAAGATTTCACGGTGTTTGCTCGAAGGAAAAACTGATAGAATCATGGCACGAGCACGGGCCAGTCCTGCTTCCGGCCGGAAGCGCCGGTAACCCAGCAGTAATGGAGAACGAGAACAATGCGAAAAACCATCTATGTTGATTTTGAGAACGTACCCAACGTCGAAATTAGAGAAACGAGTGATACAAGGATCCTCATTTTCATAGGACAGAGCCAAAAAAGGCTGTCTACGAACATCGTCAAGGCCATACAGCCATTAGGGAAAAATGTGGAGTGGATTCAAATCAACGGATCCGGGAAAAATGCTCTCGATTTTCATATTGCCTACTATCTGGCGATGCACAAAGAACAACCGGATACGGAGCATTACATTATATCGAAAGATGCCGGTTTCGATCCGCTGATTGTCCATGCGAACGGACTCGGGCAGAAGGTGAGGCGGGTTGTGTCCTTCGCCGATGTCTTCGAGAAGATCGGCCTGGGCAAGGAGCTGGAGGGAAAATACAAAAAGGTCAAGGAAATCCTGATGAAGCAGCAAAAAACCAGGAGACCGAAAAGCAGAAAGACGCTGAGCTCATTCATCGAGACCACCTTTCAGAAAAAGATCAGTACAGCCGAAACGAACAAGCTGATCGAGAATCTGTTTCGTGATGGACTGCTGGAAGAGAAGAGCAAGAGGATATCCTATCTGGATTGACGACCTCCCAATGAGAGCGATCTGGTTGACGGACATCCATCTGGAGTTCCTCGATGACCGGACATTCAGCACTTTCCTGCGGGAGTTGAGCCGGCGGAACGCAGATGCCACACTGATATCCGGCGACATCGCCCAGGCGCCGACTGTCTCGGAGTATCTCTCCAAGATGGCGAAATTCCTTGAGATCCCCATTTACTTCGTCCTCGGCAATCACGATTTCTACCATGGTTCGATTCCCGCCGTGAAAGATACCATTAGAACATTGTCAAAGGATTCGTCACTGCTGCACTGGCTCACGGATCACAGGCCGGTCTATCTGAGCCCCACGACCTGCCTTGTCGGCCACGATGGCTGGGGTGACGCCCGACTCGGAGACTACCACAACTCAACCGTGGACCTCAATGACTTTTACCTGATTCACGAGCTCGCCGGTCTCTCGAAGCGAGATCGCCTTCTCAAGCTTCACGAGCTCGGGGATGAGGCCGCGGCTCATCTCAGGAAGGTCCTGCCCGAAGCCCTGAAATCCGCCGATCACGTTGTGGTGCTTACCCATGTTCCTCCTTTCCGGGAGGCGGCCTGGTATGCAGGGCGGCCTTCCGACTCTCAATGGCTCCCGTTTTTTTCCTGCAAAACCGTCGGAGACATGCTTTACACAACAATGCAGAGCCATCCCCACAAACGCATGACCGTGCTCTGCGGCCATACCCATGGGGGCGGAAGGTCTGCAATCCTGCCTAATCTGGCGACGTGGACAGGACCGGCTCGCTACGGTCATCCCGCCATACAGGAGATATTCGAGTGGACATAGATGGGATCAACGAGCAGATAGAGACGGCACTTGAGAAGCTGGAGCAGGAGGAAGACGTCCGCATTGTGTATGCCTGCGAATCGGGTAGCCGGGCATGGGGATTTGAATCCAGGGACAGCGACTGCGATGTCCGCTTCCTCTACCTGTATCCGGCCAAGCGGTATCTCAGTGTTTCACCGGATCGCGACGTGATCGAGCGGCCTCTGGATGACCGGTTGGACATATCCGGATGGGATCTGCGAAAGGCTCTGCAATTGCTGCGCAAGTCCAATCCGCCCCTGCTCGAGTGGCTGCAATCCCCGATCGTCTACCGGCAGGTTCCCTCCGTTGTCTCCCGGATTCGTACACTCGTACCGCAGTACTATTCGCCGGCAGCCTGTCATTATCACTACCTCCACATGGCCACCAAGAATTACAGGGAGTACCTCCGCGGGGAGCAGATCTGGATTAAGAAGTACTTTTACGTCCTGCGGCCCGTGTTGGCGTGCCTGTGGATCGAAAAGGGGCACGGGGTTGTACCGATCGAGTTCTCAAAACTCACCGAGCGCGTGGTCGACAGAGATGACCTTCGCCAGGCAATCCAGGATCTACTCCGCCGGAAGCGAGCCGGAGAGGAGCTCGATCAGGGCCCCCGAATCCCTGCGATATCGGATTTCCTGGATAAAGAGATATCCCGGCTGTCGGCCAAGGCGGCACCACCATCAAAACCGACCACCGTCGAAGCCCTGGACCAGGTCTTCATCGCTTCCATCATCGATATCTACGGTCCCCATATACAACGAGGCACTGCGACAGGGACAGACAAGCTTTCCCGTTAGCGGACAATTTTACGACAATACTCCATTCTTCACGGGCTGTAAAAAGTCCGTTGATCGATCAGTCCATAATAAGTACTATAAAAATACTGGAGATACGAATGAATTTAAAAGAAGATATCAGACCGATCTCATACATCAAAACAAATGCAGCGCAAATACTGAAAAGAGTCAATGAAACCCGCAATCCAATCGTGATCACCCAGAACGGCGAAGCAAAGGCTGTACTCCTGGATACCGAATCATACCAGGAGATGTTGAGTGCGATTTCAATCTTGAAACTGCTCTCCCAAAGCGAAAAAGAAATCGAGGACGGAAAGATTCTGAAAAACGATGAGGTGTTTCGCGAACTGAGGGAGGGCGTTGATAACCGCTAAGAACTATCCGGTCTACTGGAGTCAGACCGCAAAGACCGATTTAGCCGAGATTGTAGAATACATCGCCGATCCGTGGAGAATCTTCTACAAAACCGAGGAGGAAAAAGTATTTATCCTCGCAGTTATCGACGGCAGAAGAAATGTGGAAGACCTGCTGCTGCGAAGACAACTGAGATAGATGACTATAAAAGCCGTAGGAGCACGATCCGGATCAACGTTCTGGCCGGCCCGCGCGGGATACCGGCGGTGCTCAACCACGATGAGCTGCACCTTCACGATCACGGCAACGGCAACTACTCTATTTCATTCCGGGACGTAAACCTCGCCGTTTTGGTGGAGATTCTGCTGGTCCAAAACCTGGAAGGAAAATCTCCGGTATATTGGGGGGAGATATCGGGGTGGGAGGAGACCGGACCGAACCGGGTCGAGTTTTTTCTGAAAGACAAACAGGGCGGCTCCGGGATCGCACTGAACGATCCGCTGTCTGCAGAGGCGGTCGTGGAGTTCCTGAAAAAAGCGGAGATGGACTGGATTCACGTTCAGATTCGACAGACCTGCCATGAAAAAGCCGGAGAAACGGACAGGCTGCACCAGAAGGTCCGACGGGAAATGAAGCGGAAGTGATCGAGCAGGTCAGGAATCACCGTCTGCTCGGGGAGCGTTAGCGCCGCACCCTGAAAGAGCTAGAGGGGGGAGTCGGCTGGCGCATCGCCCTGAGCCCCAATCCCAACCAGAACGAGCTGATCCAGAAGGCGCTGGAGCTGCTGGAGGAGGCGGGGCAGTCCGCCACCCGGAACCCCAGTGTCCGCCGGGCCGAAGGGCGGGTGTGCCTCAAGCTGGATGCGGCGGTTGAGGAGGAGCTGTGGAACCGGCTGCGGGACCGCTATCGGGAGGAAACGGGTTTCGACCTGCAGCGGGAGTGATCCCAGGCGGGAATTGCCCCTTATGTAAGAGGCGGATCACCAACCCCGGTATATCCCGGGGAAGCCAAAGGCAATGACAAGCTCCGGGTCACACCTGTTCCCCGGCGCCCTTCGTGCTGGTCATCATCTCCTCCTATTTATAAACAGACTTTCCAAACAAGATTCCTAGATGGTATCCTGTCGCATATGGAAACGGTGCACAAAACGATCCTCCGGTCGGCTGCAGACCTGGCAGTCTTGGAATCCGAGTCAATCGATCTCGTGGTTACCTCACCACCCTACCCGATGATCGAAATGTGGGACCGTGTTTTCGGGCAACAGGATGAAAGGATAGACCGGTCCATCCAAGACGGCGACGGCTCCAGGGCATTCGAGCTCATGCATCAACTGCTGGATGCAGTCTGGCGTGAATGCTACAGAGTCCTGAAACCCGGTGCGTTCGCGTGCATCAATATCGGCGACGCCACGCGAAAAATCGCGGACGGTTTCCGTCTGTACACCAATCACTCCCGGGTCACCTCGTTTTGTGAATCCCTCGGCTTCCAATCTCTACCCGCCATCCTCTGGAGAAAACAGACCAACGCGCCCAACAAGTTCATGGGATCCGGCATGCTTCCATCGGGCGCCTATGTGACGCTGGAACATGAGTACATCCGCATTCTCCGTAAAGGCGGCAAACGAAGCTTCACCAATCCCGAGGCGGACAGGAGGAAGCGGAGCGCGTTTTTCTGGGAGGAGCGGAATGTATGGTTCTCGGATCTTTGGGATTTCAAGGGCATCGGACAGGAACTCGGAGACAGCGCCACCCGGAAGCGAAGCGCGGCGTTCCCCTTTGAATTGGCGTTTCGCCTGATCAATATGTACAGCATGCAGGAAGATACCGTGCTGGATCCCTTTTTGGGCACGGGCACCACCATGCTCGCGGCCATGGCCTCCGCCAGGAACTCCATCGGCGTTGAGATCGACGGCGTCCTGGCAACGGTGATCGAACATAAGGTCCAGGAGTTTTCCCAACTCGTCAACCAACGACAGCTCCAGCGGCTGAACGATCATGCGTGTTTTGTGAGGGAATATCGACAGAGGCGAGAGCGGGACCCGGGGTATCTGAATGTTCCGCATGGATTTCCCGTGGTGACACGGCAGGAGATCCATCTCTCGATCCCCATGGCAGTGAAGATCTTGAAGGCCGGCCCCACCGAGTTCAGCGTTCATCACCAACAGATGGACAGTCACGCCGTTTCCAGCGTCAAAACGCAAGGATTCGCTTTGGAGCCGGGGCGCCAGGTACAGCTCGGCCTGGGGTTGATGGACTGAACGGATTCGGCACCTGACAGAGGAGGGAGTGGCGCAGCTGTTCATCCAGGGCGGCGGCCAGCGCAGGATCGTGGGCGCCCTGGGGGCGCTTCAAAGTGATAGGTGAATACGGCCACAGCAGTAGGCCATCCTGTTCGACCGGATGGCAAGAGATTGCCGGATGTGTCATCCATTTCATCGTGGATGGTGAATGTTGTCTCTGAGCCAGAATTCAGGAACGTATCGATCACCTCACCCATAGTGGAAAATGAGGTAGCGGTGTTGACGGGCGAGGTAGCCAACATAGGTGGCCGTGGATTCGCTTTAGAGGTGGATTGGGGAGACGGCAGTCCTATTGAGAGCTTTTCATTTGCAGCCGGTACTGTTGAATTCAGCCTGACGCACTGCTACCTGGATGACAATCCGGGTGGCACTTCGTCGGACAACTACACCATAGATCTTCACTTGAGGCAGGACGGCATCGCTGATATTGAGGCAGTCACGGTGACAGTTAACAACTTAGCCCCGACAGCTGGCCTGACCGGGGAAACCTTTGGAATTCCCGGACACATCATGAGTTTTGAAGGAAGTTTTTCCGATCCGGGTACGCTCGACACGCACACTTCAAGCTGGGAGATCCGCAATAGTTCACATGTTCTCGCAGCCGCAGGGTCGGGAACAACATGGGAGTTCACGCCTGTAAAGCCGGACACCTACACTGTGAAGTTCATAGTCAACGACGATGACGGCGGCTCGGATATAGCCTTTCTCGAGGTCAGGGTTGGTACCTTCATTCTTGAGCCATGTCAAGACGATCCTGAAAAATACATTCTGGGGATTTTCGGAAGCGAGGGACGAGATAGGATTAGGATACGTTGGCGGTCCGGCAGCCGCCAATATATCGTAAAGATCCGGAGCTTGGATAGTGATACTGTAGAGAAGTTCTTTGTCGATGAGGCTTTGTGCAAGATCATAGTCTACGGTAGGGCGGGGGATGATACGGTTCGAATCTCAGCCAAAGTCAATGTAAATGCGATAATCTACGGCGGATCAGGCAACGACCGTCTATACGGCGGGAAAGGAAACGATCGGCTTTGCGGTGGTAGGGGGCACGACCGTCTTTTCGGTGGTTTTGGCAAGGACAGGCTCAAAGGCGGCTCCGGAAATGACTTGCTCGTTCACGGCTTTGGTCTTCACCACTGTCGGAAAAAGCGTTGAAATAAATCTTGGGACAACATCCGGTTATTAATAGGCAATGTGAAGTATTAGAATACATAATACTTTAGTATTATTTTTCCTTTGTCAATCTAATACACAAAATAAGTCAATTATGGTCCCATTTACCTATTTCAAGGAAGTCTGTCCTGGTTTACGATCGTTACTACAAATTCATTTAAGGCTAAAGATCTAATTGTATTTTCAATAGCTAATTCTCAGTGGAGTTTGTTTATTTATTAAGCGAACCTGGAGGCAGATAAGCCGAATCACATGGATCCATCCTATCGGCTCGAATCCCTCGAACCCCGTCTTTTACTTTCCGGAAACGGATTGATCGATGAAGCTGTCGCCCTGACCGCTTCGCCCTCAGAAACAGCTACGTTAATCCACGAAGATCAGTCAGACGAAGGCATAACCCTATCCGATCAGAAGATCTCTTCGTATGATCCTGAGGTGCAGCTTTCCGACCTCTTTGCCACCGCTGATTCGAACTCCAACCCGGAGGAATCCGGGCTTGATGGAGAAGTTGAAGATCCGGCTGCAGAGGAGCAATCGAGCGCTTTCGAATTGCAGTCTGGTGCTGTCGATGCAGAGATATCGCTGAGCAGTCCTGCTCCGACCCTTAGCGAGGGATCGAACATCACCGACGAACTGGTGGAATCGCTGAACGCGGCGCAGCCTCCTCCGAACCAGGAGGGAGTGTTTGTATTTACCGCGAAGTCAGGAAAAAACGACCTAACCCTGCGGCTCAGCCCTGAAGATCAATCCCGTCTTGAAGTATTCGATAACATAAGACGGGAAGTCGGCTTCACTCAGCCGGTAGCCGAGATCGATCGGCTGTTGATCTACGGCTCTGATGAGGCGGACGACACCCTAACCGTCGATTTCACCAGTCCGTTCTGGCTGGATGGCGGCATCACCTTTGATGGCGGCGCCGGATGGTTCGACAGTCTGGTTTTCAAGGGCGCCGACGGCATCACCGCCGATTACACCGCCATCGGCACAGATGCGGGTGTGTTGGCGTTGAGCAGCGCCTCGGGTGGAACCGTAGATAGCACTTTTGTTCAGTTCACCGGTCTCGAGCCGGTCACTATCAGCGGGGTTTCTTCTTATACGTTCCGCACTGACGACACAGCGGCGCTGTTTCCCGACGCTACACCCGATAATCTCACGGGCCTGGACAACATTACAGTCGACAGCCCGGAAGCGGGTAAAAACCGAATTACCGGCCTCAGCGGTGGCCTGGCCTTCGAGGCGGTCACGTTTTTTGATGTAGCTGATGTCACCATCGACCTCGGCGCCAACGACGTGCAAGGCAGCGACGCAGACTCGCTTACCATCGCTCCGGCCGGGCTGGTGGCGACGGGATTGCAGAACTTTTCCATTAGAACCGGTGCTGGCGCGGACACCGTCACTGTCGAGGCTGCCGAGCTTACACCACCGTTTACCGGCATCGTTGTCACCATAGATACGGGAGCCGGGGAGGACCACATCGACCTCTCGGCTCTCACCTCGGCTGAGGGGATATCTGAGGTGGTCGGCGGGACCGGCACGGAGGACACCCTGGCCGGTCCGGCGCGTGACGCCAACCTCTGGACCATAACCGGCTTAAACCAAGGTTATCTCGAGGGAGTGCTCGATTTTAGCGAGGTCGAGAATCTCGTCGGAGCAAACGGCGTCGCCGATACCTTCCTCGTCCTGGCGGAGGGCTCGATCCAGGGCACCTTCACCGGTGGCGGCGACGGGCCGGACAGCGTGGTGGTACAGTGGCCCGGTGGCGATGGATACACCACCGTGAACTCCACAAGCGAGAATCCTCACGTGTTTGTGGTGGAGGATCCGTCAGATCCGGCGTTGAACCGGACCGTCCGGTACGCGGGCATCGAGCCGATCATCGCGGGAACGAGCACAGCCCGCATCATCAACGGCACCGGAACCGCCGATGACTACGTGTACGACGTTACCCCCTCAGGCGCTAACAGGATTGCCAATGCCGCCGGCGATTTCTACGACCCTGGCTTGGGTTTCGTACCAGAGCTCATTTTCGCCGCCCCCGCATCGGTTCTTTTTGCCCTGGGCGCAGGTGATGACAGCCTCACGCTGGCGGCTGAACCCACCGGTGCGATTGCCTATAACGGAGGCACCGGGTCCGACGCCTTGGCCGCATGGGACGGCGAGCACTTCTGGACCGTCGACGGTACGAATACCGGGACGCTCGACGGGCCGGGAGTGGTCTCCTTCGTCTCTGTTGAATCTCTCGTCGGCGGCGCCCAAAACGACACGTTCACATTCACCGGCAACACATCCGGCCTGAGCGTCGGCGTGGATGGCGGTAGCGGTGGGTATGACCTCCTCGACTACAGCGCCGTGTCGGATGCCGTGGAGATTCAGATTGGGATCGGCAACGTCAACATCGACGAGATACGCGGAGCAGCCGGCACATCCGACACGCTGGTCGGCGCGGACGATGAGAATGTCTGGACGATCACCGGCACGAATACGGGTCTGGTGCAGACGACGAGTAGCGATTCCATCCGGCTCGACGGTTCGGGAGAGAATGCCAACTTGAAACCGGGTGCCCCGAACGAGATCATGTTCGCCTCCCCCCACGGCTTCAAGGATGGTCAGGAGGTCACGTATCAAAGCGATCTTACGGTCGATACCAGTGGGCTCGTCGCGGGCCAAACGTACATCGTCAGATTGATCGATGAAATCAGTATCGTGCTGGAGACCACGGCGTCTGTTGCCGTTGCGGTAAACATCGACGCTTGGAACACCGGATCGAGCTCACTGACTACTATCGAGATTACCAAGTCGCTGGACAGCTTCGGAACGAATGCCACCGTCTTCCCCGGTCTTTCCAACGGGATCGAGTTCAAGGAACCCCATGGATATGCGGACGGCGAGCTGGTCAGATACGAGAGCAGCGATGCCAACGACGCAAGCGGGCTCACTCATCTGGAAACGTACATCATCGACTACATCGACGAGCTAACCATTGCGCTGGAGACGGAGGAGTCTGTTCCGGTTCCGGTGGACACCGGCGCATTTGTCGCGGGCACCTACGCGTTGATTACCCCCGTGCTCGAAATCTCGTTGAGCGACAATACCGTGGTACCGATTCCTGCCGACTCTGTCCGATTCCTGCTTCCTCACGGATTGGTGGATGGTGAGGAGGTCATCTATCAGAGCGATCTTACCGAGCCAGATACAAGCGGTCTGACCGCCGGCACCACCTACAAGGTGAGGGTCGTTGACGAAAAAACGATCCGGCTGGAGACAACTGTCGGGATTCCCATTGCCGTGAACAGCGGTGCGTGGACCGAGGGCGTCAGCTCGCTGAACACCCCGGCGATCTCGGTCTCCGAGATCGAGTTCAACGGATTCGAGAATCTCACGGGCAACTTCGCCGGGGACGCATTCGTTTTTGCAGATGCGGCTTTGGTGGCGGGCGGCATCGACGGCGGGGAAGGCAACAACAGCCTGGACCTCTCAGCGTACACAACCACGGTGACGGTGAATCTTGGCAGCACAGGTCCGGCCACCACCGGTGCGGCCGGGGGGATCGCCAACTTCCACGCGCTGACAGGAGGCTCTTCGAGCTCAAATGCCCTGCTCGGTCCGAGTGGCGATGCCGTCTGGGACATTACCGGGGCCGATGCCGGCGAGGTCAACGGCATCGCCTTCTCCGGTTTCCAGAACCTGACCGGCGCGGCTGACAACGAAGACGGATTTATCCTCCGCTCCAGCGGCAGTATCAGCGGCACTTTGGATGGTGGCGCCGCGGGCCGTGACAACCTGGCCATCGAGGACGTCGACGGCAAGTTGGCCGTCATACTCCCCGGTGGCGATGGCAGCGGTACACTGCTGACAGATGGGATCGACGACGTTGATCTGGGCCGCATGGTCGAAGTGACGTATCGAGGACTGGAAGGTGCATTCGACATTTCGAGTACCCTCGGTCTGGGCGGCACTGTATTCAGCGACACACTGATTCTCACACAGCCACGTCCTGACGCCTTGAGATTGAGAATTGAGGAAACGTCGGGTCTGCGCTATTTCCTGGAGTGGAGCGACGCCATCGGGCTATCGATGGGCTCCCCATGGCTCGAATTGGACATCACCGCGGCCGATCTGGTGCTGGTCGATCTCGGTTTCGGCGACGACTCAGTAACGATCCAGGGCGACATCCAATTGGGCGACCGCGTGTTTGAGGTACGCGCGGAGCAGATAATCGTCGACACCGGAGCAAAGCTAACCAGCTTAGGGAATATCACCCTCCTCGCCAAGGACACGAGCATCAAGCAACTGGAAGATCTTATACCCGGCAGCAAGAGCAACACGGCCACAATCGAGATCCGTCAGGGCGCGCAGATCAGCGCGGACAACCTGATCATCAGAGCGGAGGCCGCAGACAAGTCCCTGATTTCCTTTTTTGGAACGAGTGAGCTCCTCAACGAGTTTGTTATCGACCGCTTGTTAGATAAAGTCACCGGTCTGTTCGCGCTGCCGTTCAAGGTGCTCCTCAAGCGTTCGGAGGCCACGGTCACCATACACGAAAACGTGAGTTTGAGCGGTAGTGCCGGGGTGGCCATCGAGGTCGATGCCGGCGCCGATGCCAGCGGGGGCGGTGAAGTCGATTCGGTGACAGCGCTTCGCCTGCCCATTGTGGCGAAGAGCAAGCTGTTCAGCTTCGGCTATGTGCAAACAACGGCGAACGCCATCATCGATATCAAAGAAGGCGTGCAGATCGCTTCCGCAGGCGGTCCCGTAGCGATCAACGCCGACGGCAAGGCGGTGTCGTTGTTGAAGACCGAGACCAGCCGTGACTCCGGCGATTCTGCGACACCCGCGATTTCTCTGGCAATCGCCAAGACCGACATTGTTTCGAAAGTAAACGTGGCGGAATCGGTGACCATCACCGCAGGCAAGACCGCCAACATTACCGCCGAGGGGCTTGAAGACACGGAGGCGGAGGCCAAGGTCGGGATCAAAAGCGACGGCAGCGCCGGACTCGCATTGGGCATCAGCCTTTCGGACGCCACGATCACCGCCGAGGTGCATGGAACGGTAACGGCCAACATGGCTCCCGGCTCGGTGGTCAAGCTCGAGTTCGACCCCACACTGCCCGATCCCACCCGGATCGGATACGTGGATACGGACAAAGATACTATCCACGTCGGCGAGCATGCCCTGGCTACCGGCGACCGGGTCACCTACAGCAACCGCCGCGGCACGAGCATCGGAGGCGTCTTGGTGGAGGGAGGCCTGACCGACGGAGGCGACTACTACGTCATTACCACCTCGGATCCGGCACGGATCAAGCTGGCGGAGATGCGGGACTGGGCAATCCAGGGAAAGGCTGTCGATCTGGAACTGGGGGCTGGCCCCAACATGGTTGCCGTCAACAGCAAGGAGTTTGAGGCCGGCAGCAGCGGCGTCGTGGACAGCGGCAGTGACACGATCACTCTCGACAATCCACGACCCGCAGGCTCGTTGATCGGCTCCACCTTCGAGCTGGGTCAGGCGGTCCGTTATGATGTTGCCGATGGGAGTACACCGATCGAGGGTCTCATCCCCGGCAACGTGTACTATGTCATCGCCAGCACCAATCAGTTCAACCTGGAGGGGGACCTGCGCTTCGTCGACAAGCAGGTGATCCGGCTCGCCGAATCGGAGAACGAGGCCCGTGCGGGCATCGCCCTGGATCTCGACGCGGCCAACGCGACAGGGACGCACAAGCTGACGGCGTTGCACGTGCTCGATTCGGAGCTGGCGACCGGACTCGGCGTGCTCGCCTCGCTCGAGGCTACCGACAAGGCGCTGGTCGAATCGGGTATCGCAGAAGAAAAACCGAAGACAGTCATAGAAAAGTGGAATGACGTCCTAAATACAAGCCTGATGGATCGTCTTCTCTCCAGCTACAACGCAAATTCGGACAAGCCGGACAGCGGAGCGAAACCAAACCTGCAGGGGGCGGGCGCTCTGAGCTATCTAGATACGGACCACACGGTCTCTGCGACTGTCGGCGCCACAGCGGTGCTCAAGTCGAACGAGGACCTGGAAGTCAAGGCCGAGATCTCCGACAAAATCCAGATCAACGCCGAGACGAGTATTGAAAAAGCTTCCGATCAAGATAGCAATGACGACGATGAGGCTTCCGGCAGCGCACTCAGCGCAGCCGTAGTCATAGGCCTGGTCGACAACACGGCCCTGGCGACGGTGGAATCCGGAGCGGAGCTAGACGCGCTGCGGGCATTGCGTGTTATCGCCGGCATCACCTATCCCTATCTCACCCGTCCTGACGAGTTCATTCCGATGAGTGTAGGAGAGCTTGTCGATCAGCTGGAGGGCGAGGGGATGGATGCGTTCAACGACTATCTCGATGGGACACTAGGCCTTAAGTCTAAGCTGTTCAACACGTGGGCGAGGAGCTCCGGTGAGGCGGGCGGGCTCTCTATTGCCGGCTCGGTCAACTTCCTGGATTTCAGGAATGTCTCCGAGGCGGTTGTCCGTTCGGGTGCCAAGATCAACCAAAACGCGATTTTTAGAACTCCAACGCCGGAGTCGAAGAAAGATCAGCAGGTTGTGTCCATCGAGGCCACGAACTACATGCAGTTCTTCAATGTGACGGGGACGTTCGAGTTCAAGCTGCCCAGCGCAAGCCTCGATCCCCTGGCCCCGGAGTTCGATTCGAAGCTCTCCGTGTCTCCGGTGGCATCGAAGGGAAAGAAGGGCGGCCTCGGCGGCGCCATCTTTGTGTCGCTGCTGGACAACACGACGACGGCCCTTGTGGAGGACGGCGCGGCGATCTACAGTGGCAGCGGCGGCGGTTTCAACATGAAGGCCGAAGAGGCCATCGTGTATTTCAGCTTCAGCCAGGCGGGCGCCCAGTCCGACACGTACGCCATCGGCGGCACCGTTGCCTACTTCGAACAGGGGAGCAGGACGCGGGCTCAGCTGTCCGGTGGGGCGCAGGTGTCCGGGGGCACGGATCCAGATGAAAACGACACCCCCGGCAGCCCCGTCACGATCTACGCCGGCAGCCTGGAAACCAATATCAACTGGGCGGGCGGTATAGCCAGGGGGAGGAACCTCGGCTTCGGGATCACTGTGGCCATAAACGACATCGACCGCGACACCAGTGCCGTTGTAGGCAACGTCGATGCCGCCGTCGATCCGGAAAACGCGAAACCGCCCGCCACAGACACCAGCATCGAAGCATCGGGACCATTGAAAGTCGATGCCAAGGTCGATGGCGACCTCTGGGCCTTTACCCTTGCCGCCTCCATCGCGGGCGAGGAGGACCCACCCGAGTCAGAGAAGACAGAAGGCGAGGCTCCCGTCGGCGACTCCGACGGACAGAAGGCAAAATTCGGAATCGGCATCTCGGCGAATGTTTCCATCAACACCGTCGAGGATGACGTCTACGCCTACGTGCACGATGCGGGGGAGATCCAGGCCTTAAGTGTCGAGCTTGCAGCTCTCAACCGCACCGAGCTTGTTGCCTGGGCCGCCGCCGTGTCGGCCGTCCTTCCGGGATCCAAGGCGCGCAATCAGGCGAGTATCGCCGGGTCGTTCAGCAAGAACGAGCTTACCGGGAACACCGGCGCCTTCATCAATGGCCGGAACGCTGCGGGATCAGAAAATCTGTTCCTCAATCCTGGCACCGGCATGAGCCTGAACGCTCAGCGCGAGGGAGACATCCAGGCGATAAGCGCCGGCATCGGGGTTGCCGTATCGAAGAAAGATGCGGAGGGAAGAGCCCTGGTCGTTGCCGGTTCTGTTTCCCTCAATGAGATCGGCAATACCACGGAATCCTCTGTGATCGGCGTGTGGGACAACCCGGCCTCTGCGAGTCCAGCAGTAATGTACGATGTAACGGTGCAGGCCCGGGATGAGTCCTCGATCTTTGCCCTCGCAGGCGCGCTGTCCCTCGGCTTGGGCGGCGGCAACCTCGCGGTCGGCTTCAGCCTGGCAATCAACACGATAGACAACGACACGCTCGCGGGGGTTGACGGCTCACATCTGCTGCACGTTGACGAGCTGACGGTCCTGGCCACGAATCGCGCGGAGATTCAGGCGATAACCGTATCCGGCGCGCTCGGGGCCGGCGACAAGAATCAGATCGTGCTTTCCGGCGCCGTCTCCATCAACACGATCAGCGCCGGGGCGCACGCTCTCATCGCGGACGGCGCAGTTATCACAACGCGGGGCAATACCGTAGTCAAGTCGGTGGACGCTTCTTCGATTCGAGCCGATGGCGGCGGCGTCGCCCTGGGAATCAGGAAGGGTAACAAAAGCGGCGCAGCGGCGACGCTCGGGATTGCGTTGGCATTCAACGAAGTGAGCAACTTCACCACAGCCTCCGTCGATTCATCCGCGGTCGATGCCGGCCTGCAGCTGTTGGTCTCCGCGGAAAGCATGGGCGCTCACGATGAGCGCTTCGACTTCCTGAAGACCGCGGTAACTTCGGCGAGCGAGATCAAGCTCCCGGACCACGGCCTGGAGACAGGCGACAGGGTCGTCTACCGGAACCTCGGCGTACCCGGGGAGGAGATCGGCGGCCTCGAGCACACCGGGCGCTACTTCGTCATCCGGATCGATAGCGACACCATCAAGTTGGCCGCCACCAAGGAGAACGCCACCAGCGCCACTCCCGCGCCCATCACTCTGCGCACGACCGCCGCTGGAACGGGGGATAGCCACCGGCTGGAAACTGTCAGGGACACGATCGGGGCCTTTTCCATCGCAGGAGCAGGCGGTGGTGCGGTCGGTAAAGGCACCACCGGAGCGTTCGCCGCCGCGGGTGCAGGTTCGATCAACGAGGTCAATAACACCGTCGCGGCCTGCATCAATGACAGCGTTGTGCAGGTAGCCGGGGATGTCTCGGTAAGGGCGTTCGACGCCTCGGCCATCGATGTCGACGTGATCGGCGCCGCCATCAGCCTCGCGGTCAGCACCACCGGCAGCTCCGGGGCGCTCGCGGTTGGTGTTTCCATCGCCAGGAACGAGATCGACAACACAGTCGATGCCTGCATCGCCAACTCAACCGTGGCCACCAGCGCAGGGGGTGGCATCGATGTGAGGGTCATCGAGGACGCCACCATCTCGGCCACATCGGTGGCGGCATCGATCGGCATCGGCGCCGGCAAAAAAACCTCGCTCGCCTTGAGCGGCGGAGGCGCGGAGGCGACCAACGTAGTCCTGACCAAGGCCAACGCCTTCGTTACCGACAGCGCGCTGGTCAGCGACTCCGACGTGGCGATCACGACGATTAGCACCTCGTCGATCACTGCCACGGTCGTGGCGGTCTCGCTCTCGGTGGCGGGCAGCTCAAAGAGTGCCGGCGGCGTATCCATCGGTGTTTCGGTGGCCCGCAACTTCATCGGCTGGGATCCCGCGGACTCCACATCTGCGACTTACGAAACCGGCACCGGTCTCGCCGACGGCGCATCCCTGCAAGCCGGCATGACCGTCAAGATAACCGATAGCCCCCGGGCAGGGGACGTGTTCGAGTATCAAGGGCCGCAGCGCACTCAGCCTACCGCCGACTTCGATACCACCCAAACCGCGGTGACCCTGGCGGCAGGTAACATTGTCAGAATCGCGGAGGATTTCGAGGGACCGTTTGGTAATGTCGGTAGCTACTACCGCTTCCAAGGCACGCCGTCTGCCAATGTGAATCTCGCGCTTCTGGACTACGAATCCGATGACTGGGAACTCGTCGAGAGCATCGACCTGCACACCGAGGATTACTCGGACTACCGGCTCTGGAAGCAGGTGAACCTCGATCGTTCTGCGGCGGAGGTGCAGGCCTACACATCGGATACCAGCATTGACACACCAGGGGCACTTGCCATAACCGCGACCGGCAATTACTTCATCGATGCGACGGTTCTCTCGGGCTCCGTGGGTGTCGCC
>Ga0307379_10002944_pt1 | contig 24851 bp, 34 predicted proteins | sample UN2MG_FD_202237 | JGI IMG/M metagenome (GOLD analysis project Ga0307379, IMG submission 202237) | Soil microbial communities from Risofladan, Vaasa, Finland - UN-2 | ecosystem: Environmental > Terrestrial > Soil > Coastal area > Acid sulfate soil | place: Finland: Risofladan, Vaasa | collected...
TTGTATATACTTATCCTGAGCTAGTAAAAGGTGGCTAACTATATAGCTTTCTTCTACTGAGCCGTTTAGGTGGCTATATCGCTTCATATAGTCGCCATTTATAAAAAGTACTTCTTGCATATCTTAATTTAGTTTACCTCTATTTGGTGTATCTATCGGCCTAGTGTTAGCTTGGTCGTAGTCTAGGTCTTTATCTTTAAAAGGTAGGCCAGCTACTCTAGCTTCACTAGTACTTATTTCTTTGTCATTGTCTAGGCCTTCATTAGGTAAAAATCGGCCCTTATCTCTTTTTCTTACATATACTTGTCTATAGAAATAGTGATGACAATAAGCGCCCCCTTTCCATTCCCATATATTGTATGTGCTTTGCCCCCTTGGGCTAAACTCGCTATTTACCCCAGCTTGGCCCATTTCTATTATATCTTCATAGCGATATACTACCCCGCCCTTACTATTAGCTACCATATTTTTACAAAAGGAGCGGCTCTTATCGCTTATATTACGGCTGTATCTATACCTTACCTTATATAGCCCGCTATCTACTAAGCTTTTAAGGTCAGGGTCTGCATATCTTTTAAAGTACTTTACTGGCTCCTGGTTTAGCTTTGCTTCTTCTTCGTTATCGGTTACTTTAGTTTCTTCTATTAGCTCCCATTCTTCAAGGTCTATTTTTTCGCCTACAGCTTCTAAATAGCTTAGCCAGGTATTACCTTCTTCTTCACTTAGGAAAGGCTTTTTTTTTTGGCTACTTAGTTCTATTTCTTCTTTGAATATATTATTGGCCGCTTCTTCTGAGAATCCTAACATAGATACTAAAAGCTGTACCGCTTGTGTAGCGTTAAGTTCACCTAGTTTAACTTTGGTGATAATATCTACAGCGCTACTAATTTGTATACCCGTAAAAGATTGTTCTATGTCAGCTCCTTCAGTAGGTAACATAGGGTTATTGCTTACTAAGCTTATAGTAGTATTTATATCGTTTTGTCTTAGTAGCATTTTTATAGTATCTATAATAAGATACTGGTAAGGCTCTATAACATTACTATTAAATAACTGGCTAGCTGTTTTCAGCTCTTCAGTACCCCCAAGCTGTCCCGCTGTCTTTACCCCAAAAAGGGCTGGGCTAGTGGCCCTGTGGCCTATCATTATTTTGGCTGTACTTTCTTCGCTCAAAAATTGGTACTGTTCGCTAGCCTGGCTCAAATCGAAAGGCTCAATACTTGGGGCCTGGTCGGCACCGTCTGAGAAGGTCATAAAGAACTTGCCCGCATTGTGGGCGCCTGTCATTTGCCTTTCTATATCTTGCCTTATTTGCCGCCTTTCTTCTTTAGGTGGTACCCCATTTTTCCAGTGTATAGCCATAGAAGGGGCCATACCGTTGTTAAGGTTGTTATTGTGGTATATAGCTACTTGCTTGTCTATTTCTATCCAGTTTATACTTCCCATATAGTCAGGCTTAGGGTAGTAAATAGCCCCAATACTAAAAGGCTTTACGGCTACTATCTGTACTGGGTGGTCGTTCTTTTTCTTTACATCGAAAGAACATATAGGGGTTACTCCTACTTTCCTGTAGTTCTCCCAGTCTAAACAGTGGTAGTAGTAGGGTACTGTACCGTTTTCTTGCATTGCCCCAGCTCTTATATATTCAAAGGGTATGTGTTCTACGCTTTTTATATAGGACCTATCCAGGCTGTAGCTTACTTGTAAATAGTAGCCCCCTTGTAGTTTAAGGTCCAGGCAAGCCTTTCTTATTTCTTCATTTAGGCCCCAGGCTTCTATTTGTAGCTGTGCTTCGCCTGTAAGTTGTATACCCTGGCCGTATATCATATAGGCTATACTATCTACTAGTGCGTGGTGTACAGCGCTACTATTATAAAGGTCTATAAGGTAGTTAGGGAATAAGTTGTCTTTACCATATTCTACCCAGCCGCTACGGTTTAGTGTTTCTTGGTAGCTAGGCTCTGTATACTTTCCCAGGTTTATGTTTTCAATCATAGTAAACTATATTGTCAGGTAAGGTAATAGTAGGTAAGTTGTAGTATACTTCTTGTGTTAAGACGTGAAGTACCCCCCTTTCTATTTCGCCTACTGTATTATTAGGGTCTAAATTTGTGGCGCTATCCTGGCCGTAAACTTTATACCAGTACTGGCCCGTTTCACTTATAAGTAAATTACCACTAGTAGGGGCTTCTGTACTTGTATCTATAGCTATTTTAGTGTAGCGCTCGTTATCTATAACTATATCAGCTACAAAGTAGCGTTTTTTCCTGGTAAATTCGCCTTCTATTTCTATTAGGTAGTATTCACTACTTATATATTTAGCCTTCTCTTTTAAGGTCAAGTAAATAAACTGGCCGCTAGTATTGGGTAGTAGTTCTATCATAGTTGAACAAAAAAAGGGGCAAGCCCATAAAAAAGCCCGCCCCCACCTTACCTAAATTAAAACAAATTTATTAGTATCCAGGGCTAATAGTCGTAGTAGCTGTAAAGGCTCCTACTACTGTAGCGTCTGTAAAGTCAGGGCCAAAAGGCGCTGGTACTTTTTCTTCTGCTGTGAATACCAAGTTATAGCCGTTAAGGTCCCCTTTAGCTGTTCCAGTACCAAAGTTACCCCCTGTAACTTCAGCGCCAGTAGCGTATCCCATTACGTGGTAGTTATCGTTATTGTCCCTAACTACTATAGATAGTCTATTCTTTAATACTTCAGCTAGTTCTGCGTTATCTGCAGCGCTTAGCTTTGGTGTTTGGATAGTCAAAACTTGTTCGTAGTATACGGTACCGTTTTCTACTGAGCTTTGTACATTTTGTTGAAAGCTACCGCTATTTTTAGAAAGCTCCCAGCGATAAAAAGTTATACTTCCGCCTGTAGAAGGCGCTGTATCTACATCGCTTACCGCCCCAGCTGCAATAGCCCCATAGTCTACGCTACTATGCTTAACCCAAAGTACCTCTTTTATACCGCCTATAGCGTCTTTACAAGGGTAAGCCCTTCCATTTTGTATATCGCAAGACATATATTTTATATTATAGAAAGGGGGTTTTTAGGCCCCCTGTCTTGGTTATTATTAAGCTTGTCTTCTTACTGTGGCTACATCACCTAAAAAGGCTACTTGTGTACCACCAGTAAAGCGCATTGCTACTCTTACGTTATCGCTTGCGTCCGTTTGGGTCATATCTACTACTACCGCTTGGTTAAAATCGCTTTGTAGGTCCGTTCCAAAGAACAAGTTGCTAACTTCAGCCGCTAGCAATGTATCATTAGCAAAACCAGCTGGGGTAATAATATCAAAGCCCAAGTAAGTAGCTGGGCGCTCAGCTCCTACGGCTGGTGCATACCCGCCAGCTGTGCCTATACTAGCGAAAGCTTGGTGCAATAAGAATAAGCTCTTTTTGCTCATCATTACTTTGGTGTTATCGCTATTAGCTAAAACATCAGGCAAGCCACCTACTAAGGTGTTTAAGTGGGTAATAATACCAGTACCCGCTGCTGCATCACCAGTAAAGGCCCCTGTTACTAGGTCTTCAAAACCTGGGGTACCGTCTACTACCTTTTTCATAATACCGTCAAAATTGGTATAAGGTGCAGAACCCGCTATTTCTCCGTCATAGTTCCCTTGCCACATATTACGTTCGATAGATTCAGCTACTTTAGCGGCTAGGTATTGCAAAAGGAAAGCTTCAAAATTAGCTGGTACCTCATCATTAATAAAGCCCTGGCCCGTTTGCATCGCTTCCCAGTCTTGTCTAAAATCTTTCTTACAAAGCTGTACATTGCTCATAAGCTCTGTAGGCTGTAGTATAGCTTCAGCCAAAGTAAGCGCATCTTCAGTAGCCGTAAAATCACAGCCAGCTGGCGCAATACTAGAACCGCTAAGCTTTTTAAGTACCGCTTTATATTTTACATTTTCTTTTACAGTAATATAGCCACGTGCTATACTGTCAGCTGCTAAAATTGCTGGCGCTACATAAGGTAAAGCTAAAGCTCCCTCGTAGCTACTGTTATCTATATTAAGTGAATTTGCCATTTCTTAGTTATATTTTTGGTATAAGGCGCTTATACGTTGGTTAGTGGACATTTTTAAAAAGTCCTCTTTATTTAGTTGTTTTTTAAGTGCTACAGCTTTTGGTAGTCCCTGGTGGTTAAATTCTGCTTTGAGCGTTTCAATCTCTTTATCTTTCGCTTTAAGCTGTGTACTAAACTCAGTTCGCAAAGCATCTACGGCTTTTTCAATAAGGTTAAGTACATCTTCTTTAGTGTAGTCTTGGCTAGCTTCTACTTCTTCGGCTGGCTCTTCTTCTACTACTTCTTCTACTGGTTTAATAGCATCTACTACCCCTTCAGTAACAGCTACTATAGTACCGTCTTCTAGCTCGTATTCTCCCGTAGGTACGGCTATTTTCTCTTCTTCTTCGTTAAGTATATATATATTAACCCCTGGTACCCATTCTTCAGCATCTGAATAAATCATAGTACCGTCTTTTAGCTTGCCTTCTACCATAAACTTTACCGCTTCTTCTGCTGGTTTTGTTTCAGTATTTTGCTCGCTAGCATTAAGATTAACCGCATACTTTTTGAAAAGAGTATTTATTCTTTCTTTCAATTCCATTATAAAAGTATTTAGTATTATAACAAGCTTTTTAGCTCTTTTACAAGTTCCTGGCTATTTGCTTCTATTAGCTCTATTACTTCTAGCTCTATTAGTTTATTTCGGCTCCAGGTTAAGCCAGCCTTACCGCCCCAAAGTAAGTAGCTTATAGTACCACAAGCTTCTATATCTTCGGGGTTATAGTCTTGTTCGGCCCTACTTAAATAGCTGTACATTCTTTTAATTGTTTCCAGGCTTATAGGCTCGCCCTTTGCTAGCTGTCTAGCTCTTACTTTACCTACTTGTGTAGCGCAATTATTACCTACTTGTAGGTTAAGCTCTATACCTTTTTTAGCATTTTCTTTAACCTGGGCGGGGTAGTCTATATAGCTTTCCATTTCTACCTTCGTACCCTTTTTATAGCGCTTATCTTTCTTTACTGTAGCCTTTGCTAGCTCTTCAGCTTTGCGGCTAAAATAACCTTCTATACTAAAGCCTTTTATTTCGCCTGTCTTTATAAAGTCTTGCCATATAGTATCGTTATCTACTTTAAAGGCTCCTACCCAGGTACCAATAGGTAGGTCTAGGCCGTACTCTTCGCTTTTATCTTTGCCTACTTTTAGCCAGCTTTCTACTAGGTATACCCCTTTTACTGGCTCTTCGTGTTGTATAGTGGTGTTACCGCTATACCCTTGGGTAAGGTATCTATAGGCTACCTTCTTTACAGTTTCTTTGCTCATATAGGCATACCATTCTTCTTCGCCTTGCTTTCTATATATAGGCTTGTCAGGTACTAAAATAGGGCCTAATAGTATACGCTGTTCATTGTCTATAGCTTGGTACTTTACTTGCTCTTCTTTATTGAAGTGTATGAAGTCCATTTCTATAGCTGGCTGGTCTACCAGGCTTATAGCGTATACTTCGTTTTGCTCTTCATCGTCTACTATATATTCTACTATTTTCATTATTTTATAGTTTAGCTTGGTCTTTTATTAACTGGTTAGCTTCCTGGCTATTACTAACATTTTGTTCTAGTACATAGGCTTGTACTGTATTTTGTTGTGGGCCTTGTTCTAGAAAACTAAAATCTATACTAGGACCTATAGACCCGCCACCAAAAGAACTAGCGCCACCGCCAGCGCTAGGGGTTGTAGGGCTAGGGCTGCCGCCTTCGAATTTAGTAGCCTTTATCTTAGCTATATTTACAGCGCCAGCAAGCCCTATACTTGTAGCGTTTGCTATTTTAAGCGCCTGGCCGAAAGGCTCAGGTATAGTACTCTTAGCTGTTAAAGCGTTTACTACCCCTTCTATAGTTGATATAGTAGCCTGAGCTATACCTAAAGCTTTACTTACCTTAAAACCTTTTTCAGCATTTATAGCGCCTGTTTCAGTCAGGAACTCCCCCAGGCTAGCTATACCAGCTACTGTACTTTTAGCTATACTTATCTTAGCATCTTGTAGGGCTTTTTCTTGCTCTAGTTCTTTTTCTCTTAGTTCTTTATTTTTAATTTCTTGCTCAGCATCAAAAGTAGCCAAAGCTATACGCTCGGCTTCTCTATACTCAGCCATTATATTAGCCTTCTCTTCTTCGCTAGCTCTTAGTAGTTCTAGTTCCTGTAGCGCCCTTTCCCTATCTAGTTCGGCCTGTTCTATTATTTGGTCCCTTTCGCTTTGTATATTTTCTACTCTTAGGTCTTCTAGTTGTTGGTTTATACTTCTTTTTCTTTCTAGCTCTTCTAGGTCTATTTCTCTTCTCTTTTGTGCGTTATCTAGTTCTACTAGCTGTACTTGGGTTTCTTTGTCTATCCTTTCAGCTATAGCTTCTGCTAGCTCTTGCTCTTTGGCTTTCCTTTCTTCAAAGTTTGCTGTTATAGCTATCTCTTGCCTTAGTGCGCTTTCTTGTAGCTTGGCTTGCTGTAGGTCCAGCTTAGCCTTATCTTCTAGCGCTTTACTTTGCCTTTCTAGTGCTTCTGTTCTTTCTTCATAGCTTCGGGTAGTATCGTCTATTATTTTCTGCTCTAGGTCTATAGTCTGTTGTAGCTCAGCGCTTGCTACTGTATAGGCCTTAGTAGCTTCTACCAGCATAAACTGTATTTCTGCTAGGCTTTCGGCTTTCTCCATAGCCTTGGCCATTTCTTCTCCAGCTTTTTCTATAAGTGGGGTTAAAATATGAAGCTCAGCTACCATAAGGGCCGTAGGTGGAAAGAAAGCTGCTACCCCTTCAGCATACATAAGCGCTCCTTCTTTGGCTTTTTCAGCGGCTTGTGTAAACTCGCCTTGAAATAGTAAGCCTATAGCTTCACCTAGTAAGCCTAGGCCTTCTACTATATTATTTACCTGGTCTAGTACATAGGTTTTAATCATTGTACCAAACTTTTGAATACCAGCCAGCGGGTCTTCAAAGAAGGCTGTAAGGTCATTACTTATAAATTCATCTAGTTGCTCAGTTAGAACTTTCCAAAAGGCCTGGGTAAACATCTCAGCTTTGGCTAAGGTCTTAGCGCCTTTCTCGCTTGTCTGCATCCAGGTATATAAAGCTCCTAAAGCCACTACTAAAAGCCCTATACCAGTACTAGCTACAGCGGCTTTTAAGCTTGTCATACCTTTGGCTAAATTCCTGGCCGAACTTATAGCCCCCTTAAAGCCACCTATAAGGCCCCCGCTAAACTTATCGGCTAAGCCTTCTAGCTCGCCAAAACTAGCGCCAGCTTCTTCTGTAGCTTCTTTAGTTTCTTTTAGGCTTTCATTTACTTTATTTATAGCTCCTACTACCTCGCCTGTATTAGCGTCAAACTCTATTATAACCTTCTTTTTATTCATAGTATAGCCTTTAGTACTATAACAATTATAGCCATATAACCTATAAGAAAGATAGCCGCTAGTATAAAGTCTAGGCTTTTATACCACCTAGGTATAGGGTTTTTTACTTTTTGCTTTATAAGTATATCTATAGCTTCTATTATAGCCTTGTCATTGTATAGTCTATTCTGCATAGTATCTGTACTTGTTGTCTTAAATTCTCATGTTGGTTATGTAGTTCTATTCTGTGCTGTGTAGTATCTGTGGTAGTATCTATATCCAGGTGCATAGCATTTGTAGTAAAGTCCCCCGCTTCGTGTACTGGGGGGTTACTGTGAACTCCAAAGGCGCTATAAGCTATATTATTACTCTTTCTAAAGTTATCTATAAATACATACATTTGGGCCTTATCCATTCTACCTGTAGCCGGATTTATAGTACCTATAGATATTTCAAAGCGGCAAGCTAGCCCTACTTCATTGGGTAGGCTTAGCCTGTTATTTAGCTTACCTTCTATAAATAATTCTACGCTAGAACTTTTGGCTAAATTGCCTTTATATATAAAAGGTATACTACCACTTTGATAAGCTCCTTTATTACCGCTTTTAAAGTCTTCATACCACCAGCCAGCGCCCCTGTGTATACCTTCTATCCAAGCATAAGTATTACTACCGCTAGCTACTATATTTCTAAAGCTATCTATCTGTATATCTTCGCCACTTACAAGGGCATTATTAGCAAATCTTTCTAGGGTTATGTTATCACCAAAAAGGCCACCACTAGCCCCGCTTTTAGCGTTTACATTATATCCATTTCCTAGTACATTAGCTTTAATAGTTGAACTTGCAAAGCCTATAGTTTTACCTGGTCTTACTATTTGGCCTTCTTCATCATTGAATACCTGGTAACAGTTACTACCTATATATGTATAGCCGAACCTTTCACAGCAAGCCCTAGAAGGCGATATAGTTGTACTACCGTCTGCATTTTGGAAAGTAATAAGGCCGCCCTGGTTACTTTGGTAGGGTACCTCATCACAAGCCCTAACACTATCCAGGACCTTTATAAAAGTTACTTTGCTTACTTGTTTACTATTTGGGCTGTACTGTATCTTTAGGACCCGCCAGTAGCTATCTTTAAGCCATATACTACTACTGTATTCTAGTGTAGCTATATCTGAGCTTTTAAGATCTAGATAGGCTTCTAGTATTCTAGCTTCATTACTATACAGCTGGTCTACATAATTCCTCCAATAAGTATTGTAAATGTTATTATAAGGGCTAGCTTCTATAGGGTAAGTGGGTATCTCATTACCGTAGTTTAGGTCTATATCTGTTACATTTGGGTAAGGTGTACTATAGTGGCCTATATAGGGGTAAGAAGTGCTTACTACTGTGGCGCTTGTGCTATCATTGTAAAGTACTAGGCCGTCTGCATTTATTAGCCCGCCCCAGTAAACTATTTTACATAGCGGCTCCTTTATTATTTTGCCGTTGTTATCTACGCTTTGATGAAGTAGTAGCTGGGTACCTGGTATAGTGTTTAAAGGAAAGGCCCCCATTTTAGGTACTACCTTATTTTCTCCTGTAGCAAAATCGTTGTTACTATCTTCTATAAGGTATCTACCGTATACCCTTTTACCGTTATCCTGGTATAGCTTGTTTATGAAGTCCTTATCTTTATCGTAGGTAAATTCATAGTTACGGCTTTGTATATCTGTAGTCGGCTTTATTACTACATCTTTTGAATAGTCTACTAAGTCGGTCCAGTCTTTCAAAGCTCCCCCGCTTACATAGTCGTTAAAAGGCTCTATTTTTATTTTAGTAGGGTCTAAGCTGTCAGGTATAAAGACTAAGTTAAATAGCTTTTGTAGGCTAGTTAAAAAATCTATCTGCTTTATATCAGGGGCATTATTAGCCACTATACAGTTTTGGCCGTATAGCGGCTGGCTCTGAGCTGCTACCCCCCAGGCTGTACCATTCTGTATACTATAGTTTGCTTCTAGTGTTACTTGGTTACTTGCTATATCATTGTCCCAAAGTAGTACTAGTTCGTAGTTATCACCGTTTACTAGTTGTATAGGGTCGGTTACTTCAGCTACTAAGGTAGTAGTGCCAGGTACTATAAAATTATTAGCGCCACCGTACACTAGCTCCCCTGTAGTGTTATTCCTTATACCCAAGGCAAGGTTAGTATAGGTAGTGTTACCAGCGCTAGCTGTTACATTTGCTAGTAAGCTAAAGCTGTAGGTGCCGTCATAGCCTGGGGTAAAGTAACCAGTAGCGGGGTTGAATAGTGTACTGTTATCAAAGAAAGGGCTGGTACTATCATCCCAGTTAGAAAGGGGTATAGGTGTACTGTAATTACTTACCCCTGTTAGTACGTTATCTGTATCTAGCCCAGCTAAAAAGGTAGTATTTTCTACTGTGGCTTCAGGTATAATATATTCCTTTCCATTGTAGAAGGGTATATAGTAGGTATCCAAAGTAGCTAAAAAGGTACTTTCAAAAGTTAGGCCGTTATCTTCTGCTATAGCATCTAGTACCCTACCTACTCTTAGGCAAGGGGTAAAGCTTGCAGCGTATACTGGGTTATTTTGGTTTATAGGTGTACCGCCCCCAGCGTTACTATAGCCGAACTTATCTATAAGGCCGTACCGTATATTACCACTGAACAAGCTACCCGCCCAGCTTGCTACAGCATTACTATAGCTTACTGTGTGGTTATAAGCGCTTAGGTCCAGGTCCTTTAGTTTCTTATCGCCTAAAGTCCTAGCCATATTTACAGCTTCGCCAAAAAATACTATTTCTAGGTCAGCGTATACCTCGTTTTGAATATAAGCGCTTTTAAGCTGTATAAAGCCTTTTAAGATAGGTATAGTATTATAGCTCAGCTCGGCCTTTTGCTTTACCTTGGGGTTATACCCTTCTACTATATTGGTGTTAAAGAAGGCCCCAAAAAGTTCTACATTTTTTTCTGTAGCTGGTATTCTAAAGCTTTGGCTAAAGCTACCCGTAGCGCTTTGTATTTCGGTCAGGTCCGTAAATTGATAAGTTATATTTACTGGGTCATTCTCGTAAAGCTCTAGGTAGTACTCTTCGCTACCTTTATATACTTTTAGTTCTAGCATTGTTCTACCTGGCTTAGTTCTACTTCAAAAGATGCTGTAAGCCTTCGGCTTATAGTTTCAGTTTCATACCTAAAGCTAGAAGTAATTACAGTTACTGGTAGCCAGGCTTCATCTATATACAGCATTACGTTTTTACTTTTTATTACATTCTTTAGAAGTTGTGTATCTTCTTTAGTTAGGCTTTCACTATTTAGGCTATACCTTAGTTTAGCGTCTACCTGGTAGGGTACTCTTTGCCTGTCCCAGGTATTAAAGCTGTAGGTACTGTTACTATAATCTCCTAGCGTCTTTTGGTAGTTCTTTGCTGTGGTAGTTATCGTTCTACCCGTTCTAGCATCTAGCCTAAAATAGTCCCAGGCTCCTAAGCTATTAGCCCAGGCTAAAGTTACTGGGTTATGCTTACAAGGGTTAGGGGTATTTAAGAATATAATAGCCTGGCTTACAGGGCTACTACCGCTATCTATTAGCTCCCAGGTATAATACTTCCAGTTAGGTACAGTACTAGGCTTCGTTGTTATAGGGTGATTAGCTTCGTTTATGTTACCAGGAAAGGCCCCAAAGTAGGTAAGCTTTGCGCTTATAGTAGCGGACCCTGGGGTATCACTAGCATATACTGTACTAAAAGTTAAAGCCTGGCTAAAAAATAAAGCCCCTGTACTATCGTATATTCTATACCTCAGCCGTGTAGCTGTACTAGAAAGTACTGTACTGTCATTCCATACCGCTAGGCTGCCATAGCCTAGCTCATTAGTTCTAATTTCTATAAGGTCCTTATCTATAGTGTTATTTACGCTGGCTTGCCTTTCAGTTAGAAAGCCTTTAACACTACTACTACTAGCTATATAATTAGTAAGGGGGTTTTTATAGCCTTCTCTAGCTTGTAAGGCCCCGCTAGTTATATACTTGTTACTAGTGCTAAGCCCTAGATATTCTACTAAAGGGTCCCCGTATACTTCGCCTATTTGTATAGTGTAGTAGTCTATACCCCTTGCCGCCTTGCTCATAAATTTAAGGCTAGCATTTGGTAGGGTATGTATTAGGCCCTGGTTATCATAGTCTTCAGTATCTACCTTTACTTCTTCTCTAATTATTTCGGCTAGGTCGAATATAAGTACCCCCTGTGGGTTTTGTGGTATATATAGCTTAGCTATAGAAGTGCTGGCACCGTTTAGTACTTCTACTATATACTTAAAATTAGTTGCCCCGCTATTTGTGCTAGTAGCTGTATATATTAGCTTTTGCCCTTTTACTGTTAAGGGGTTAGGCTGGTCTGTGATTGTTATAGCCATTCTACGTTATTTATAGTATCTTCTATTACAGCGTCCGCTATAATTTTATCATATTTTCTAAGCGCCCTTTGTATTCCAAGGTCCATAAAAGGTAGGCCTACTATACCTTTTTCTGCTATACTTTTAGACATAGCGTATACGGCCCTATCTAGGTTTTTTTCATTCTTCGCTATAAAGCCGCCCCCTGGCTTCTGCAGCCTTATAGGTTTATTCTTTATCCAGTCCCTCACAGCTCCCATATTTACAAATTTACTTTTAAAGCTGTAGGGCGCTCCTAGCTTTACCTTTGTACCGTTTACCCCTTCGTGTATAAATTTAGCGTAGTCTTTAGTACTTCCAAAAAGTACCGTAAAGTTATCGGCTCCTTTAGTATTGGTCCTTACCTTTACCCTGTGGTATAAGCTATTCTTTAGCCCCCCTGTAGCTACCCTTCTTACCTTTCGGCCCCTTATCTTTCTATTAGTACCTAGTTCCAGCTGGGCGCTTTCTACAGCATAAGCCCCGAACTTGTTAAGGACCTTTATAGTTTCTCTTAGTTTTACGCTCATTATACCAAGGCTTGAAGTTCTGCTAAAGTTAAAAGGCAAGCGGCTATTACTCTATTTTGTCCGCTGGCCGTAGTAGTTAAACTCTGTGTACTTTCGCCCCCATTACTAAAAAATACTTGATAGCCTTGGTTTATATACGGCAAGCGCTCACAGGTTATATATCTTCTAGTACCAGTATCTTCTATAAGGTTGGGGCTAGTATGTATAGTTTCGTTATTATTAGGGCAAGCGCTAAGGCTTAACATATCCCTAGTAGGCACTATCCAGTTAGTTCGGCTAGCAAAGCTAGAACTATTAAGGCTGTCTACTTCGGCCTGGCTGTTATTCCAAGTAGTACTACTACTTCCCATAGGTGTATTGTACCACATTATATAGTAGTAGTGGTCTATCACTACATTAGAAACCCCAGTACCATAGCTACTAAAGCGGGCTGTACCAGCGTCTGAGGGTGTACCGTCTGTACTGGTGTATCTCGAAGTATTGCCAAAAACATTAGAACTAGCTAGGGTAAAGTTATCAGCTCCTAGCTGTGCCATTTGTATAGGTCCGCTAGGGTTGTAAATATCAAAGTAGCCGCTAGTATATAGGTCTGCATAGTCGCCACTACTTATACTAGTATAGCTTGGCCGCCTGTGGCTTATAATAGCTGGGCTAGTTGCTACTACTGGTATAGTTATTTCTATCTCACCACCACTAGGGTAGGTAGTAGCTGTAGCTAGTACATTACTATCCTGGTCTACTACTGTTATATCTTTCCATTCACAAATAACGGGGCCTACTGGTACATTCCTTGTAGTTTGGTCTACATCTTCTACTTCTATATCATCTACTACTATTCTATTACCAGCTGGGTAGGTAGGTACTTCTTCTAGTATAGTTTCTTCGCTGTTTATTAAAAATATCGGGGTCCATTCACAAGTTACCCCTTCCTGAGCTGGGCTAGTGCTTGTATTGCCGTTTACTTGTGTTACTGTTATATCAGGTAAAATAAAGGTAGCCCCGCTACTTATTTCTACTTCATAGCTTAGGCTACTATTTCTAACTATACCAGGGGGGCAAGGGCCGCCACTTATAGGTATTACCCCTTCTAGTGGGGCATTACAGCTGTCATACTGGTAGGGGATAGTTATACCCAGGTCTAGTACTACCCCCGCTAGTACGTTCTTAGTTTCTTCTTCTAGTGGTGTAAGGCTAGCGCTGGTAAGCTCGTACTGGTATTCAAAGTTAAATATATTACCACCGTTCACTATATCGGCTAGTAGGTCTTCAGCGCATTGCTCGCTATCGCTTATAACTTCTCGCTGGTAGCTTATCTTGTCTAGCTTATCGCTTGGTAGGTCCATTATATATACCTCAAAGCTGTAAGTTTTTATACCTACATCGTAGTTAGCGCCTGTATAATTAACGTGCATAAGTGGGTAGTGGCCGTATTTACTTAGGTCCATTTCTTCTACGTTACCGTGAGTAAAGCTCTTTATAAAAAAGTGGTTAGTAGCGAAGTTGTTAAGCGCTGTTATTATATTGTTATAGGTTATCATACCGTATTCTTCTCTTTTAGTGCTACGTCATTTAAGTAGGCTAGGTGGTGTAGTATAGTTGTTATGTACGTTTTTGTAAGCTCTTCAATTTTGAATACATCACCTTGGGCCAAAGTGCTAAGGGTATGATACCACCCCCAGCGCCCGCTAATTGTGTCCTGGTTAGGCTCTTCGCTGCTTCGCTCAAAGATTGCGCTAAACTGGTAAGATAGGTTTGTTTTGTAGTCAAAAAAAAAGCTAACAAGCCGTTATAGTATTCCAAAGGGCAAGCCTTAAATATATCGGCTTTTTTAGTGCCTTGGTACTCTTCTATCTCATAAGCTTTGCCTACTCTTCTAGTGATAGGTCTATACATTATAGCCATTATTTTATGTGCATTTTGGATAGGGTTTTTTAGGTACTCTTCAGCATCTATATATTCGCCTGTAGTAAATTCGGTCCAGTCAGGTATTAGGCCGTATTCTTTACCGTCTATAGTTATTACCCTTCTAAGCTTGTTATCTAGTGTGGCTATAAGCCTATTTATATAAGCGGCCCCCTCTTCTACTAAAGCTTTAGGTAGTTTCCTTATATCCTTATAGCTTATATCTGCATATATACTTACAAGCTCGTATAGGTCTAGGTCCCTTTCGCCTTGCTTTTGGGCTTGCCTTATAGTTATTTCTTTAGTGCTTGCTGGTAGTTCTAGCTTCATAGTTATATAACAAAATTGTGTATTTACTTGCCTATCCTACAGCATATTTAGCGTAGTTCGGCCTTAGTTGCTTCCAGGTTATAGCGTATCTCGCAGCGTCTATAAAGTGGTTAAAAGCGTCTACTGGCTGGTTAGTTACTTTCCCATTTTTATCTTCTTGGTACTTGTAGTTTCTAAGCTCCTTTATTCCATTCATACTACTAGAAGTAATGTATAGGGGTACACTTTTTAGAAACTGTATACCACTTCTTACACTATCGGGGCCTTTTTGGCAAGGGTGTATGTTTATTCCTTTAGTATGTATTTCGGCTATACTCTTAGGCTCAGCGCTATCTGCTACTACTGGTACGTTATAGCCTTCTAATATCCTGGCTATATCACTATTTAAAAGGCCAGTACTATAGGCTAGCTGGTCCATAAGGTAGCCTTCACCGTCCGTATATATAGCTACTATAGCTGTAGGGTCATTGGTATAGCCAAAGTCTAGGCCTATATTAAATAGCTTCCAGCCTTCGGGTATTTTGTCTATTTCTTTCCAGTGGGTAAAAATAGTAGCCTGGCTTGCTCCCCTTTCACCTAGCCCATATACCCGCCAAAAGTTAGCATCTACTTTTTTAAGGCGCTCTATTTCGGCTATAGTATTCTTATCCAGGTAGGGGTTATCTAAGTAAGTAGTTTTAAAAAAATCTACATCGGCCCTAGTTAGTACCTGGTCGTATATCCAGTGGTACTCTTCGCTGGGGTTGTAGTCTATTATTACTTTATTCCTGGTCCGAAGTATAAGCTGCCGCCAGTCTTCAAGGGTTATTTCGTTGGCTTCGTTTATAAATAGTATATCTCTTTTTCGCCCTCTTACTTTTTGTGGCTGGTCTATACTTATAAACTCTATTAAGTTGCCGTACAGCTTATAGGTGCCTTCGCTCTTATTGTGGTTAGCTTCGCTGTATATACCTTCTTCTAGTAGTATATTTATGAAGTCCCGCATAGAACTACCTCTAAGGCTTGGGTACGTCTTACGGCAAATAGTTATAACCTGGTTAGCATTTGCATTAAAGTAGCAATACTCTATAAGTACCTTTATAATACTATACGTCTTACCGCTTCTAGTACCCCCCTGGTGTACTTGTACCCTGGCCTGGCTTTGTTTAGCGTTATAGTATGTAGTAGGCTCTTTACTCATTAAACCAGCTAGGCGGCTTTATAGGTAGGTTGCCGCTTGTTATATCTATCTTCTCAGGGGCTTTGCCGTAGGTGTATTCAGTAAGTAGCTTTAAGTGTGGAAAGCTATCTAGGGCTTTTTGTGCTATCATAGCCCAGTACTTACCTTCGCTCCCATATTCTTCTATAATAGCTTCCAGCCCCCGCTCGTAGGCTTTCACCTCTACAGCTTTCGGGGGCCTTCCACCGTTGTTGCCTTTGGTCCCTTTGTTGTTCTTTCTACCGTCCATAAATTAGTATAAATTAGTTATCTAATTACCTAGATATTAGCTTCTCTTTTGCTTTTAATAAAGCTTATTATTTGCTCAGTTTTCGCCCTGTAGTAGTCAGCAAATCTAGCGTAGCCTTCTTTATTCTGGTCCCAGTTCACATATAAGTTATTTCTTATACGCTGGCTTTGTGTTTTAGGACTGTCGTATATATCGCTTTCTAGCTTGTCTAGTTCTGCTATCGTTTCTTTGTCTAGCTTCTCTTCAGCTCTAAAGTATAGGTAGCCATAGCTATCTAGTAGCTGGTATATTTGGGCCGCTTGCTGTGGGCTTTGCTCCTGGGTTACAAAGCGTATACTTATACTTCTATCTTTCCTAGGGCTAAAGCCGTCTAAATAGGCTGGTAGTAAAATCTTCATAGGCTAGCGATTATTAGAACTAGTATAATAATATCTTTTATTTGCGCCCTTCCAGTACTTAGTATATCGAAAAGCATAGTAACTACTATAATTATACCTATAGTTATTTTTAGGTCTATCACTTTAGCGCTTCTTTTGCTTCCTGGTACATTTGTTTTATACAAGTGCTACAGCTGGTATATTTCTTATTGGTATCAAAGGCTTTGTTATAAGCATCTACAAAGGGCTGTATATTCCTATTCTTTATCGCTCCTTTGCTTTCCATTTCTTGTACAAATATCTTTAAGGCTTTCAGGGCTTCAGCATCTACCAGGCTACCCCATTTACCTAAAGGACATTTAGAAGTTTTTAGCCTGGTCTTTACTGGCATTATACAGCCGCAAAGCCTTACCTTTCTTTTTCTACCGTCTATCTTTACTAGCTCGCCTTGGTCTTCTCCTATTATAAGGGGGCCACAAGTTCTAGTACTTTCTATGTAGTGGGGGCAATCTTTACAAATTTCTAGCCGTTGGTTTCTAGTGTTTCGGTCTGTGAATATCATACAGTACTTTTTATTATTTGCCTTACTTTACTCAGTGTGTGGTATATTGTGCTTATAGGTATTTTACTTTCATCACTTAGTACTTTCATATTTTCGCCCATTAGGTATAGCTCAAAAATAGTTCTATCGAAGTAGTCTAGCCTTCTTATTATAGTATCTATTTTCTCTATAGCTATTCGCCTGTCTATATTAAACTCTTCGGGTATATTAGTCAGCTCCTGGTGTTCTATCTTATAAAGCTTTTTAAAGTCCCCCCTTGTAGCGTTTATCTTTATAGCCCTTTTTAGGTAGGCTTCGGTCATATATTCATTCACATAGTAAAAGCCAGCGTCTACTACTTTTATATATGTGTGGCTTACAAGGTCGTAGGGGTCTTTACTATATATACTAGCATAAGCTACAAGCTTATCATAGTTAGCCGTTATATAGCTGTCTAGGCTCATAGTTTAACCAGGGCTTTATATTTGTGGGTCAGCTCTAGTAGCTCAGAATTACTATACTTTACTAACTGGTTACCCATATATACTAGCCTGTCCGCTGTACCTGGTCCGAAGTCCTGGTCTAATTTAAGGCCGTATATATATTGCTGCCCCCCATTAGTTTTATTACATCTTCTACACTGGGGCTGTACGTTGGTTGTATTCCACCTTATACTGTACTTCATTCTAGTCTGAAAGTGGCCCGCTTGTAGTTCCTTGTAGTGCTTCTGTACCCCACAAGTATAACAAGTATTATAGCCTTCGCTGTCAGCGCCCCTAAGCCTTATATATATGCTGAAGGCTTCATCTAGGTCCTTTACTATTTTCTTTCTTGTAGGCTTTTTAGGCATAGCTTAATTTCCTCTAAGATACTCATTTTTTTAGTATAACTAAGTGGCTTATAGAAAGTTATATACTTCTCTTTTTCTTCGTGGTATATATTATACTCTTCTTCTTCAGTGGCTAATATATGTAGTAAGCCTTCTATGTATTCTTTCATTTTCTGTAATTCTATTTAGCAATCTATTTAGCATTTATTGGTTTTGCTGCAAGTTTTGCTTAATAGAATATTCAAATCGCCTTGCAATAATCGGACGTTGTTCTTTTCGTATTTCATAGTATTTTGTTTTGTTTAGTGCGCCCTCCAGGGCTTGAACCTGGGGCCCTCGCATTATGAGTGCGACGCTCTGACCTACTGAGCTAAGGGCGCTATATTGGCTATAAAGCCTATATCTTTAAATATCGGCTATTAAGCCCATTTAGGTAGCTCTAATATTTCTACTTTATCGCTATATCCTTGTGGCTGGCCGTCCCATATTAGAAAGTTATCTATAAGGCTATTTAGTAGCTTTTTACCTTCGCTTATTGCTTCAAGGTCTAGCCTATATAATTGAACATTATAAGGGGCTTTATTTTCTATCGCCACTATATAGAAGTCATTATAGCCTGTAAGCTCGCAATATACAGCGGCTTGTAAGTGGTAAAGAAGGTTATAGCTATCTCTAGTAAAAGCTTTGGGGCTAGCGTCTGTAGTTGTTTTAAGGTCCCCTATAAAGCCTATACCCTTAAAATCTAAAAAGCCCCGCAAAGTTACTCCCCTGTATTCTTTCTCTAGCTCTAGCTCTTTTTGTGTACTATTTAGTAGCTCCATAGCCAGGGTATTGTTATATACAGCTTCGGCCATTTTTAGTACTTCTTCGTAGTCGTTATAGGGTAGTATTTCTTTGCCCTGGTTATCTTCTAGGAAAGTATTATATATAGCTTTACCTTCTTTAGTTCTTCTATCTACCTGGGGCGCTGTACCGTATCTTCTTCTATACTCTTCAGGCTCCAATACCATACAGTGTAAAGCGGACCCTTTTAGCATAGCTGGTGTAGTTTCCTGGTCCCTTTTTAGATATTGTAAAAGGTGGTTAGGGCTTTTACTAAAGGCTTTTAGTTTACTGTAGCTTAGTTTCATTTGTTCTGTTTTGTTTTGTAAAAAAAAAGGGGGGGGTCCCGTAAATATCGTAAAACATTAGCCCCCCTTTAGGCAAGATTAACGCTAACACTAAGCCCTAGCGCTTTAGGCTATTTTCAAATATAGTAAAATTATTTACTTATTTTCTAGGTCTTTTTTAAGTTTATTAACTTCTTTTTGTTCAATTAAGCCAAGCGCCCCCATTCTTTCTAGGTGGTCCTGTACGCTTAAAGTACCCCTTAGCTTATCGCTTATTTTGTCTTGTGGTGGGGTATACTTTACTTCTTTTACTTCTATAGCTGGCTTGTTCTTTTGCTCTATGTATCTTTCTCTAGCATCACATACCAGGCTTTCGTATTGTCGGGCGAAGTCTAAAAGCTCGGCCACTTTTAAGCGCTCGTATATCTTATATTCGCCCCTTATTATTTTCTGAAAAAGTAGGTTAAAGTGTTCCAGGCTCCAGCTTTGGCCGTAGTCTAGTAGCGCATCTACCGCTAGCTGGTACTCTTCGGGTCCGTTAAGCCTTTTTTTAGCATCTATATATTCTGAAAGCTTAGCTACTTGAACGTACAAGTATAGCTTTACTTCCTGGGGGTATTGCTTCTTTAGTATAGATACGGTCCTTTGTGGGTTGAAGGCTTCGTAGTGGTCCTTAAATTTCTTTACCCCTAGCTTCTCAGCTAGTTGTAAGCCATTCGCTTGTTGGTAGTTCTGTAGTTCCATTGTTTTGTGTTTTGTTGTTTTGGTCTAAATTAAAAAAACCTTTCCAGCCATTCTCTAGGCTTTGCAAAATTATTTTTTTAGCGCTTTCTTCTTGGCCCTCGCTAAGCCTTACCAGTTTATTTATAGCTGCTTGCTCGCTTTGTGCGCTCTTATACTTAAAGCTATGCTCTTTGGCTTTGTATTCTTTCCATTGGTCCCACAAAAAAATAAAATCGCCCCCCCAAGGGTATTCTATTCTATTCTGTTCTTTTCTCTTCTTATCTTCTCTTATCTCTTCTTCTCTTATCTTATCTGCTAGAACTTGCTTCGGTTTGCTATAGCTTTCTTTAGCATTGCTAGGCATTGCTTTAGCATTGCTAGCTTTTGCTTTACCCCCTTTACGGCCAGCTTCTACCCTTTTGAAGTGCTTATTTTCTACCTCTTCTAGCTGTGCATCTAGGAAAGATATAACTATATAGCCTTCTTCTTCAGTTATTACCTTATACTTCAGTAGCTCGTGGTAGCTTACTACAGCTTCTTCTTTTGCGTCTTCAGTAGATAGGTTGCCGCCTTTGTTCCAATATATACAGCATAGCCTTATATATTCGGCCTGAGCTTCTAGGCTGCATCTTTGTATTTTGCCCATAAACCACTGGGCGGGGCTAAATTTAAACCAGGTTAAGTATTCCATTTTCTTGTGTTTTGTTTTTACGAAGTTATAAAAAAGGGGCAAAGCGCCCCTATTTTCTTTTGCTTCTTGCATACCAGCGCCCGCTACTATACCCTATTCTTTCCTGTATATATAGCCTAGTTATAGCCTTGTCTACTTCTTCAGGGTTTAGCTTAGTTATGATCATTATACCCCTTCTAGTATTTCCACCTATACTAGCGTCTAGTACTTTTTGCTCGCTATTCATCTTTTGAAAGTAGCATATTTAGAATTTCGCCAGCTGTTAGCTTGGTATAGTCTATAAACTCAGGCAAGTAGTATAGTAGCTTTCTTCTATCTTTTAGTAAAGCTGTTAGCTTGCTGTTAGTTATCTCCAGGTCTTTAGCCAGGTTACCCTTACTACCGTAGTAGGCTATAAGGTGGTTTATGTTTAATTTATTGTTATCAGTCCCCATAGTATAGTTATTTTTCTAGGTTGTTCTAATTCGATTAGTTGTACTTCTTTCTTTACTTCTTTCTTTGCTGGCTGTGAATTGCTATCAAATAGCTCGAGGTTATTTACTTCTAGGTAGGGCAAAGCATTACTTATACCCCTATTACCTAGCTCACCTGTGGTAATATAGTTGTTATACTCATATACCCAGCCTTTTAAGGTTTCATACTTTACCTGTAATAATTGGCTAGCCTTTTTTATCGTCATTCCCTGGGCCTTTAATTCTAAAGCCGCTTTAATATATTTAGCCTTTTGCTTTGGGTCGTAGTGCATATATTTTTTAGAAGGGTACATCTTCGCCCCCTTTCTTAGCTTCTACTATTCCTTGACTAACATAATTATAGAAGTATTCAGCCAGGCCTGTATATTGTACTGGCTCCATACCTAGCCCTAAAGCTTCTACAGCGGCCTTTAAACTACTTTGCCTCATTATTTGGTCTTGCTGGTCTTTACTCTTAGCGCCCCCATAGCTTTTACCGCCACCGCTACTAGCTTGGTAGCTTTCTAGCTTTTTAACGGCTCCATACTTACCGTACTGGCTTTCCCCCCTTACAGTTACTTCTACCTGGTCCCCAGGCTTAAAAGGGCTTTGCTCGGTTTGGTGGTTAGCTGTTAGCTCTAGGCCGTCTTCAAAGGTGTACTTAAACTTATACAGTAAGCCGCTGGGACCCTGGTAAGTTTCATTTTTGCTAGTTACTTCTTTTACTGTGTTTTGCATAGTGTTATTTTTACTTTGTTATTTTCTGCTTTTATAATTACTTGGCTATCATATATATTAAAGTCTATAAGTAGTACTTCTGCCATATATCTAAGGTCGGTAAGGTCTATACTATCTGTAGTAGCTGTACCTTCTTTTACCAGCTGGTGTATTAGGCTAGTCATTATCGTAGTTATTTTCTATATACTGGCTGTAGTAAGGTGGCTGTACTAGTAGGCTTTTTTCTTTGCCATTTATATACGTTCTCATATCGTACATACCTTCAGTATAAGCGTACCCCAGGTGGCGCTTCTCGGCTTGCATACCAGCTTCATATAAACGGTCTAAAGCTTCTATAGATATAGTTAGCTGTGGCTCGCCTTCTTCGTTTATATTATACTTTGCTTCAGCTTGGATAGCTTTAAAAAAGTTTCTTACTGGTAGTTTCATTCGTTTGCTCATTGTTTTGCTTTTTAAAGTTAATATAGGGGGCATATCACACGAAAGAAAGTCTAGGCCCTAGTCTATTTGGTGCGCTTAGCCCCCGTTATTTGTTTCCAAAGATAAGGCTTTTATTTTCATATATCCAAAAAGTATAGCATTTTTTTCTAAATTATTTTTAGTTTCCTTGCGTTTAGTGGTATTCAAGGGTATAAAAAAAGCCCCAGGTATTCACCCAGGGCCAAAACAAAACAAAACACAAAGTACTAAACCTCTATAAGTAACCAAGTGCAAAGGCTAATATACTAAATTTAGCCTTACCTATTATAGCGCTGGTCCTTATCTTTACTACCCTTGCTACTTCCAAAGTAATAGTTAAAGATAGAAAGAAGTATAGCCCCTTCTACTATTCCTAGTAGGTGGTAGTATATCTTCTCTTCTTTTATTTCTGTAAATAGCCCTACATATATAACCGTACAGCTAATAGCTAAACCTATTATACCTACCGTCCACTGTGCTACGTCAGGCTTTCCAGTAGCTTGTACTACTCCTACTTCTCTTTCTCTAGCGCTTTTTACGTTATCTACTTCTAGCCTTAGTAGCTCTAGCTCGTATTCTTGTCTAAGCTTTAGGTATTCTAGCCTGTCTTCTTGGCTTACTTTTTTACCTTCTATAAGCTTGCCTACTACGTCTAGCGCTTCTATTCCTGTTAGGTCTGCTGCTACCTCTAGTACATCAGGAAATTTATTCTTTAACCAGCTACCTACTTTAGTTTCTTTAAAGGGCTTTTTATTTCTTTCCATTTCTTTTACTCTTTAAGTACTCGCTGTGGGCTTTGCCGCTAATAGTGTAATAGCCGTAGCATTTTTTACATTTCATTTGGTACTTGATAATACCAGTAGCTGTACTTCTTTTGTTAAATTGGTTTACCTCTTTACTAGCACATCTCGGGCAAGTCCATTTTTTACCGTCCTTAAAGGCTCCAGCGTGGCTAGTTATTGGTACATAGTTTATAAACTCCTGGTGTACTTTTTCAAGTATTACTACATCTCTTTTACAGTAGTCTACCATTCGCTGTAGCGCTTCTTCGTTGCCGCTTATTACATCTTTCCAAAGATCAAAGCCGCCAGTTTCTAGCTTTTCGCCTACTCCTAAGTACTTAGCTATGTAGTCTAGCTTATTAGAATTAAACCTAAAGTTACCCCTGGCCCTTTTTAGTGTATCTGTAGTAACTGGCTTAGGTGGCCACTCTAGCCTGTGGTAAAGCGCTCTAGTTCTTATCCAGGGTACATCGAAACGGTCCCCATTATGAGCTATTAGTATATCTGCTTTATTAGCTACTTCTATAAAGGTCTTTATAGCTTTGTAGTCATTTTGCTTTTTGTCCCAGGTTACATACTGTACCTCTTCTTCTCCTTCTAGCTTCCAGCATATACAAATTACTTTGCGCTCTTCTATTATAGCTTCAGGGCTTATACGCTCCCTATAGCCAGCCTTCCAAAAGTAGCCTATATTAGGGCTAGTTTCTATATCGAAATATAACCGCTTTAGTACAGCCATATTACCCCGCTTACTTTGCTTTCGTCTATATCAACGTGAATAAAGCCCTTAGCTATACCGATACGCTTAAAGCCAGCCTTTATACAAGCGTTTAATACTTTGTACCTGGTCTTACTATCGCTTGCGGCAATATCACAAGCTAGGCCCTTTAAGTGGCTGCTGTTAGGCTTACCCCCTACTTTTTTATTCCAGGCTATGGACCTATACCCACTATTCACTATAAAAGGTATACCCGCTATTTCTCTAGCTTCTTCTAACTTATTTATAAGCTTTTGGCTTACTATATTACCACTTCCTGGTAGGTCGGGGCTGTCGAATTCTTGGTATTGAAAGTACTTCATTTCTTACCCTTTATAGCTTCTACTACGTCTTCAGCTTCTTTTGCCGCTTTTTTAGCTCTTCGCTTTATTTCTTTAGCTGCTTCGTCTACTGGGTCGGGTATAAAGTTCTTATTTCGGTCCTTTATCGTTCCCTTGTGCAAGTTAAAAAAGTATATAGCTATACTCATTACAAAGCCTATCACTAAGCTGCTTACTATATATATCATAATATAGGGTATTTATATCTTACTTTTTAGTACGTTCTTTCCTTACGCTTATCGCTTTTTCGATATTATACCAGGCTACAGCTAGGCCACCTACTACCCCTACTACTGGGGGTATAATATCTAGCAAATTAACTACGGTTAATACGCTTACGCTGGCTACATTGTTTAGCGCCCAGTTTATCTGTTCTTTCATTTTCTGCTATCCATTTTTTTAGCCTTAGTACATTTTTTTCTTTGTCCTTTCTCATCGGTCTAAAATCCAGCTGTATCTTTCTCTTTCTTTAGTGTACTTTGCCCCCTGGCTAATTTCCATACCACCTATAAAGTAGGCTTTCTTCTCGGCTCCCATTTCGGCCCCTTCTGCTAGGCTATACTCAGGAAATAAAGCGCTATTATTACATAGGTAGTCTATCATTCTTTCAGTGTAAAACTGTGCGTTTGTCCTGGCTCGGTCTATTTCTCGGTGTAGGTCCTGGGTGCCTATAGGGGTCGTATCTTCGCTAGTTCTAATAACTAGGCCCCCATTATCTAAACGTATATATAGGCTAGGTATCATTTCTACCATACCCCACCAAAGGGTACATTTTCTTACATAAGTTTCTAGAAGTACCTGGTAGTTACCGGTAATAGTACCGCCCGCTATATCGTTCTTTAGCTTGGTAAATAGCCTAGTACCTAGAAAGCTTTGTATATACTTATCCTGAGCTAGTAAAAGGTGGCTAACTATATAGCTTTCTTCTACTGAGCCGTTTAGGTGGCTATATCGCTTCATATAGTCGCCATTTATAAAAAGTACTTCTTGCATATCTTACTTTAGTTTACCTCTATTTGG
>Ga0307379_10002945_pt1 | contig 24851 bp, 19 predicted proteins | sample UN2MG_FD_202237 | JGI IMG/M metagenome (GOLD analysis project Ga0307379, IMG submission 202237) | Soil microbial communities from Risofladan, Vaasa, Finland - UN-2 | ecosystem: Environmental > Terrestrial > Soil > Coastal area > Acid sulfate soil | place: Finland: Risofladan, Vaasa | collected...
ATACCGATGATATTAGACAGTCTCATGATCTATCCTCTGCCCTTGTTATGTAGATCAGCGGTGGTGGGGAAATGTAGTATTGGGGTATTGGGATCCCATCACCCCACTTACCCACCACCCCATTACCCCATTTTGGCCAACCGCTTTGCCTCATCCCTGAACAATCCCTCGCACGCGAACAACCCTCCCGCGCCGCCGGTATGCCAGAAGAGCACCGGCCGCCCGACCCCGATCTCCTTCTTCTGCGCGAGGTCAATCAGCCCGGCCATCGCCTTACCGGTGTAAACCGGGTCGAGGATCAGTCCCTCGGTCCGAGCCGCCATCAGGATGGCCTCGACTCCCTCTTTAGTCGGGATGGCGTACCCATCGCCGATATATTCGTCACATACCCTCAGCCGAGATGGATCAGGCAGGCCGACGCCGATCATCTCCGCCGCCTGATCCGCGATCAATTCAGCCCGCACAAACGCCTTATCTGCAGCTCGGCTGACCGAGATACCGATCACGTGCGCGTCGGGTAGGAACAGGTCGCAGCCAAGGAGTGTGCCAGCCGCCGTTCCAGCCGATCCGAGCGCCATTACGATATCCACATTCTCCGCGCCCATCTCCTTGAGTTGGCCTGCGGCCTCCCGAACGCCCGTCACATATCCCATCGCCCCAATCGGCGTCGAGCCGCCGACCGGTATCACGTAGGGCGTCCGACCCTGCGAGGTGAGCTTGGCGGCCGCCTCAGCCATTGCTTCCTCCACCTCGGGGTAAGTGACGCATCCCAGGAACCGAATCTCCGCCCCCAGGATGACGTCCAGCAGCAGGTTGCCCCCGAACACCGGCGGCATGGGGTCGTCAAGGAACAGGATGACATCCATGCCCAGCTTCCGTGCCGCGGCCGCAGTCATTCGGGCGTGATTTGATTGTCCTCCTCCACACGTGAGGACGATATCCGCGCCCTTCGCCTGAGCCTCGGCCATCAGGAACTCCAGCTTGCGAGCCTTATTCCCTCCCAGCGCAAGACCGGTCAGGTCATCGCGCTTGACCAGCAGCCGCTCGACCCCGATCGCCTTTGCAAGCCTCGGCGCATCCTCGAGCGCCGTCGGCAATTCCGCCAAATGAACTCTCGCTAACTCGTCTAGTCTCATAGCGCCATTCTACATTCCTGGCGGTTATTTTACAAATATCGGCCAGGAATGTTTGACTTATCAGACCGATTTGGGTAATATATAATCGAATTATATGATAATGCCGTTATGCGTTATGCAATCCGATGAATGATACCGAACTGCTGACCGAAACTGAACATGTTTCCGATGTCTTTACCAAGATCATGCTCGATCTGATGACGCCCGCCATTGCGGAAGAGATAACCATGCCGCAGTTCCAGGCGTTGAAGCATGTCTCTCTGCACGGTTCGTGCAGCATCGGCAGCCTGGCCGAGGGGCTTTCGGTGAGTCAGCCCGCGGCCACAATGCTCGTTGACCGCATGCTCAGGAAGGGCCTGGTGATTCGCGAGCCCGGCAAGAGCGACCGCCGCCAGGCCGAGGTCTCCCTCACCTCGTATGGAGAGAGCCTGCTCAATCAAATCGAGTCCGAGCGAACCGACCGCCTGTCAAAGATCCTGAGCCTGATGGAGCAGTCCGATCGGGAGCAGTTCGTTCGGTCGCTGGAGCGGTTCATCGAGGCCGCCCTGAAACTCGAGCGCACGCCGAACGAGGCCTGCCTCCGATGCGGCATCGAGCATCACAGGGACTGCATCGTAAACCAGCTTCAACTTGCACTGGCAGGAGAAGACATTGATCGCACATAGGTCCCATATGACCCATAAGTCCCATATCCGGAGGATTCCATGAACAACCTGATCTATCTCGACCACGCCGCCACGACGCCCGTTCACCCGGATGTCCTGGAGGCCATGATGCCGTATCTCACGACCCAGTACGCCAACCCCTCGACCCTCTACGCCTTTGGGCGGGAGGCTCGGGCGGCGGTTGAGGACGCCCGTGAGAAGGTCGCTGCTCTCATCGGCGCTGATCCCAGCGAGATCTACTTCACCGCCGGAGCGACCGAGTCGGACAACTGGGCGATCATGGGCATCGCCTCCGCCACCGAGTCGAAGGGGAAGCACATCATCACCTCGACAATCGAGCATCACGCAGTCCTGGGCACGTGCGAGTTCCTCAAGCGCCGGGGATACGAGATCACGCTTATTCCGGTTGACGGTGACGGCCTCGTGAATCCCGAGGATGTCCGCCGGGCAATAACCGATCAGACTGTCCTCATAACCATCATGCACTCGAACAACGAGGTTGGGGTCATCGAGCCCATAGCCGAGATCGGGGCAATCGCTCGTGAGGGGGGGATCGTCTTCCATACCGACGCCACCCAGTCCGTGGGCAAGATCCCGATTGACGTGAGCGCACTGAACGTTGACCTGCTTTCCCTTTCCGGTCATAAGCTCTATGCGCCGAAAGGGATCGGCGCGCTCTACATCCGAAAAGGCACGCGCATACTTCCTTACATCCACGGCGGCGGTCAGGAGAGCAGCAAGCGTGCCGGCACGCACAACGTCCCCGGGATCGTGGGCCTCGGGAAGGCCGCCGAGATCGCTCAGGCGACCATGGCTGAGGAATCGGCGAGGGAGATTGCCCTCCGTGATCGGTTGATCGCCGGAATCCTTGCGATTCCCGATACCCGCCTGAACGGCCATCCGTCCCTCCGCCTCCCGAACAATGTGAACGTCAGCATCGAGGGCGCGGAGGGCGAGTCAATGATCCTTATGCTGGACATGCTGGGGATCTGCGTCTCGAGCGGCTCGGCATGTACTTCGGGCTCGCTCGCGGCATCGCACGTGCTCCTGGCGATGGGCCTGCCTCATGAGCTGGCCCACGGCTCACTCAGATTGACGCTCGGCAAAGACACGACCGACGAGGACATTGATCGGGTGCTCGAACTCCTCCCCGGCATCGTCTCCCGCCTCCGAGCGATGTCCCCGGTGTACGAGAAGGCAGGAGCCTGAGTATGGGAGTGTGGGAGTATGGGGGTGTGGGAGTATTGGCCCAACACCTGACACCTCCCACCCACCCCACAACCTAGAACCGAAAACCTAAAACCCTCCGCCCTCCGCATTCCTGCCTGTTTTTCGCCCAAATGCCGCCATTTCCCCGAAACAGGCATTGGCTTTCCGGCCGACCCTCGGAATAATAATATAGGGGACTTGTAGCTGGAGGAGGGACACGATGAAGACTTTCATCCATTGCTTATTCGTCGCTTTGCTTTGCCTCACTGTTGTGACGACTTCTGCCGCCTTGCCCGACAAGTACCAGGTCCTCGATATCGGCGCTTTGGCGGACAGCGGACATGCTTACAGGATAGGGATGAACAGCGCGGGCCAAGTGGCCGGCTGGGACATGAGTGATACTGGCTTCCGTCACGCCTACCTGAGAGATCCCGACGGACTCTCAATTGACCTGGGCACACTCGGCGGGATGATAAGCCGGGCGTGCGACGTCAATGATGCCGGCTGGGTCGTCGGCATGAGCACGGTCAGCGGCAATGGATTTCACGCATTCCTTGCCACACCGGCGGATGGGTGTTTCGACCTCGGCACGCTCGGAGGAACGAACAGCACCGCGTATACAGTCAACAATATGGGCCTGGTCGCGGGCTCGGCGCAGGACTACTCCGGCTTCCTGCGGGCATTCGTCTGGACTCCCGCCACGGGCATGATCGGTCTGCCCATACCATCCGGCTGCTCGAATGCAGTCGCGTGGGACGTGAATGATCTTGGGCAGGCTGTGGGATTCGGGCGAGTTGCAGCCGGCCTGGGCTGGAATCATGCGCTTCTTTGGGACAACGCGTCTGTTGTCATTGATCTCGGCACTCTCGGAGGTCCTTCGAGCGATGCCTATGGCATCAACGACGCCGGAATGATAGTCGGCCGCAGCCATAACGGCCAGGCGAATCATGCCTTCCTGTGGACTTATCAGACAGGAATGATTGATCTGGGCACCCTGGCAGGTGGGGTCAGTGAGGCATACGGGGTCAATAACCCGGGACAGGTGGTCGGCCATTCAGGCGGTCGTGCGTTCGCCTGGGAAGCCGAGACCGGCATGGTAAACCTGAATGATCGCATCGATCCGGACTCCGGCTGGCTTCTTCAAGAGGCCGACGCCGTCAATGATGACGGCTGGATTGCCTGCTATGCATACCACCTGGACCTCCCGGACGGCCTCGCCGCTCATACCGTGCTCCTGATGCCGGATACAAAGATTGAGGTCGCCATAGACATCAAGCCCGGCAGCGACAAGAATCCGATCAATCTGAAGTCGAAAGGTACCACTCCAGTGGCAATCCTGGCATCTGAGGACTTTGATCCTCAATCAGTGGACGTTTCCACGGTCACTTTGGCAGGGGCTCCGGTTGCCCAGCACAAAGGACGATACCAGGCATCCATGCTGGATGCCAATGGCGACGGCCTGGCAGACCTGCTGGTTCATGTGGTCACAAACCAGATCGCCTGCGACGGTACGCAAGCAGCCCTCACCGGCCTCACGTACGACAGCAAAGCCATGGAGGGCAAAGACACGATCATGCTGGTCGGTGATTAGCCGGTGTGGACTGGTTGGAGGTCGGGGACCTGGCAAGCATTGTCAGCCCCGACCTCATCCATCGGGTTGTAGCCCAGCAACTCGCGCGTATGGCTTATATCCAGCCGCTTGACCCGATTGTCAGAAAGCCCGTGAACGATCCCGAATCTGAGCTCGGGGGTCACTTCCACGCACCTTGTGATGAGCTGGACGAGGTCTTGCTCGCTTACGAGGACATCCATCCGCGTGCAATCCCTGTGAGCCTCTTCCTTCTCGTGGCCATGGACTCCGCCGATTCGAATGGCGATCACCGATAGCCCCCTCTTGTCCGAGAAGTAATGCCCCAGGGCCTCGCCGTAGCACTTGCTTGCGCCATACTCGCAGCACGGACGAACCGGCATGTCCCACTTCACTTGCACATCCGTCGGATACGCTCCCACCGCATGAATGCTCGATGCGAACACCACCCGCCTCACCCCCGACTCCGCCGCCGCCCGATAGACGTTGTGAGTGCCGATGATGTTCTGGGGGAGCACCTGTGTATCGAAGTCAGCTTTGGGGCTGGGATCCGCCGCCAGGTGGATCACTGTATCCACGCCCTCGCAGGCCTGCTTCATGATGCCTACATCTCGGATATCGCCCATGATCGTTTTGGCCTCGTCGGGATCCTCGATCTCCCTGCAATCCGTGAGGACGAGGTCATAGAAGCCGTCCCAGCCCTTTCTCAGGAAGGTTCCTATATAACCCGCCGCTCCAGTAATAAGCACCTTGCGCTTTCCCATGAGTCTACCTCCTGCAACTGATCACCACAAGTATACCCGCCTCCGCCCGGTTCGACCTTCCACGTAATGGGAGGATTAGCCGTTACCATGACGAACATAGTCTCATGTGGGATCTCTTACTCGTCTTGACCATAATCATGCTCGCGATCATGGGCTATTCCTGGCTTCAAAGCCGGCGCGCCACGATTCGCCGGGTGCGAGCCACGGTCGCCAGGAAGCGCCGAATGTCAGATGCCTGCTGCGTGACCTTCCGCATCGGAGGGGCGGGCGAGAAGGAGCTTGTCGTCCCGGAGGAGTTCTATCTCTCGGAAAACGAGGGCCAGTGGGGCATCCTCACCTTCCAGGGCGAGATTTTCAAGGGGTTCGATCCCGAATAGCCGCCAATACGTGCTACCTGGCAGTCACATTGTCCCAGCCGATGAAATCCTCACCGGTCTTCAGCTTTCCCTGCAGGAAGACCGTCTGGTATCCGGGAACGATTCCGCTCTCGGCACACGAGAAGTGGAACAGCAGATCGGTGAGTCCGTCGCCGTTGACATCTTCTGGATGTCCCTTGCCATGGATCTCCTGGGCATTTCCCGAGCCAAAGAAGACTGTTGCCGGATCAACCCGCAGCGCATTGAACACCGGATCGCTCAGGATCGCCACCTGCACCAGCTTGTTCGGCTGCAGGCGCACGGTGTCATGCAGCACGTCAACCTGAACCGGCATCGGCGACTCGTACGCCCCGATGTCTGCGACCGCCAGACCGTCATGATTCCCATCCATCGGCCGGATGCTGCCTTCGATGTCGGTTGGGGGAGCACCCTCATTCGTTCCGGCATCAATGCACGGGGAATCAAACCGCAGCCGGTAGCTGCTCTCGGCGAACAAGGGATCCACGTTGATATCGGTTGGATGAGGGAACTCACCCGCGTAGTCATATAGTATGTTGCCAAAAACGCAGTTATGGTCCATGGTTACTTCAGCACGGTACCCTTGACCCACCCCACGGGCATTGAAAGCAATAATGTTGTTGACGAGGGTCACCTTTGTCCGCTCTAGCCTTATCGCCATAACCGAGCTGCCGACTATGGTATTATTCGCTATCAAGCCTGCATGACCACGACTGAACCATATTCCCCAGGATTTGCCTACGATGAGGTTGTTGGCGACCACATAGGGATAGGGGTTAACACTATACCCGAGACGTATGCCCATCCCTCCAGTAGGGCCATCGGCTTGAGATATCACGTTGTTTCTGACCGTGGCTGACGCCTCGTCACACCAGACTCCAGTGCCGCCATATCCAGTCAGAATGGTAAACCCGTCCACCACCGCCGTTGAGTAGCCGGTCATAGCCTTTATCCCATAGCCCTGACCAGCATCCAGGATCGTCTTGTTTGCCTTAAGGTCTCTCTGCTCCAGCGTTGATTCACCTCCGGCAAAGCCGCCATACAGTTCGACTCCATCCGACAGATATACCGGTCCGGAGTACGTTCCTTTTGCCACCCATACCTCGTCTCCCGAATTGGCAAGACTCACGGCGGCCTGAATCGTCTGCTTGGCAGTATCCCAGGTCAAGCCGTCGTTCTGGTCACTGCCATCCGTCTTCACATGAAAGACAGAAGTCCCCCCATCCGGGTCGAAGGTCGGTGTCGCGACCTGCTGGGCGCTCGCAAGTGATGCGATAGATAGGATGAATGTGATAATACCGAACTGTAACTTCATCGTCACGCCTCCTCTGGAAAATGTTAGACCATCATGCGTATAACGGAAATCACGCTGAAAGGATACGCACAATCCTTTCAGCAGACGCCTACCTGGGAATCCCCATCACTCCATCCGCGCCGACGATGTCTTCGCCGCTCATCAGCTTTCCCTGCAGGAAGACCGTCTGGTATCCGGGAACGATTCCGCTCTCGGCACACGAGAAGTGGAATAGGAGATCGGTGAGTCCGTCGCCGTTGACATCTTCTGGGTGCCCCCGACCATGGACCTCCTTGGCATTGCCTGATCCAAAGACAACCGTCTTCGGGTCAACACTGAGCGCATTGAACACCGGATCGCTCAGGATCGCCACCTGGACCAGCTTGTTCGGCTGCAAGCGTATGGTATCATGGAGCACATCAACGGCTACCGGCATCGGCGACTCGTACGCCCCGATGTCCGCAATCGCTATCCCGTCATGATTCCCGTCCATCGGCCGGACTCTCCCCTCGATATCAGTCGTCGGCGCACCCTCATTCGTCCCCGCATCTATGCACGGCGAATCCCACCTGAGGCGATAATCCCCATTCGCCATGTCCTGGAATAGAGGATCAACGTTGATGTCCGTGGGATGGGGAAACTCGCCGTTGACATTTGAATCCGAGTAATCGTATTGAGTGTTCCCAAAAACACAGTTATGGTCCATAGTGAGTCTGCCGCCGTCATACTGTGTGACTCCTCGCTCGTTAAAGATAATCGCATTGTTGGACACTCGCGCACCCATCCGGTATGCCGCTATCCCAGAGTTTGGCAGATTGCCGACTACGACATTGTTTATGATCAAGCCGTCATTCGCCATGTTTCCCGCTTGGCTGTGCCACAGGTAGATCGCGCTATACTCACAGCGGGTAATCACCGTGTTTGCGATGAGGAAAGAGTCCGGTGTGCCATTTAAGGACAAACCGTGTCCTTGGTTGTTCGCTATCAGATTGTTTCGGATAGTGGGCGAAGCCAACGAGCCGGAGATGCCGTTACCATAGGAATCGCCTCCATGCTGGATAGTGAACCCGTCTATCACCGTTGTGGATCCAGCTCTGCTTATCGAAACCACTCCCCTGTACAGCCCGCCGCCGTCTATCACCGTTCTATTAGCCAAGTAGTCTCTTTGGCCTCGTCCAGACTCCCAGCCGGCAAAGCCGCCGTATAACTTGATCCCATGCCTTAGCGTAACGTTGCTGTATGTTCCTGCAGCAACCCAAACCTCGTCTCCTGCCACAGCGGAATCTATAGCAGCCTGAATCGTTTGCTTCGCTTCTTGCCAACTCAGGCCACTGCTTTGGTCGCTACCGTCAGCTCTCACATGCAAGATAACAGGATTTCGAAACGAATACTGGGCGGTCTTGACGTAGCTCGGCAGGAGACCATCTTTGTAAGCAATAGCTTTCAATGTAGCAGGGTGATCCACCAGAATTCTTCCCCCAGTGGGTACTGATGGGCTGCCGGGACCAGGCTCACTGCCATCCAGGGTATAGTAGATCGTTGATGATGGCTCACTTGCTAACATAACCGGTTCAGCGCATAGCCCACCATCAGGCATACAAAGTAGAGGATAGACTCTGACAGTAAAGATTGCTGACTTTGTTTCGCTTGGTTCCATTCCTGCTTTGAAGGCCTTTGCCTTCAGAGTGCATCCTGCATCCAGCGTTACGTGCGTTTCTGGCGGGACGACAGGGTCTGCCTCGGTCGGCTCCAGGCCGTTAGAAGTGTAGCGTACGATTGCACCTGGAGTCGCGCAATGCACCCTCACTCTTCGGATTGCGACCAGTGTCCCCCCATCCGGGTCGAACGTCGGTGTCGCGACCTGCTGGGCGCTCGCAAGTGATGCAATGAAGAGAAAGAATATGATAATACCGAAATGCAGCTTCATCGTCACGCCTCCTCTGGAAAACGTCAGACCATCATACATATAACGGGAAACCACCCCAAAAAGATACGCACAATCCTTTCAGCAGACGCCTACTTGGAAATCCCAGTGAGCCTATCCCAGCCGATGAAATCCTCGCCGCTCATCAGCTTTCCCGACAGAGTGACCGTCTGGTATCCGGGAACGATCCCACTCTCTGCGCACGAGAAGTGGAACAGGAGATCGGTGAGTCCGTCGCTGTTGATGTCTTGCGGATGTCCCTTGCCATGGATCTCTTGGGCATTTCCTAGGCCAAAGAAGACCGTTGCCGGATCAACGTTGAGCGCGTTGAAGACCGGATCGCTCAGGATCGCCACATGGACCAGCTTGTTCGGCTGCAGGTGGATGGCATCATGCAGTATGTCAATCTGAACCGGCATCGGCGACTCGTAAGCCCCGATGTCCGTGATGGCTATCCCGTCGCGATTCCCATCCATCGGCCGGATGCTCCCCTCCAAGTCAGTGGTCGGCGCTCCCTCATTCGTCCCCGCATCTATGCACGGCGAATCCCACCTGAGGCGATAATCCCCATTCGCCATGTCCTGGAATAGAGGATCAACGTTGATGTCCGTGGGATGGGGACTTGGAAAAGGATATGCGTAGTCCTGCCCGTTTCCAAAAACGCAGTTTCGGCTCATGGTCGCTGGACCTGATGAGCTGCATCCTCCACTGTACACTCCCCCGCCGTTGAAAGCGACAAGGTTATTCCTGATAGTGCCACTTCCACAACCGAGGTTGACCGCCATGCCGGAATTGAATACCAAGGTGTTGTTGCTGATGGTTCGACTGACCTCGCCGCCGGAAGGGTACCTAGTCACTATTCCATCTGCTTGATTTCCAACCATCAGGTTGTTCTCTATTACGCACGGTCGTGTGCAAGGCGAAAGCTCTATGCACGCAGTGCCCTCATTCCCAGCCATGATGCAATTCCTGATCGTTACGAATGACCGGTCGCAATAGACGGCATTGGGCGTCCCATTCTGAAGAACAAGACCGTCAATGACCGTTGCTGAACCCTCGCTTGGTCCGCAGGTGATGATGCTGTATCTACCGCTTCCGTCAAGAATTGTCCGATTAGCTCGGGGATTTCTCTGGACACACTCCGTCTCATTGCCAGCAAAGCCACCGAATAGCTTAGCGCCGATAGGCAGGTTAACAACTGAGAGGTACCGGCCTGCTGCGACCCACACCTCATCGCCAGGTATCAGTCCAAACAAGGCATTCTGAACAGTCTTCTTGGCCGAAGCCCAGACTAGTCCATCATTCGCATTGTCGCCGTCTCCCCTGACATGCATGATTACGGGTGTCCGGAATACGAAATCAGCGCTAGCCACGTTGCTGAGCTCGCATCCTTGCCTCAATGCGGCCGCCTTCAGCGTGCACGTATGGTCAATCAGTACTCTCTTGCCGTTCGCAATGGATAGGCTTGCTATTGTGGGGTCCTGTCCATCCAGGGTGTAGTAGATAGGGATTGAGATTGACTCAGAATAGAGCCTGACTCTCTGTGGTTCGGCGTACAGACCGCCATTCGGGGAGATAGTAGGTGTAGGCGTAATAATCGTGAACTCGGCGGATTTCGTCTCACTTGGAGACATGCCGACCGCAAAAGCCTTTGCCTTCAGAGTACAACTCGTTTGCACGGTTATGCTGCCCCAATCACGCCAGCTACTCTCCGTCGGCTCACTGCCATCTGTCGTATAGAATATTTTGGCCAAAGGGGTAGCGCAGAAGACCTTGACAAAGATGGTGCCTGTGTATTCTCCTCCGTCTGGACTGAACGTCAGCGTCGCCACCTGCTCGGCGCTCGCAAGTGATGCAATGAAGAGAAAGAATATGATAATACCGAGACGCCACTTCATGATTGCGCCTCCTTCGTTGAGCATTGAACTTCTATACATATAACGGAAATCAGCCCCAAAACGATACGCGCGATCTTTTCCTCTGGCGCTTATTGTGCTATCCTGAGTTCATGAAGCCCTTCGATGTCGTCGGAGTCGGATACTGCGCGGTTGATTACCTGGGCATCGTGCCCCGATTCCCTGAGGTAGATGAGAAGATCCTGATGGAGGAGTTCAGCCGCCAGGGTGGGGGAATCACCGCGACCGCCATGGCGACCGTCGGGCGACTCGGCGGCCGGGCATCGTACATCGGCAAGGTCGGCGATGACGATTTCGGCCGGTTCATCATCGCCCAGCTGGAGAAGGAGGGAGTCCACACCGGCTCGATGGTCGTCCAGCCCGGCGCATCCTCGCAGTTTTCATTCGTCGTCGTGGACAAGCCCTCCGGCAAGCGGACGATCTTCTGGACCCATTCCGATATTCGATTCGAGGGCAGTGAGCTTCGTTGGGAAGACGTTCTCTCAGGCAAAGTCGTTCACGTGGACGCTCATCATCCCAGCGCCGCCATCCAGGCGGCCACCTGGGCGAATGAGGCTGGGATACCGGTAGTCATGGACGCCGGCAGCGTCCGTGAGGGCTCGAAGGAGTTGGTCGAGCGCGCCGACTGCCTTATCGCCTCATCACTCTTCGCGAGGCAGTTCACCGGCCAGGATGATTCCGAGAAGTCTGCTCACTTGATGTTCGGAGGTAGAAGGAAGATTTCCGTGGTCACTATGGGCGAGAAGGGGAGCGTCTACGTCACCGAGGAAGGTCTGTTCCATCAACCGGCCTTCAAGGTGAAAGTCGTTGACACCACCGGCGCGGGCGATGTCTTCCACGGCGCATTCTCATTCGGCCTCTCGCAAGGCTGGGGGTTCACCGAGATCATCCGATTCGCCAGCGCCGTCGCCGCCCTCAAGTGCACCAAACTCGGCGGCCGCGCCGGCATCCCGACCCTTGAACAAGCCCTCGCCTTCCTCCGACTGGCCCCATAGATCCCATATGACCCATAAGACCCATGTTCATATTCCAGCATTTGCTGTAGTCTAATATCATGACAGGCACGGAGTTGCTGATTGGCCAAATCAGATGAGGAGTTGGTATCGCAGGCTCAGGCCGGCGATCAGGGGGCCTTCGACGAACTGGTGGCGCGTCACCAGGATCGGGTCTTTGCGCTCAGCTACCGAATACTCGCCAATGTCGATGATGCGGCGGACATTCAGCAGGAAACGTTCGTGCGAGCCTGGACGAGCCTGAAGTCGTTCAAGCGCCGGGCGGCCTTCAGCACCTGGCTGCATAGGATTACGGTTAACCTCTGCCTGTCCAGGAAGCGCCGAGCTCTGGTTCAGGTAGAGCCGCTTGAGGAAGAGCGTGCGAGCCATGCAGAATCTGCGGTCGCATGCCTGCAGAGAATGGAGACAAAGACCGTCGTGCAGGCGGCGATTGCCGAACTCCCGGATCACTACCGGGTGCTGATGATCCTCCGCGAGATCGAGGGACGTTCGTGCGAGGAGACCGCGATGATCGTCGGAAGCTCGGCGGAAAGTGTGAGGACAGGTTTGTATAGGGCCAGGAAGCTGCTTAGAGAGAAGATTCGGCCTTACCTGGAGGAGGTGGATTCATGAAGTGGGATTGCATAGCAGTTGATGATGCCATTTCGGATTGGGCTCGTGGGATCGAGCTGCCGGAAGGCGCTCGCCTCCATATCGCCCGATGTCCCGACTGCTCCGAGGCGTTCGAGGAAGCGAAGGCTTTCCGCGAACTGGTGCTGAGCGCCGATTGTGTCCCCGATTCGCCTGATTGCAGATCGGCGGTCATGGCTCGATTGCCCAGGCCGAAATCCGCATGGAGGTTCGCATGGGCGGCGGTTCCGATCGCGGTCATCGTCGCAGTTCTAACGCTCATGAGACCGGTACCGACGCCAACTGCCCCTCAGCATATCGTGAAGAAGAGTCCTGTCGTCCAGCAGCAAGCGCCCGCGCCGCCTCCGGTCATAGTGCCGGAGACTCCGAAGCCTGCGACAATCGCGGAAACGCCAAAGGTCAGGCGAGTGCATCATCGCCGGGCCGCCGTCCGCCCGAAGCGAGTTCCGCCGCCGGCGCCGAAGGAGTCGCCGGTCGAGCAACCGCCGGAGCAGGTCTGCGTCGTGAAGCCCTCCGAACCCGACACCCAGCCGGTAGCGATGGTATACGTCACCTGGGACGAGCCCAATCTCGATCAATCATATAAGTGCATGGTCACGGAGTCAGAACCTCAGACAATGCCTGAACAGAATGGAGGAACGAATAATGAGACGAATCGTGGTATTTAGCCTGATCGCCCTCACCCTGTCTAGTCTGTGTGCATTCGCCGCCGACAAGCCGAGCGATGCCGTGGCAAACCCCTGGAAACAGCACGTCGACATGGAGTTCAAGAATGCGCCCCTGCCGGAGGCGATCAGCGCCATATTCAAAGGTACCGACATCAACTACACCGTCAGCTCGGAGTTGAACCAGGCCAGGGTGACTGCGAAGCTATCAAACTTGCTCAGAGGAGACGCGCTTCAGCAGGTCGTGACTGCTGCGGGAGCCTGGGTAAAATCGGGCGAAAACTTATTTGCTATCTTGCCGACGGCACCCAACAGTTATGGCGCAGCAGGCGGTGGCGGAGGAGGTAGAGCAAGACCAGGAAATGCGACTGATCTGCCTAAAGACGCCGAGGTGCAGATATTCAACCTGAGATATGTTGATGCAGGGCACATCATTCCGCTCATCGCATCGGACAGCCAGGTGCAACTCATCCAAAGCTCGGAGAAGTCTATCCTCGCCAAGGGTGGCAAAGAAGCCCTGAGGAGGCTTGCGGGCACTATCATCATGCTGGATACCCCCAGTGCCCTTCCCCGTGCGGTCAAGATTCAGTTGAGAGCTGGAATCAACATCGGCACAGGGGGAGCAAAACCTACCCCTGCGAGCAGTTTCACTACTCTCAGCATAGGGGCCGAAGGTACGGCTCAGCCTTTATCGATAAAGGTCGGAGAAGACCCAGCTGCTAAGCAGCCGCGCGACCTGAACATGGACGTCTCGCTCACTCCTACCATCACGCCTGTTCCTGCCGATGCAAGTCCCGGCGGCGAAGCGATCAGCCTGGTGGGGTCGGGCAGCATCTCCGGTCACGTGCCGGAGCAATTCAGCAAGCCATTCGATGTTGCTGTCCTTGTCGCGCCGGGCAAGGAGCAGGTGATCGCCGCAGGTAGCATGCAATTCGGGGACACTTCCGTCGAGTTCATCGTGACCGCCCTCGCCACTATCGAAGGCCGGGTCAAGCTGCCGGCATTCCCGAAGCAATCTTCCGGAAAAGACGAAACGGACCTCAAGATAGAGCTGATCAATGCCGAGTCTGCCCTGGAAGAGGCGAAGATCGCTTTCATGGCTGCGAGATCGGACTTGGAGGATGTCCTGCAGCGCTATAACAGTAAGCTTTGCCCACAGAGTGACGTGCGGGCGGCGGAGATGAGACTCGAGCTAGCGCAGGTTCGCCTGGTCGCTGCCGAGAAGACTTGCCAAGCCCTGGAAGATAAGTACGGCGGCCGTTAGCTATTTCACGAACGCCGGTGGCTTCATCACCACCGGCTTCTTCCCTTCCTCCCGAATCTCCACCGAGTCCTTAGTAGCTCGAATGGTCAGCACCCGGTCATGCCAGTGAATCCGATCAATCATCAACTCGGGCCAATCCGAGGGCAATCGGGGATTCACCGTGAACCCATCCACCCCTGGCTTGAAGCCCAGGAAGCCGTCAATCATGATCTGCGGGACGAGCACGCTCTCGAAGAATTCGGCATCCAGCCCTAAGCCACCCGCCGTTCCGCCGCCCTGAAGAGTCCCTTCCCGCGTGCCGTCATAGTACTTCCGATATCCGCCCGCCGCCTGGACCTCATCGAACCACTTGATGATCTCCTGAAGCCGCGCCCAGGCATTGTCTGGCCCGAGGACTTCCAGCCGATCCATGAGATCGTGATATGACCAGCCGAGGACCGCCCCGCCATCCTGGACCTGCCCGCCCCAGGGGAGGCTCTCCGGCGCGCTCCAGCCCCAGAAGTAGTACTCCACATTCCGCTTCGTAGTCCCCCGAGGCGCGAACCGCCAGTGATAGATATCCGCCCCCACGGACGTATCGCCCTTCACGGACCGATCGCCGTTCAGCCAGCTCATTATCTTCTTCGCATGCTCGGGAGTGGCGAAGTCGTAATACACCGCCTCCATGTTCAACGAAGTCAGCCCGTAGTCGTGGGTCTTCCCGTCCGCATCTATGCACCCAATGAACCGCCCGGTCGCGGGATTCCAGAACATCTTGTTCCCGACCGCCTTCACCTCCGCCGCATGCTTGAGGAGCATCTCCGGCTCGAAGGCCAGCGTCCCGACCGCCACGTCCCATTCCGGGTGCTCGCGGATCTCCTTCTCGACGCCCGCCATCACCCTCAGCGCATGATAATACAGGATGCTGGCATAGCAGTCCTTCCATCCGAACGGCAGGATGTCCCAGTAGTTGTCGCCGATCCCGTGCCCGTACTGAAGCTCCTTCTTCCCATTCTCTATCTTCAGGCCGCTCCTGCCGTCATGCCCGACCCACGTGTTGAAGACGTACTTCTTCTCTAGCGCCTGATGCTCGGTCATCGTATACCTGAGCGCCGTCCGCATCCGATTCACATTCCGCCGCAGGAAGTTGATATCGCCCGTCCAGTCGAAGTACTTCGCGCACCCGATGACGTAGTTCGGGCCGTTGATGTCATGCCGGGTGTCATACTGGGTGAAGAACGCCTGGACGGTGACGTCTGCAGGTCCGGCGTTCCCCATATTCAACCGCAACCCGGTGATCGTCCCCTTCCACTGCGGGTGCTTGTACATCGGGATCACAGTGTAGGTGATCGTCTGGCCCTCATACGGCTCGAAGTACATCCTTCGATCCTCGTCAAATCTAGGCTGCTCCTTGGTCGTCCACTCCACGAACGGCTTAGCATTCCCCAGGCCGGTCGCCTTCCATCGAAGCTGGAGGAATGGCGACTGGAACGTGTCTATGTCGTGCCTGGGCCCAGTGACCACTGCCTTCGGGCCAAGCTTGAGGTCCCAGCCATATTCGCCGATACCCTCGTCGGTTGCATTATCCAGCTCCCAGCCTTCCGTTGTGCTGAGATTCTGCGGCCGCCAGTGACCGCCGACAGTGTCCTTGAACGAGAAATGCCAGCCATATCCGCCCGGCGCTCCATGCCAGTAGGGGAACGGCCATCCCAGCGGATGGGCAATTGATGCGTGCTGGTGAACGGAGACGTACCCATCCTTATCAATGATGCGATTGCTGAGGACATCGCTCCACTGCTGCCGAAAGGCCTCGGAATTCGATTCAGTCGCCGGCCATAGTGACGGCGTTGGAAGCCACGGGTCCCAAAGCGTAGCCTTCGGACCCGATCCGGGGTAATGCAGCCAGTACAATTCGCGAAGGGATTCCATCTCCTTCTCATGGCCTGGAACCTGGAACTGCGGGAAATCGCTCGGGATGCTCATATTCGCTCCTTGGCAAATCGAGGTACTGATAACCAGAATGGCGATAAGAAAGGTCTTCATGCCCCGATTATAGCATAGTCAATCGTGGACAGCGAAGTGTACGCCTGAGTCCTATCCGTCCTATCTATCCTATCGGTCCTATCCCGCATGGGCATTTGACAAACTTAATGCTCCGGAGTATAGTCTTAACAGACTTGTGATAATAGTCACAAACTAACAGCCGGGTGGGGGATTCCCTGATGAGCGAGAAGATTCTGATTGTCGAGGATGAGGCGCTTATCGCCGACTCCATCGAGTATGCCTTGAAGAAAGAAGGCTTCCAGGTCGTGACCGCAAGGGACGGTATCCAGGGCCTGGTGATGGCCAGGGAGCAGACCCCCGACCTCATGATCCTCGATATTATGCTCCCCGGAATGAGCGGATTCGATATCTGCCGCACAATTCGCGGCGAAAGCAGCATGCCCATCGTTATGCTCACCGCCAAGACCGAGGAGGTTGACCGCGTTGTAGGCCTGGAGCTCGGCGCGGACGACTATGTCATCAAGCCGTTCAGCATGAGGGAGCTCATCGCCCGGGTGAAGGCTGTGCTCCGCCGATCGCAAATGCAGTGGGAGCACCCGAAGCAGGAGGCCCTCAAGGTGGGCGACCTGGTCATTGACGGCGAGCGCCGGGTGGTCCATGTCGGCGGCAAGGCACTCCACCTCCCATTGAAGGAGTTCGAGCTTCTCTATACGCTCGTCAAGAACCGGGATCGTGTATTGACCCGCGAGGCCCTGCTGAACAGCGTCTGGCGCGGTGACGCCTATGACAGCACCCGGACCCTGGATGTCCACGTCAGATGGCTGCGCGAGAAGATTGAGGAAGACCCCAGCTCCCCGAAGCGAATCGTCACCATCCGCGGCGTCGGTTATATGTTCGTGAGCCAGAACGATGAACAGCAAGATTAGATGGCGGCTGATCCTCACCTACATTGCGATCATCTTCGTCACGATGACCTGCCTGGGCTTCATCCTCTCCTATTCCATCGAGCACCAGTTCACCTCGGAGGTCCGTACCGCCCTCAATGCCCACGGCCAACTCCTCAGAAGTCAGATCGAGGGTAGTCCCAGGAAGCTCTCGAAGCCCGGTGACCTGGACAATGCATGCCGCCTGATGGCAAGCAAGATCAACGCTCACGTGGTCGTTCGAGGGAAGGGCGGAGTGGTCCTCGGCGACAGCGAGCGAGGCTTCCGGACTACAGTTGACATCCCCGAGTCCATGAAGGGGCTTCAGGAGGGGTTCGGCTGCCGTATCTGCCACAGCGAGGTCAGAGATCCGAAGATGCTGTCGGTCGTTGTACCCATCAGGCCAGGCAACCCGGGGAACGGGTCGGTCATAGTATCCGCTTCTCTCTATGAAGCCACTCGCGCCGCAGCCAGGGCCCGGCGAATAATCCTGGCCATGCTTGTCTTCACCAGCCTCATGGTCGCCGTCATGACTTTTCGCCTGGCCGGGAGCATCGCTGATCCGTTGAGCCACATGAATGAGATGGCGCGGAAGATGGCCTCGGGCGACCTGAGTCTGCGGGTTCAGGCAAGCGGCAGGGACGAGATCGGCCAGCTTGCGAAGAGCCTGAATGTGATGGCGGACCATCTCCAGTCGAACCTCGATCAGCTTGCCCAGGAGCGCGATAAGATGGCGACCGTGCTCGCCACGATGGCCGATGGCATCGTCATCACCGACAGGTCGGGCACTATTACCCTGTTCAATCGCGCCTCAGAGCGGCTGTTTGGCTTGAAGGCGGATAAGGCCGTCGGCAGTCAGGTAGACGTGCTGAAGTCGGTTCCCGACATCTCGGAGATGATTCGGCGAACCCTCGATGGAGGGGCGCTCGTCCGCAAAGAGATTCCCACCACAACGCCTGCCGAGCGCATAATCAATGCCTATGCCGCCCCTGTCCATGACCAGAAGGGTGCGATCGCCGGATGCGTGGTTGTCCTCCAGGATGTCACCGGTATCCGGCGGCAGGCGGAGATTCGGAAAGACTTCGTCGCGAACGTGAGCCATGAGCTTCGGACCCCGGTTGCGTCGGTGAAGGCGATCGTGGGGGCCCTCCAGTCAGGCGCTATGGAAGAGTTGTCGGTCGCCCAGAAGTTCCTGGACAACCTCGATCTCGAGACCGACAGGCTTTCTCTGCTCCTGAACGATTTGCTGAACCTGTCCGAGTTGGACGCCGGCAAGAAAAGCAAGCAGACCACTGTCAATCTTCATGAGATCGCGGAGCAGGTGGTCTCCGAGCTTGCCGAGAAGGCGCGAAAGGGAAGCATCGAGGTCAGCGTGGATACCCCCAGCGAGCTGTCCGTCATCGCGGGGAAGCATCAGATGATTCAAGTCATGCGCAATCTGATAGACAACGCGATCAAATATAACAATGAAGGTGGCCGGGTGGAGGTCACCGGTGGTGAGACTGATTCGGAGGTTGTTTTCACGGTAAGAGATACCGGAGTCGGGATTCCTCCGTCTGATCTCGACCGGATCTTCGAGCGGTTCTACCGGGTGGACAAGGCTCGCTCCCGCCAGCTTGGGGGCACGGGCCTCGGGCTCTCGATCGTGAAGGACATCGTCGAGGCGCATGATGGGCGCATCATGGCCGACAGTGAAGTCGGCGTCGGCAGCTCTTTCACCATCGCCCTCCCGAAGGGCAAGCCCGAATAGGTCTGTTTTCGGTCCGACAGGTCAGACAAGTCCGACTAGTCCGACACCCCTCCTTGACCAAGCGCCAGCACCGCCTTATACTGGTTTCGGAGGAGATCGGTGTCCGTCAGACTGCTCATCGGGCCTAATGGCAGCGGCAAGACCACCCGCGCCTTGCAGGAGTTCGGGCAATTCACCCCGCTTCAGCAGCATCAGTCGGTGAGGTTCGTGGTGCCTGGCATCAGCCAGGTGTTGGATCTGCGCCGGCTTGTCCTCTCCCATGAGACCCATGAGTCCCCCGGCATCCTCGGCGATCCGTTCTGCACATTCCAACGGCTGGCGGAGGAGATGCTCGGCACTCGGCCCATCACCGAGACCCAGAAGCGCCTCCTGCTGGGAACGCTCCCCATGCCGGTATACTTCCGCCCCAGCCCGAACCTGCCCGCGGCATTGAGTGGCATCATTCGCATGCTAAAAAGATCGCTCGTCACCCCGGAGAACCTCCGAGCGGCGGCAGTCCATCTCCCTGCGACCTCCCGGGCCAAGGTATCCGCCCTTGCCGAAACATACCAGTCCTACGAGAATGCCCTAGTTGAGCGAGACCTCCGGGATTCCGAAGGGATCCTCATCCAGGCGCGTGATCAGGAAGTCCCATGGAGACTGGTCATCGTTGACGGCTTCACCCGCCTCTACCCGGTCCAAATGGAATTCATCCGCCACCTGGCCGATTCCTGTGATGTTCTCGTCACCTCCGAATCCCTCCCCCCTAGAACCTATAACCTACAACCTATAACCCTGGCCTCCCTCCCCCCTAACACCCAACACCCAACACCTAACACCCTGACGTCGTTGGAGGGAGTCGCCTCCGAGATAAGAAAACTGCTGCGACAAGGCTTCTCCCTCGACGAGATCGCCGTCAGCGCCCGTGACCTCCGCCCCTATCAACAGAAGATCGCCCGAATATTCGACGAGTATGGCATCCAGCTTGCGACCGAAGTCTATCCGCTCACCAGCAGTCATCTCGCAAGGCAGATTCTCGATTCGCCGGATCAGCAATCCATCCGCCGGATAGTTGCCCACTATCAGTGGGACAGGAAGGAATCCGCCGCGTGGAGGTCCATCCGCCGCATCATGGCCGATATCGAAGCCGGCGAATCCCTCCTTGGCCGAGAGCCCGATTCACGAGCGCTATTCTCGGCCATCGGCAGGGGGACATTTCGAGTCTCGAATGGCTTCGGAGTCACTCTTTCGGATATTGACATGCTTGGCGGGCGCAAGTTCCGAGTGCTGTTCATCATCGAATCGCCTGAGAGGCCCAGATCCGAGGATCCATTCCTCCTCGACTTCGAGCGTGAGATCCTCGATGCGCATCTCTCCCATCCGCTCGAACTGAGCACGCAGCAGCGAGACGACTTCGACCCAGCATCGAGCGCCACCGAGCGCCTCTATCTCGTTTCCGAATCGGAGGGGGACTTCATGCCGACCATCGAGGAGGCCGAGTCCCTGAACGCCCTTCGCCGGCGAACGATCCTCGACTGCTCCACCGCCGAGGATGAGGATATCAAGCATACGGCCGCAGCCGCCTACAACCTCCTCCTGGAGCATGGAGAGATCGGTCCTGAATGCCTCGAGCCGATTCCCGATGTGACGGAGTTGCTGGAATCATGACCGAAGATACTACCATTCACGCTTTCTGCCGCCGCGTGCTCCGCGATCATCCTTTCGAGGCCGGAGTTGATCCCTGGTTCACGATACTGGGTACTGCCGGGCAGCGCGCGCTTGCCGACCCGCTGCTCGATTCTTTGATCGAGGCTCGTCGGGAAGATCCCGTCATCCGGCAGTTGCTGGAGGCCATGGACCTCGATGAGTTCAGGGATGCCGTCTTTTCCTTCTACCGACGAACCCGGCAATCCGACGTGACGATCGCCCACCCCAATGATCCTGCGCCGTTCCTGGAAACATTCACCCGGTGCTATGCCGATATGCTGGCGCTGAACGAATCTCCCGACGACTCGCTCGGTCCGCTGATTAGGGAGACGAAGCCCGATCTGGCAAGATCGCTCGATTGGGGGGCACGCCTGACCGCCGGTAAGTTCGATTGGAAGGCTTTTCGGCTTCTCAGGGAGTTCCGAGGGCATTTCCGATCTCAGGCGGGGAATGTGGAAACCGGCCGGTTGATCAAAGCCGCCCGCAATGCGCTCACCGGCTTCCTGGACGCCTGCCTTGATCGGGAGTCTGCTCGCTGGTCCGAGACCCTCCTGAGTTTGATCGCCGATTTCCACGAGGCCTATACCTCGGCCAAGGCCGAGATCGGGGCCCTCGATTTCGATGACCTCCTCGGCAAGACCGATGATCTCTTCCAGCGACATCAGGAAATCGCCGCCCGCTATCCTGACAAGCCGCATGAACAGGGGAGTCTCACCGTTCCGCATGACTTGAGCCAAATCTTCGCAGGCATGGATTGCGACGTGGAGGTCGCCTTCCTCCCGGAGTTTTACTCGGCCGAGGAGCGCCACCTTACCCAGGCTGAGTTCATCGCTCAGCGGATAGCGGAACTCATCAGCGCCGGAATCCCTGCCGAGGACATCGGCATCCTCATCAGATCAACCTACTATGCCCATTTCTACGAGCGCCGGCTGGCGGAGTACGGCATTGACTCGTGCTTTACCGGCAGTCGGCCGCTCAGCGAAGCGCCCGGGATACCGGAGATCATCTCGCTGCTCGGCGCGATTAGTGATCCTCATGATCTCAATTCGCTGCTGGACAAACTTGCCGACCGATGCCTAACCATGCCCGATGGTCGGCAAAGATACGCGAACGCCCGCAAGCTCCTCGATCTCTCGGAAAACCTCGAACTGCCCGAGTTCCTCGCCCAAGTCCAGGAAACGGAAATCACCCAAATCTCCGAACACGGCGTTCGGATAATGCCGATTCACAAGGCCGGTCGGATGCCGGTCGTATTCATCACTGACATGTCCCGCAGCTTGGACCCGAAGCCTCACCTGTTCGCATTCGATCCCGATTACGGCCTGGCCACCTGGATAGTCAATCCTATGAGTGGCAAGTTCGCCGTTCCGCTTGCCCATCAGGAGATCGGCGATGTCATCCGCGACAGGCAGTTGTCCAGGGAGTGGGAGATCCTTAGCACGGCCCTGACTCATGCCCGCGACCGCCTGGTCCTCGTCGGGTGCAGCAATCTGCATGGCGATCAGGGGCTTCCTTATCGGTGGATCTACTCATGGTCGGGCTGGATCGAGAAGGCGCTCGATCTCGGCCCGGGAACGCCCGAGGGCGAGATCAGCCTCAATGGCCGCCGGATCACGCTAACGACCGATCCACCAAGGATGGTTTTGGCTCAGCACAGGCGGAATACTCTCCCGGCCCAATACGCCGCCGAGTTTCGCGAAGGCCGCCCGATCTCCGATGTTCCACCCTCGGCGATTGCCGCAGAGGCCGTCGAGCGATGTCTCGCTCCTCATCCGCCGATCACTCCCGTCATCACCCGAATCTCGGTCAGCCAGGCCCTGGATTACATCGAGTGCCCGGACCGGTATCGCCTGCTCCACATCATCGGCGTGCCCGAAGAAGGCGGCGAGCCTCCCGACGACCTGGAAGAGACCGAGGTCAGTGCCGCCGATCTTGGGCACCATGTCCATGACCTCCTCTCGCGCCTCGACTTCTCGCAGGACATCCGGCCTCAGGTTCAGGGTCATCCGCTCCTGGAGAGATTCGCCGAGAGCCGATGGTGCGGAGAGCTTCGAGCAGCCGACAAGATCCTCAGCGAAGTCCCGTTCGAACTTCCCATTGGACCCATAAGACCCATAGGACCCATCGGAATGAGCGGCAAAGTCCTCGCCGGGCGCATGGACGTCCTCTATCATGGCTCGAACGGCTGGGTGGTCCTCGATTACAAGACCGGCCGCGCCGAGACAAGGGAACGGTATGAGCTTCAGGTGGGCATCTATGCCCACGTGACCCATCACCTCATCGGCGAAATGCCCGCTCAGGCCGCCCTCGTCCTCCTCTCCACCGGCGAGGATTGGGTCCAGGATACGTCCGACGGCTCGGTTGCGGAGACGGCGGCAGGCAAGTTGGTCGAGGTCTGCGCCTCCATTGACTCCGGCCTCTTCGACCCCATCCCCTCCAAAGCCTGCGACTGGTGCTCATTCAAAGGGGCATGTGTCCCATAGGTCCCATTTGACCCATAGGTCCCATGTCGGGCAGGAATCAATCCTCCCCCTACCGAATACCACCAATATGACCCTTGAAGAACAATTCACCCGCCTTGTGAGGACTCTCCAGCTCATCGAGCAGGAGCCGGGGAAGTGGGATGTCGCCCGCCTGGAGTTGGAGTTCGGCGTCGGCCGAGCGACCATCGAGCGCGACATTCGCATCCTCCGCAAATGGGGCACCATCGAGCGCAAGGAGGGCTGCTTCGCGGTCAAGAGCCTGAAGTTCCTCCCGCGGTCCTTTACCCCCAGCGAGGCACTGGCGCTCGTCCTGGCCGGCAGTATGGCGTGCGAGCGAATGGGCATGCCGCCGACCGAAGCCATGCGAACCGCCCTTGCCAAGATAGATACCGTCCTCCCCGAGCAAGTCAGCTCCATGATCAAGAAGATGCGCAAGCGCGTGTCCATCGGTGTCAATCTGATCCGCGAGTTCAATTCCGAGACGCTCGATCAGATCAGCAAGGCCATCTCCAGCCATAATCCGCTCGAACTAAGCTACTACGTCATCACCCGGAATGAGCTCACGAAGCGCCGGGTTGACCCGTATGGCCTCACGTTCCGGTTCGGGGCCTGGTATCTCATCGGCTATTGCCACCTGCGCGAGGAGGTCCGCACCTTCGGAGTTGACCGCATCCGCAGCATGCGCCTGGTAAACGATCACTTCAAGTATCCGGAGGGCTTCGACCTCGAAGGCTACCTCGAGCGCGGATGGTCTCTTCAGGCCGACGCTCAGCAGGAGACGATAGTGCTCCATTTCGATAAGGGGATTACTCCATGGATCTCAAACTGCAAGTTCCATCCCAGCCAGAAGATCACTCAGCGGCCGGACGGCTCGTCCATATTCGAGGTCACGGTCGCCGGGGTGGATGAGATCAAGCACTGGGTGCTCAGCTTCGGTGACAAGGTGGAGGTCCTCGAGCCGAAGAGTCTGCGCACGGCTATCGCCGATGAATGTCGCGAAATGGCAAGGAAGTATAAGCCAGCCGACCTCTATCCCCAACCCTCCCCGGAGCCCATGTACGTTCATGAGAGCCGTGAAGGATAAATGCGGCGCACTGCCTAACTTTCCCTCATGAAACCGGCGCTTCTCATCTGTTTACTGCTCACTGTTTACTGTTCACTGGCCGCCGCCTCCGGCGGCAAGAGCCTCTTCCGATTCGATAAGAAATCCGATTTCACGTCGTTCAAGATGACCGGCGCTGCCTGGGATCACAATGGGATCGTGTTTCGGGAAGGCAAGGGCGTCTATCAGGGCTTCATAGAGTCCCCATATATCGAAACCGGCTTTCCATTCGACCAGGCGGTCGTCTCCTGGAATGCGACCACGCCCCCGAATTCCTATCTCACCGTCTACATCCGTGTCCGATCCGGGGGCTTCTGGACTCGGCGGTTCACGGTCTGCATCTGGAATCAGGACAACCGCCCCGTTCAGCGAATGACCGTCAATGGCCAGGAGGATGACATCGCCGAGATGGATTCGGACACCCTGCTTCTCAAGAAGCCGGGCGACGCCTTCCAGGTTTC
>Ga0307379_10002946_pt1 | contig 24843 bp, 25 predicted proteins | sample UN2MG_FD_202237 | JGI IMG/M metagenome (GOLD analysis project Ga0307379, IMG submission 202237) | Soil microbial communities from Risofladan, Vaasa, Finland - UN-2 | ecosystem: Environmental > Terrestrial > Soil > Coastal area > Acid sulfate soil | place: Finland: Risofladan, Vaasa | collected...
TGGGCACCAATGGGCGGCACTATGGCGACCTGGATCGCCTGGAGCAATCCATCGAGGACCTGGCCCAGGCCCTGAATACCAGGCTGGACCAGCAGTTGGGCAGGATCAAAGAGGGCGCATCGAGCACCGAGGCTGCCCAGAGCCCCCGGGAGCGGCTGGCCACCCGATTTATGGATACGGCTGTGCGGCTCGCCAGCGGAGGCAGGGTGGATGAGGAGATGGCCGATCAGTTCGAGCAGGCCATCGATATGTTCGATATCGCGGCCGATTTCAAGCGCAAGTCGGAGACGGCCACGGATGCGGCAGAGAGCGCGGCGATCAAGCACAAGCGGGGGAGATGACCCCGTATCTCATCAAGATGATCGCGGCGTCAAAGGACGTCGCCCTGGTGCTGAGCCTGGTGTTCAACCTGATCGCCTGCGGGGCCATTTATAAATTATGGCGGAGCCGTGAGACTCTCCAGGATAAAGTAACCGCGCTTCTCAGCCAGGTGATCGAGGAGCTCAATCGCAGGTATTGGAGCGAACGGGGAAAATGAGAATAAAAAACAAGCTCAGGCGTACGCTCAAGCAGCTCATACTCTTTTTAAGTATCCGGGCGCTCGAGCAGCATATCCAGATGCTCAGGGAACAGAATGCGCGGTAGGAAATACAGCCCGGAGCTCAGGCAGGAGGCCGAGGATCTCTGCGTGGAGGACGGCCTCACCTATGAGGAGGCAGGTGCAAAGACGGGCGTGCCGGTCAAGACGCTCAAGCGCTGGGGCATCGAGGGACGTTGGCAGGAGCTGAGAGGCGAATACCGCCAGGTACAGCGCGATCTCAAACGGAATCTCAGAAAGCTCCGTTTGAACCTCATGAAAAAGATGGCCGACAGCGAGACTCTCGACCCGCAAGCCTTCTTTGCGCTGATCCGGCTCGAGAACCTGGCCCTCCAGCGCGAGAGAAAGGCCGAGGACAGGATACCCGATATCGACCGGCCAAAATTATTCCTCGAGGGCCTGGAGTTTATCGCGGAAACCCTCAGGGAGATTGATCCGGAGGGACTGAAGATCCTCTCGAGGGATTTTGAAATTATCATAAACCGATTTAAGGAACGGCATGAAAAAGCGGCCTAAGATCACCGAATACCGATTCGACCAGTGGGCCGAGGATCTCAAGTCCTGGATCCAGGAGAGCGTCTCGCCCTTTGAAAATGATACCCCGGAGAAGCAGGCCGAGCGAAAGTCCCGCGCCAAGTGGGACAAGCTCTTTTTCATGGAGACCTATCTGCCGCATTACTTTTTCAAGCCCTTCGGTGAATTTCATGAGGAGTGGGCCGAGCTGGGTGATCTCAGAGATGAGGCCGCCTTTGTGGCCGCACCCAGGGAGCACGCAAAATCCACCTTCTTCACCTTCGGAGATCCTATCCACGATATCTGCTATGAGCTCAGGCACTTCATAGAAATCATCTCAGACAGCCATGAGCTTGCTACACAATTCACGCTCCCGATCCGGCTTGAGTTCGAGGACAATCCTCGCATACGCCACGACTTCACGGACCTGAAAGGCCGTAGCTGGGCTGAAGATGACTTTGTCCTGAGAAATGGCATAGAGGTGCTGGCCCGAGGCAAAAAAGACAAGCTCAGGGGCCTTAAAAACCGCCAGTGGCGGCCTGATAAGATCATCGTGGATGATTTCGAGAACGATGAAAACGTGGCCAATCCCGACCTGGTAAAGAAGGGCAAAAAGCTCTTACAGGGCGCTGTCATGGGCTCCGCGGGCGAGGGTTTCTGCTTCCTCATGGTGGGAAATATCTTTCACCCGAAGAGCGTGCTCGCACAATTCATGGCGGAGAAGGATCCGGAGACAGGGGAGCCGCTTTATATTTCCAGGATCTATCGCGCCATTATCGATGAGGGCAAGCCCACAGAGCGGCCGCTCTGGCCGGGGCTCTGGCCGATGGAGCGGCTCAGGCAAAAGCGCCGCATGATGTCCTCGATGTCATTCAACATCGAGATGATGAATCTCGTCGGCGCCGAGGATAGCCCGTTCAAGGAGGAATGGTTCAAATATTATAAACGCGATGAAATTGATTTTACCAATCACCGGGTAGCCACCGGCGTGGATCCATCTGCAAAACACGGCGAGGCGAATGATTTTAAATCCGTTGTAACTGTGAGCCTGGACCCGGAGAAAATGCTCTTCTACTGCCGCCATGCCTGGATCAGGCATGCCTCCCCGGGCGGGATGTTCCTGGCTTGTTACCGACAGAACGATGATTATGGCGGCAGGGTGGGGATCGAGGAGAACATGCTCGAGGATTTCCTCCACGAAGCCATCTGGAACTATGCCAAAGAAGCCGGTCGATACCTGCCCTGGCAGGGGATCAAGCACACCACCAACAAGGAGCAGCGGATCATCGGCACGCTCCAGTATTTAGTGGAACACGGCAAGATATTTTTCGAGAAGGGCCACTCGGATCAGGATATCCTGGTGGAACAGCTCATCTACATCCTCAACAAGAACGTGCACGACGACGGCCCCGATGGCCTGGAAGAGGCGGTGAGCATGTTGCAGGGAGGGGGGGGCGCTGTTGAATATGAAACCGTTTCAACCCGCAGGTTTGCGGGGATGAAGGGAGCGTATTAAATGGGGCTGATTGTTGATCAGTTCGGCAGAGAGATCAAGGTCGAGAAGCGGCCGGAGACCAGGGAGATCGCCGTCACCACGATCCGCGACCGGTGGTCCGGCTACCCGAGCCAGGGGCTCACCCCGGAGAGCCTGGCCACGATCTTCAAGGAGGCCGACGCCGGCAACGTCTACCGGCAGGCAGAGCTCTTCGAGGAGATGGAGGAGAAGGACGCCCACCTCTTCTCCCAGCTTCAGACTAGGAAGAACGCGGTGATGGGATTGGAATATGAAATCCTGCCCTACTCCGAGAGCGCAGAGGACAAGAAGATCAGGGATTTTGTCGAGGACGTGATCTTGAATATCCATGAATTTGATGACGCCCAGCTGGATCTCCTGGATGCCATCGGAAAAGGATTCGCCCTCTGCGAGATCAATTGGGACGTGCAGGGCAAAGAAGCCGTAATCGCGAACTTCAACTGGATCCATCAGAAGCGGGCACTTTTTTACTCCGACTATGAGAAGGGCTTCTGGGAAAAGCAGCTCGAGATGCCCCGTATCATCACCGAGGCCGAGCAGGTCAAGGGCGAGGAGATGCCCCCTTTCAAGCTTGTCTACCACAAATATAAGGCCCGCTCGGGATACGACACCCGCGCAGGCGTGCTCAGGACATGCACATGGATGTATCTCTTCAAGAATTACGCAATAAAAGACTGGGTGGCCTTTGCCGAGGTATTCGGCATGCCGCTTCGCGTGGGCAAATTCGACTCCGGAGCCAGCAAGGAGGATAAGGAGGCCCTGGTGGCCGCCATCCGCAGCCTGGGCTCCGATGCGGCCGGCATCATCTCGAAGAGCACCGAGATCCAGTTCATCGAGACCGTGAAGGCCGCGGCAAAGGAAAATATTTATAAATCCCTCGCGGATTTTGCCGACAAGCAGATGTCCAAGGCAATCCTGGGCCAGACGGCGACCACCGAGGGCACGCCCGGCAAGCTCGGCAATGAGACGGCCCAGGAGAATGTACGTTTCGATCTCATCAAGGCGGATCACGAGTCGCTCGGAAAGACGTACCGCGGCCAACTGGTCCGGCCACTTGTGGGTTTTAACTACGGTTGGGACAAGCCGCTTCCCTGGTTTATCTTCAAGCACGAGATCCCGGAAGATCTCAAAGAGCTCTCCGAGGTGTACAAGAACCTGCACGAGATCAATTTCCCGCTTGCAGCCGAGCATATATCTGAGCGGTTCAAGGTGCCCCTCCCTGGAAAAGGCGAGACCGTGCTGGAGGGACCGTCAAGTCCGATGGCGATGAAACGAATCGCGGCGATGAGGGAAAAATGGCCTGGATTTACGCCCGAACAGGAGAGGGTCGAGGGATTGGTCGAGGAAACACATAAACGCGCAGCCAGGGCCATGTCAGGGCTCCAGGAGCCCGTAAAAAGGCTCATCAAGGAGGCGGGATCCCTGGAGGAGATCAGGGATGGGCTTTATGCCCTGTACGGGGAGATGGATCAGAAGGACATGGAGGAGCTGATCGCGCGGGCCACGTACGTGGCGGAATTGTACGGGAGGGCAACCGTTGCCGAATAAGTTGCCAAAGCACATAGAATTGAAACCGCTCCCCTTTGAGGAGGCCATCGAGGCATTCAAGGGCACGGTGCCCATGACCCCGGAGGGGTTCTATGCCCTGGCGGACGAGGCCCGAGCAGCGGCATTTATGGTGAGTGGCGTCACACGGATGGATATCCTGGTGGATTTCCACAATGCGGTGGGCAAGGCCATCACAGACGGCGAGACCCTGGCGGATTTCAGGAACCGGGTGGACAACATCTTCGAGGCGCGGGGCTGGAGTGCGCCAGTTGACATGACGCCCTGGAGGCTGGAGACCATCTTCAGGACCAACGTGCAGACTGCGTATCAGACGGGCCGCTATAAGCAAATGGTGGATCAGAAGGACGCGTTTCCCTACTGGGAATATGATGCGGTCAATGATTCCCGCACCAGGCCATCCCATGCCGCCCTGGACGGTAAGATTTTCGCCGCGGACCATCCGTTCTGGGACACTTGGTATCCGCCCAACGGGTACAACTGCCGCTGCGGGGTGAACCCGGTGCATAAGTATGAAGCAGAGGGGCTGGAAATCGAGACAGAGGACCCCACCGGGGGGCTCATTGAGCCGATTGACCCGGTTACCGGCAATAAGATGCCGGCCAGGCCGCTGATCCCCGATCCGGGCTGGGGCCACAACCCGGCGAAAAGCCGGTGGCAGCCCGATCTGAACAAATATCCGAATGAATTGGCAAAGCAATTTCGCGTCGTGAAAAATCTGGATGTAGGCGGTGGCCATACTTTTCCCGGCGTTGTCGATGAGATTCGCGGAGATGTCACTATCTATCGGGATGTCGGACTTGATCCCGATGATGCTCGTTATATCAAAATGAAAAACGGGATCGGAAAAGACATTGATCGTATTACATCGAAGGTGCCCCCGGAACACCGGAAGCTGAGGGAGATTAGGATCTGGGATCGCGAAGATCCTGATAACGCATATTTCGCAAAAAAGTATCACATACCGTCATTCAAAGCGGCAGCGAGCGCGGGCCGGGATGAAATAAATTTCTATAAGGGCAGTTTAGATGGCCCTGTATCCTCGGTTAGAGGCTATTTTGCCCATGAATATGGTCATATTTATGCCCACTCAGCGTATGGATGGGCTGGCGCGCCCCAGGAGTGGGATGATCTTACTAAAAAGGAAGGCTGGGTCTCTTCATATAGCAAGGCAAGTAAAATGCTATCAGAAAATTTCGCTGATACTTTCAAACTGTTTCTCGCGGGCAGCTGGCAGCTGGATACATTCAAACTGAAAAAGGCATTTATCAAGACACTCCTGGGAAGGGGATAGATGGAAAAGGTTATTTACCTTGATGATCAGGACAACCCGACAAGTAAGGAAAAGGCCACCCGCGTGCGAATCATTATCTATGAAAAAGGGAAACGCGTGCGCGAGGTTTATGGTGTGTTAGAGCCAAAGAAAAGTTGAGGGAAATATGCCAGAGGGAAGGCAATGAAAGCGTATTTGATCTTAAAAGCAATCGAGGGCGCGCCGAATGAGTTCCAGGTGCTGCCGTTCGGCACGGTGGAGATCGAGGGCGAAGAAGATGCGTTTCTGGATGAAGAGTCGATGGATTCCATTATCGCCGAATTCACACGCCGCGGGAACGACATGGTCATCGATTACGAGCATCAGACGCTCACCGGCAAGGAGGCCCCGGCCGCGGGCTGGTTAAAGAAGTTCGTGAAGAAAGGCGCCGAGGGCTTGCATGCCGTGGTGGAATGGACGGAGCGGGCGAAGCAGTATTTTGCAAACAAGGAGTATCGCTACTTCTCGCCCGTGTTTTGGGTAAGAAAAGCGGACCGGAAGATCATCTCCATCGATCATATCGCGCTCACTAATGACCCGAAGATCAATCACCTGCGCCCCATTATCGCGAAGATGTCGAGAGATGAAGCAAAAGAGGCCCAGGAGGCCCGGAGTAAAAAATACAAGATTGCCATTAAGGAGGGGGGCCATGTGACCAGGCCCTCCGAGTGGGAAAGCGTGCCTGACGATGAATGGCTTGATCCTGTGAACTATCGGTACCCGTGTCCCGATGCGGCCCAGACGGGGGCGGCTGCCAGCTACTGGGGGCAGGAGAAGAATCAGGCACAGTACACACCCGGGGAACGCTCCATCATTACGGAGCGATTAGATAGGTTCAGGAAGAAATTCAAGATCGGTGAATACCGAAAGGAGGCAAAAGCCATGTTAGCAAAACTTAAAAAACTGTTTGTGCTGGCGGATGACGCCGGCGAGGACAAGGTGGTCGAGGCCGTGGAAGCGGTCATGGCCAAAGTCAAGAAACTCGAGAAGGGCGCTGGCGGCAAAAGCATAGTGGCCTGCAAGGAGGTCCTGGCAGCGCTCGGGCTCAAGGAGGATGCCGCGCTCGAGGATGCAACGAGGGCCGTCGAGGGCCTGAAGTCCACCGATACCGCGGCCCAGGAATTGAGCCAGCAAGTGGCAAAGCTCACCGCCAGGATCGCTGGGATGGAGCAGGGAGATCTCACCGCCCTGGCCCTCAAGGAAGGCAAGATATCCCCCGAGGAGCTGGAGAAATGGGGCAATGATCTGGCGCTCAAGAGCCCGGATCAATTCACCAAGATCGTACTCTCCAGGCCCGCCGGAAGCGTGATCCCGGTGCAGGGAATCCCGCCCGGGCCAAAAGACAGAGACGGCGCCCTGAGCGAGGCGGCCCTCACCATTGCCAAACAATTCGGCAACACCGAGGAGGACCTCAAGAAGCACGGGGGGATTCAGTAACTAAGGTTCACCGTTCCAGGTTCACCGTTCAAAGGTTAACCTCTGAACCCTGAACCCAAAAAGGAGGTTTTATCATGACAGCATTAACAAAGGATAAAAAATTGGAGTACACAGAGGGCGTCGAGCTGGCCTTTCTGGTGTTAGCGACAGCTGAGATCTTCGCTGGCTCATTCGTGTGTGTCGATGCGAATGGCTATAGCCAGCCAGGTGCAGATACCGCAGGGTTCATCTTCGAGGGCGTGGCCATCGAGCACGTGGATAACTCCCTCGGCTTAGACGGTGCCAAATCCGTAGTCCTGCGAAGGCGCGGATTGATCAAGGCGCTTTTTGGCACTGCCATCAGCATCGCGAACGTGGGAGACAACGTCTTTCTCGTCGACGACCAGACTGTGGATCTCACGGCACACACTACCAACGATATCTTCTGCGGCGTCATCGCGGGATATATCGACACCACTCATGCGTGGATCGATATCGAGCCCGCCATCCGCCAGGCAGACGTAGCCACCCACATCGCGGACGCAAGCGGGGCGCATGCGGCATCGGCCATCAGTATCGCGGATGCCGGGCTATTCACGGCCCAGACCGAGATGGAGGCGGCCCTCCAGGAGATCTACCAGCACATTATCAGCACGAAGGGGATTATTACCATTCCCATGCCCACCATCACCGACGCCGGGATCGCCCTGGCCGCGTTTGCGGATGCTGAAGATCCACTGCCCGGCTTTTGCGTGACCGCAAAGGGGCTCGGCATCAGGTGGAACGACCATGCCACGCCGACCGCGGTGGGGACCAAGGTCATGATCCCGCCAGATATGGATATCGCCGCCAATGCGGTGGTTCATATCCTGGCGGCCAAGGTCGGGGCTACTGTGGGCGATGCGACCAAGTTCACTGTGGTGGCATATAATAACGAGGTGGCCGCTCTCTATGACGCGGATGATGATTTCGGCGGCGACACCGATGCGATGGTCGGGGATGCTGATACAAAGACGGTCCAGCATGTGACCCTCACCCTGGCCCTGGCAAACCTGGCGGCCTATCCGGCGGCACTGGAGTTGACTCTCCAGCCCAAGGACGGAACGCTTGGCACCGATGATGTCATCATGCTGAGCCAGTGGATCGAGTACACGAGGAAGTTGTTAACATCATAAAGTACGTTTACCGCTTTAAGGCGTTCACCGTTGACCGTTAATCGAACGGACAACGGAGAACGGACAACGGAGAACGGACAAACGGATAACGGTTAACGAATTAAAAGGAGGATTAAACCATGTTAGTAAACAAAGCAAACATAGCAGCGGTTTTCATCAACCTGAAAACCACGTTCAACAAGGCATTCGATGCGGCCCCGGCACTGTGGCAGCAGACTACCATGCTGGTGCCGAGCGGCTCGGGCCAGAATGATTATTCCTGGCTCTCCAACTTCCCCAAGATGCGGAAGTGGCTGGGCGACAAGGTAATCAAGTCCCTGGAGGCTTTCAAGTACACTGTCGTCAACGATGATTTTGAGGCCACCGTGGAGGTGGACCGGAACGACATCAAAGATGACAATCTCGGCATCTATGCCCCCCAGGCACAAGATGCGGGCTTCAGCGCCAAGCAGCTGCCCGACGAAATCGATGCCGATCTCAAGAACAACGCCTTCACCAATCTCTGCTATGACGGCCAGTTCTTCTACGATGACGATCATCCAGTGGCAGGCGCGAGCGTGAGCAATAAGAGCACGGCTGCCTTATCTGCCGCGGACAAGGCTGGGGCAGCCGCGAGCTACGGTGCGGCCAGGCTGGCCATTATGAGCATCACCGATGATGAGGGCAGGCCCCTGGGTCTGGTTCCTGATCTCCTTGAGGTGGGACCTGCCTTGGAAGCCACCGGGAAGATTCTTGTAGAGAACGCCAAGCTCGAGGATGACAAACCCAACCCGTATAACGGAACAGCAAAGCTCCTGGTGAACCCCAGGATCACAAGCACGACTCAATGGATGCTCCACGTGACCAACCGGCCGCTGAAGCCCTTCGTCTATCAGGAGCGAGAAAAGCCGAATTTCGTGCAGCAGACCAACGAAGAATCCGACAGCGTGTTCATGAGAAAGAAGTTCCGGTTCGGTGCCGAGGCGCGGGCCGCCGGCGGGTATGGTCTCTGGCAGCTCAGTCACGGCAGCACGGGAGCTGGTTGATAAATAGAAGGTTCTAGGTTTAAGGTTCAGGGGCTAAACCCTGAACCCTGAACGGGGAACCCAACAATGGAGGTTTGTCATGATCCGGATACGAGGTAAACGGCATAACTTTCGCCGCTGCGGGATAGCTCACCCAAAGGACCCGGTGGATTACCCAAACGACCGGTTCACGGAGAAGGAGATCGAAATCCTGAAGGCCGAGAGTATGCTCATCGTGGAGCTGATCCCTGATGAGCCCGCACGGGAATCCCGAGAGCGGTCCGAGACAGAGCAGGATGTTTTTCCGAAATCTGAGCCCGAGGTAGAAGAGGAGGCGAAAATTGACATCGAGGAAAAAGCCGAGGAGGAAGCCGAGGAGGAAGCTGAAGAGATTGAAATCGGCGAGCCGCCCATAGTGCTCGCAGCCAGGCAGGCCATCGAGGCGGGCAAGGTCACCAGGGACGGGAGACCACTGGTGGAGGCGATCGAGGAGATCCTGGGACGCGATATTAACGCAGCGGAGCGGGATCGTGCCTTTGAGCAATTAACAAGTGACAAGTGACAAGTGACAAATGGCCTATTCAACGGAAACAGATATCCTGGACCAGCTGGATGAGGACATCCTGATCCAGCTCACCGATGATGCCGATACCGGCGAGGTGGATGACGATAAAGTGAGCCGTGCCATCGCTGATGCGGACGCGGAGATCGACTCCTACTGCGGTGTGCGGCACACGGTGCCATTTTCGACAGTGCCGGCGGTGATTCTCAAGCTCTCGGTCGATATCGCAATATATAATCTCTACGCCCGCCGCAAGGGAGCGCCCGAGGATAGAAAGACCCGCTATGATAACGCAATCAGGTTTCTGAAAGACGTGGCCAAGGGTCTGGCTACCCTGGGAGGGGATGATCCCGACGGAACGCCCCCGGAGTCGCACAAGCCGGATATCGATCAGGCCGACCGGATTTTCACGAGGGATAAGATGAAGGGATTTTGAGGCATGAGCGCGCGGGTGCACAAGAAGATCCGCAGGGTCGCGAACAAGAAATTCCTGGCAATGGTGCGGGCCATCGGGAAGCTCCCCTTTAGACAGAGGCTCTGGTTCGCCTGGCGCATAGTGAGGGGCGTGTCCGCCAAAGGTGGATAAAAAATGATCGGTATCAGATACAAGATTTATGATCGGGAATTCAGACAGGCCATCGACGGGCTCACGGGGAGGCTCAAGAACCTCAGCAAGCCCCTGCGCGAATGCGGCCTGGTGGGACTGCGCTCGATCAGTAAGACCTTCAAGGCGGGCGGCAGGCCCGTGCGCTGGAAGCCCAGCAAGCGCGCCAAGATGACCGGCGGCCAGACCCTGATTGACACCGCCCGGCTGCTGCGCTCCATCACGATGGAGGTCAAGGCCACGAGCGTATCCTGGGGCACGAAGCTGAAATATGCGGCCATTCACCACCTCGGCGGAACGATTCCGGCAAGGGTTGTTTTGCCCAGGAGGGCCAAGGCCCTCAGGTGGATCGATAGGCAGGGTAACGTACGGTTTGCAAAAAAGGTGCATATCCCGGCATTCACCATGCCCGCCCGGGAGTTCCTCGTGATCCAGGATGAGGATTGGCGGGTGTTCAAGCGAATATTCGCGGATTACATAACCGGCACATAATATGTCATTGCGAGCGTAGCGAAGCAATCTCATGAAGGCACTTTTAATCCGCATTAAATCGAAGTTACAGACGGATTTAACGTATGTCAGGGACGGGGACATTTTTATAACCGAGGGTGAAGGTGTGATCCCGGATCACGTGAAGTCTCCGGCAGTCGGCCTTAAGGATGGGGAGGTGCTCTACAATATCGAAACCGGCGACCAGGAGACCGATGAGCTTTTTGTAAAGGCCATAGTGTATGTGCAGCTGCAAAAGCCGGAGGCAGCCGTTATGGGTGATGCATCGACGGGACAGAAAGGAGTACTCGATATTATCGCCGACATCAAGGCTTCGCTTGATGATGAGAAATTTTCAGGCATTTACGAGGCGGCTATACCGATGTCGGAATCCGAGAGTGAGCTTATTATCGATGATGATACAAAAACAGGTTTTCAGATGAAATCAATCATCATGCGGTATATGAAATTAGTCACCTAATCGGGAGGATGCCATGAAAGTCTATTACCCAGGCCCGGGACACGAGACATACCACCCTGAGCTGGGCATGCTTGTCCCGGACAAACCATTCGATCTGGATGCCAAGACGGCCAATAGATATATCAAGTCCGGTTTGCTCAAGCGGTGTCCGGAGAATAAAAAAAAGAAGTCAGCGAAAACTGTTCGCCCTGCAAACAGCGAATCAGGAGAGCAAATCAGTGGCATTACAGCTGACGGTCAGATATTAAAACCCTGTATCTCAGACTGACAACGAAAAATAATCTTCCGATTAAAAGGAGGCAATTATGGGCACACCACTCACGGGCCGCGAGATCCTGATCGGGCTCAAGAAGGCCGCAAAGGCCGCGGCCGGATCCACCACCGTCGACGCCGACTCGGCGGCGGGTCAGAAGGTGCTGAACGTCGCTGCAACCACCGATTTCGCGGCCGGCGAGACAGTGAAGATCGGCGCGGATACTGCCAGGGAGGAGTATGGCGTGATCAATACGATCCAGGCGGGAGAATCGCTCACCCTGCACGACAATCTTACCTACACTCACACCCTGGTCCAGGCCGATCCGGTGGTCAATGACGTGGTGTGGCGATACGCGCACCCGTGCGGGGCAGGCGACGGGATCCTGATCAAATCGGAGAGCGTGAAACAGACCATCGAGGAGCTCCTCGATGACAGCCTCGGGCTCGATTTCATCCAGAGAACGGATCCCGGCAAGATCGAGGCTTCCGGGGCATTAGAGGCCTTTCTCAGGTACGAGGGCCTGGACGTGGCCATTGCGCTCGCGATGGGCGTCGCGGGCACACCGAGCCAGCAGGGCGGGACGGCGGCCTGGGCAAACGCCTACACGCTCAAAGATGATCTGACCGGGTATTTCGCAACCCTGGCCATGCTCAAGAAGAGCGATAAGGTCTTCGAGTATCCCTCGGTGAAGCTGCACGGCTTCAAGATCAGCGGGGAAATGAACGCGCCGCTCACCATCTCCTTGAGCGGCATTGCAAACAAGCTGGTCCTGGCCTCCACGATCAACACCGCGGCCACGATGGCCGCCATTGACTATCCGGATAAGGGAAACCGGATCATCTTCAACAAGGATGCCACCTTCAAGATGAACGATAAATCGGGTGCGGCCCTCGATGACAGCAACAAGATCTACCCTGCGAGCGTCGAGTTGACCTTTGCCAGGCAGATAGAGGGAGACCTCACGGCCGGCCACGAGGACATCAACGAGCCGGATGAGAATAATGTTCCGGAAGCAATGCTGACCCTGAACTTCCCGCGCTACAACGACGCCAACCATGCCTTCTTCACCGACTGGGAGGCCTTCACCGAGAAGAAGATGGAGATCTACTTCAAGGGGCCGCTCATTGCGACCACCTACTACTACGAGCTCAAGATCTCCATGCCGTGCCTCAAGGTCATCAACCCCGATGCGGCAATCGGGGGGCCGGGCAAGATCCCCGCGACCCTGAGCCTCAGGCTCCTGGGCACCGACACGGCGCCCGAGGGAATGACCGGGATCACCCTGCCGTTTCAGATCGATGTGCAGAATAAGCGGACAACCGATCCGCTCGCATAAAGGTTCAAGGGTTCACGCGCAGCGCAGGCGCTTGCGCCGCGTGAAGGTTCAAAGGTTCAGGGCTAACTCAGAACGGGGAACCCTGAACGGTAAACGATTAAAAGGAGGTAAACATGGCAAATCCATTGACAGGAAGAGAGATCCTGATCGGCCTCAAGAAGGCCACCCCGTGGGGTACGGCGGCTGCTTGTGGGGCAAACGACGGGGTCCTGATAAAATCGGAGAGCCTGAAGCAGACCATCGAGGAGCTGCTCGATAATTCCCTGGGGCTGGCCTTCATCCAGCGGACCGATGCCGGCAAAATCGAGGCCTCCGGAGGACTCGAGGCCTTTCTCAGGTACGAGGGCCTGGACGTGGCCATCGCGCTCATCATGGGCGTCGCGGGAGATCCTACCTTGCTTGACACCACCGCATACTCCAACAGCTACACGCTCGCCACAAATCTGGCCGGCCTTTTCGCCACCATCGCCATGCTCAAGAAGAGCGATAAGGTGCACGAGTACCCCTCGGTGAAGCTGCACGGCTTCAAGATCAGCGGGGAAATGAACGCGCCGCTCACCATCTCCTTGAGTGGCATCGCGGATGAGCTCGAGCTGGCTTCTGCCATCAACACCTACGCCACGATGGCCAACATCACCTATCCGGACAAGGGAAACCGGGTGATCATGAACTCGGACGCCACCTTCAAGATCAACGATGAATCCGGGGCCGCCCTGGGAGATGGCGACAAGATCTACCCAGCGAGCTTCGAGCTGAGCTTCAACCGCCCTGTCGGGGGTGATCATCTGGTGGGCTCTACCACCATCGATGAGCCGGGGGGCACCGATTTTCCAGAGGCCACGGTTACGTTGAATTTTCCGCGCTACAACGACGCCAACCATGTTTTCTTCACCGACTGGGAGGCCTTTACCAGGAAGAAGATGGAGATCTACTTCAAGGGCGCGCTCATCGAGGCGACCTATTACTACGAATTGAAGATCAGCATCCCCAATTGCAAGGTTGTCAATCCCGACGCGGCAATCGGGGGGCCGGGCAAGATCCCCGCGACCCTGAGCCTCAGGCTCCTGGGCACCGACACGGCGCCCCTGGGAATGACCGGGATCACCAAGCCCTTCCAGATCGACGTGCAGAACAAGCGGGACACGGATCCGTTGACATAATAGACAATTGTCATTGGTCATTTGCCATTGGTCATTTGTCATTGATCAATTGAAGGGAGGTAAACATGTCATACGTGGAAATCGTGGAAGATGAAGAACAGTTCGATCTTCCGATCGGCGAGAGCATCTTCCACCTCAAACGACTGGACAGCGAGGTCTACGAGAGGATCGTCAAGCAGCACACAACGACGAAGTGGCGGCGCGGCCAGCGGGTGAAGGAGACCGACGATTTCGCGGTCAACAAGGATCTGCTCGATCACCTCATCGACGGCTGGGAAAAGGTGAAATCGCCTACCACGGGGAAAGACGTACCGTGCACCAGGGAGAGCAAACTCAAGCTCCCGAGTTCGACCAAGGTGGACATCATCGAGGCCTGCGATGCGGATCATATCACCACCGGCCCTCCCGAGGGAGAGGATAAAAAAAAACAGCTTGAGCAATCTTGAGGAATACGTCCAATTCACCCTGGATTATCCCAAGCAAAACTGCACGCAATGCGAGGAGAACTACGACACCGACGGCATCGAATCCGATTGCGAGAGTTGCGGGCTGCCGGATCTATCCAGCCAGGATCAAGAGATCCTGGATCTCTACCACGAAATCAACTCACAGTTTGTCTACGATTTCCATGCCCTGGAGCTGGTCTTCGAGGTCCATGCTATCCGCTGCACCAGATCGGAGGCAAAGAAGCTCGTGAGAAAGCTCATCATGATCCACAAACTTGAAGGCACCAGGAAACCTGAACGAGAACATGGCTAATAAAGTCTACATAACCCTCGAGGTGGATGATAGAGGCACCGCGGTTGTCAAAGGCTTCGACAAAAATACCCAGAAGGCCTTCGACAACATGAAGGCCCAGGCACACAAGGCATCCACCGGCATGGGCGGCTCTTTGCAAAAACTGAAGCAGCACTGGCTCGCCGTCACCGCGGTGATGACAGTGGCGATATTGGCCGCGAAAAAAATTATCGATGTCGCCCAAAAATGGGTCGATGCCGCATCCAACCTCCAGGAGGTCACGAGCAAATTCAACGTCGTGTTTAAGGATCAGATAAAGAGGGCCGAGGAGTGGGCTGCGACTCTTGTCAAGAGCTACGCGATGTCCCGGCGCGAGGCGAAACAATACCTCGCCTCCATGCAGGATCTGCTCAAGCCGATGGGCATGGCCAGCAAGGAAGCCGGTAAGCTCTCCTATGAGGTCGTGAAGCTCGCCGCGGACCTGGGGAGCTTCAACAATATGCCCACCGCCCAGGTGATGGGCGACATCCAGTCGGCCCTGGTGGGCAACTACGAGACCATGAAAAAATACGGCGTGGTGCTCAATGCCACCGTGGTGCAGGAAAAGGCCCTGGCAATGGGCCTTGCGGGCACCAAGGAGGAGCTCACCGCGGCACACAAGGCCCAGGCAGCCTATAGCCTGATCGTCGGGGGCTCCAAGGACGCAATTGGTGACATGGCCCGCACCTCCGGGGACTACGCAAACGTCTCAAAGAAGCTCGAGGGTAAGATCGAGGATGTCTCGGCGGCATTGGGAAATAAGTTGATTCCCCGTCTCACAGACGTCAAGAAAGGCCTCATCGAGGTAATTGACCTGACTATGAAGTGGCTGGGACCCGAAAAGACGATCGCTGAGGAGCTCCTTGAAGGCTACCTGAAACGGCAGAAGAGCATCGTCGAGCGGATTGCCGAGATACGGCAGGCCTTAGTTGAGGCAACCAAAACCCCCCGGTATTTACGCGAGCTCACCGGGGAAGCAGCGATAGACATCGCTGAAACACACACTGAGCTCGTCTCGCTCAACAAAGAGCTTGCCATCCTGGAGAGGAAGATAGGTTTCGTCAGGCAGGGAATGAGCGGAGCGGCGGAAGAGAGCAAAGAATCAACTGAAAAGCTCGCAAAGCCGATGAAGGATTATCTCTATATCCTGAAAGATGCGTCCGATGAGATGGATATTATGGCAGCACAGACCCAGGACGCATGGAAGAATTATGGCGAGCTGATGGCTTCGAATGTTGCAAAGAACGAATCCTTTCTTTACACGCTGGGCGAGGTCTCCGATGAGATGGACATTCTGGAGACCCAGACCCAGGAGGCATGGAAGAATTACGGCGAAGCCCTGACTTCAGATGTCGTAAAGCCGACACAGGCATTTTTATATACCCTGAAAGAGGTCTCCGATGAGATGGACATTCTGGAGACCCAGACCCAGGAGGCATGGAACCATTACGAGAAAGGAGTCAAGAGATCGTATGCAGGCACCAAAGAACTGGCAGAGGCCGCCAGGGAGCTCTACCGGGATCTGAGAAAATATGAGGCGGACTACTATAAGTACAGCGATAAGCTCATAGAGATTCAGGCACAGCGCTATCGGGACCTGGGCATCGAGGAGGCCGCTATAGAGGTCTGGGTCACCAAGATGAAAAGGGAGGCATGGAAGGCCAGGACCCTGGCCGCAGGCTCCTTTTTTGAAGGCATGAAGGTGGGCTATGAGGACATGAAAGACGCCCAGGAGACCTGGGCGGAGCACGGAAAATACCTCTTCAATACCATAACGGACGAGTGGAAATCGGCGGTGCACGATATGGTGGACGCCTTCATCGCCGGCGAGAAAGAGAAACGGAACGTAGCCGAGATCACCTGCGACGTGCTCTCGAACATATCGGGCCGCATGGCCAAGCGCATGTTCGACGCTGCCATCGATAAGATCATCCAGCTGATCGGTGCCGAGATCGGCCTCGGTGTCTCGGGTGCCGGCGCATCGGGGGCGATGGCCGGAGGAGTCCCGGGGGCGCTGAGCCAGATCGGCATTTACCTGGCGAGCGGCGTCGGCGCCATGCTGGCAGGCAGGTTCCTGGCGGAGCAATTCCGGGCCGGGGGAGGGCCTATACTGAGCCCGTCGAAGGGATGGATCGAGCGCCACCCCGCAGGCGGCGTGATCCGGGAGGGTTCCGGGGCCACCGATGATGTCCTGCTCGGCTATACACCGGGGCTCAGGCACTGGGGCATGGGCGGCGAATATGTCATCAACCCCGAGTCCACGGCACGCCACCGGGAGCTCCTGGATCTCATCAACCGGGACCGGGGCCTGGCCACCGGCGGATATCTGGACCGGCGATATCAGGAGGGAAGCCAGATCGACTGGCGGCTCGCAGCGGATATGCTGGCGATAGGAGGGGCGGGTACGGCCGCACACGGTTTCGTCAAGGGAGGCCCTCCCGGGGCCTTAGCCGAGCTCATCACCTTTTTTGCCGTGGCGGTCCCGGCCATGTTCGCCGGCAAGCTACTCGCCAATCAATTCAAGGCACGGGGCGGCCCCGTCGATATGGGCCACGGGCTGGGCGATTTCATTGGAGACATCGTCGGCACCGTCACCTCGCCTCTCGAGGGCCTTCCCATTATCGGCGACGATATCAGGGCCATCAACGACTATCTGAAGAAGCGGCTGGGCTGGCTCGAGGGCATGATGGATCCGGAAGAGCTCTGGGAGCATGTCCTGACTTTGATCCGCACGCCCCTGGAAGCGGTGGCCAGGGATCTGGTCACACCGGGGAAATACTACTCCAATCCCCTGGATACGATCGGCAGCGTGCTGGATCTGCTCAAAAAAGAAACCGAGCCGGAGCGGGAGCTGCTCAGCGAGCTGCTCAGCTTCCAGCAGGGAGGCCTGGCCACCAGGCGCTCGGTGATCGGAGAGAGAGGGCCTGAGTGGGCGGTCCCGACTTACGAGCCGGAGCGCTCGCGCTTCCTGCGGGATGTGGGAATGGAGCCCGAAAGGCTCGCCCGGGCATTGGCCGAGCAGATGGCCGGGGCCGAGACCGAAACCCACATCCACCTCCACATGGACGGCCGCGAGGTCACCCACGTGGTGGCCCGGCGCGCCGTGGGGGACCGGGATGTGCAGAAACTCTTTGCCAAAGCCCTGAAGATACCGGGCTAGGGGAATCCAATGGCCGAGAAAGAGATGTACGACTACCTGACCGTGAAGACCCCGGACAACGACGTGACGCTGTCAACCCCGAAGCCGTGCGAGGTTATCGAGGACTGCGGCAGGAGCCAGGTAATCCATCCGGGAGACGATGGATCAGAGGAGGTAATCACCCGCGACCCCGATGTGGTGTGCTATGCCACGGTGCTCTTCCCCGATCGTTTGAACGCCTCCGATGCGGGGACCATCCTGGATTTCTATCTCTCGGACACCAAGGGCAACTGCATGGCCGAGAGCTTCAAGTGGGAGCACCCCTCGGACGGCCATACTTACGTGGTGAAATTCCGGTCCGACGTCACCAGGATGCTGAAATATACGATCTTCGGGTTTCCCCATATCAAGCTCAAGGTGATCGGGAAGATAGCCGACTGATGAGGTTCAGGGGTTCAAAGATTCAGGGTTGAGAGGCTTAAAGGTGCAGAGGTTTAAGGGTTTAACCTTTGAACCCTAAATCCTGAACGGGGAACCCAGAACCCTGAACGCTGAACCCAGAACGGAAAACGATGTTATCATTAGATGGGACACAGCAGGCAATCGTCGATGCCGACAACAAGGATGAGGTCTCCTGGCTCTTCGAGGTGGACCGCAATGGCAACGGCACTGTCGATTACTACTGGTCCACCAAGGCCAAGACCTGGAGCGCCCAGGCCTACACCTTCAAGGTAACCGATTTCAGCCCCATTTCGATGAAGCGGAATCGCTCCGAGGACGGCATCATCACGCCCGGGGAGTTCTCTTTCACTATCACCAACAAAGATAATGCCCTCTCGCCCGGTGATTTCTCGGGCGGCAATGTCACCGTCAAGCTCGTGATCAAGGCCGGGGCAGACGAGGCGGTGATCCGTACCTGGAATTTCGACTTCGTGGGGATCCCCGAGGCTGCGGAGCAGACCCTGGTATTTCGCTGTCGCGACTGGCTCCAGAAATATCTCGAGGGCTCCTGGTCCAATACCCCCTTGATCCATTACCTGTTTCCACGCAAATACGCGGCCGACGGGGGGGGTAAGAAGAGCAGGTTTAACGTCACCGTAGAGGCATCCAATGCCTGCGTGCCGGTGATCTTGGGGAAGCCCACCATCCCGATAACGCCCATCATCAACCAGAAGATCACCAACGGCAGCATGGAGAAGAACGCAAACTGGACTGCCGTGGGCACCCCGGTGATCTGCCAGCAGAGCTCCGCCCAGGCACACGGCGGCACTTACTCCTGGTATGTCTCCGCGGATACCGCCGGCGACGGCGTGAAAGGCGCGACCTTTCCCACCAACAACGGGTATCTTTATAATGTTGTCTTCTGGGTGTATTCCGCCGAGGCCCACGCCTGGGACGTGAAGGTTCGAAAAGGGGATAACTCGGGCTGGATAACCGCTACGGGACTTTTCGTTACCAGGCCGAACACCTGGACGAGATTCGAACGCAGGTTTCTGGAGGGCGCCGCCTCGGAAGGCCCCGGGGCCTACGTACAGTTTGAGGCCCATGAGGACGGCGCGCGCGATATCTATATCGACGATGTTTCCATCATCGAGCGCTTCTATCTGGTGGGTCCCGATACGCCCACCTATACCTATCATGATGTCCGGAACCTGCCGCCGTTCGGCTCTCAAAGATACAAGTGGTGGGATTACAACGCGAAAGAGAAGAATCTCACCGGCACTGACGGCAACAGCTACCACGTCATGCAGGTGATATTGACCGATGCGGATGGTGACGGCATATCCGATAGCAACCTGGTCTACCGCGAGGGCGACCGGTACCTGCCGATCGGACTCCAGTATACCCGAGACGATACGAGCGGCATAACGAATCCGGGCGATGCGCTTGATTATATCCTCCAGGATTTCGGCATCCCGGCCGCCAGGATCGATGCCACCACGCTGGCCACCGTGAAATCTACGTACTCGGGCTGGGGCCTTACCTGGAACGCGGGTTTCTGGTTTCAGGAGCCGAGGGAGGAGATCCTGGCCAGGCTCCTGGTGATGTGCCACACCGAGCTTATCATCAGGGATAAGATCTACTTCAAGGTCCACTCAAAGACATCCCAGAAGACGATCACCAAGGCCCACGTGCAATCCCAGGAGGAAAAGGGACCTAGTAGCTTCGAGTATCACAGCATCCAACTGCCCGAATTGAGCGACTCGGGCTACGTGGCGTTCGAGGACGGCGACGGATGCCTGAGCAATCTCATGAGCTGGCCTGTTTCGGTCAAGGGCGTCTATGATCATCGCTCCGACGCGGTGGTACGCGCCGATTACGTTCAGAATTCCCAGAATGCGCAGAGGATCGGGACCCTGGCCCTCCAGCGGAAATTTCTGCCGATGGCCGATGCGTCGTTTCTCGGCAAGGGGATCCTCCTCGCCCTGGAGCCCGACGATGTGATCACCCCCAGCCATGCCGACTACGGGGGCACCTACCAGGTGCTCATCGATTCCATCGAGTTCGGCAGGGATCTCGATGTGGCGATTGAGGCCACCCGGTTCAAGGAGGCCCTCGATGATTGGGGCGATCTCGCGCCCTCCGCGGTCTCCCTGCCCGACGATGATGATTCATGCAGCGTCTATGAGGTCATGGTATCCGGCCCGGATGGGCTCGGCGACTCCGGCAATCCTATGTGCAACGTGATACCCGGCAGATTTCGGATAGGGCAAACCGGAAACTATATCCTCTTCGATCCCTCCAGGCCGATCCAGCATTTCGTCGAGGGCGGGGTCGTCCGCATGAAAATAGGGGATCTCGGCACCGAGGATTACGGCATCGAATTCCTGGATCATGCCGGGATTTCCATCCTGAAGCTCGACGGCGCAGGAGGTAATCTGCTATCGGGCTGGTCCCTGAGTGAGCATAAATTTACGTGCCAGAGCGGTCAGGTGGGCCTGAATGCCGAGGTGACCGAGGACACCGACTGGCGCATCTGGGCGGGACACGCTACCCCGGGATCCGCTCCCTTCCGGGTGGATGAGGCAGGCAATCTCTACTGTAGCTTGATCCATGCCATCGGCGGAACTATCGGCGGCTGGACCGTCGGCGCCACCACGCTCGCCTCTGAGAATATCACGCTGGATTCCGACAACGATAAGATCACGGTCAATGGTATCACCATCGACGGGGCGAATAACCGCATCAGGAGCGCGAATTACGTATCCGGATATATGGGCGCAGGCTTCACGCTTGAGCCGGATCTCCTGGAAGTGGGAAATGCCGCGATCCGGGGTATCATCAGGACCGCGGTATTTCAAAAGGATATCATCAGTGCTGTCGGAGGCAATCTTGCCGTGATCCCTTCCGATGTGCTCGCCGCCGATATGACCGCCGAGGATGCCTCCACTCTTACCATCGAAGGAAATGAGACTTTCGCCGTAGGGGATCTCCTTAGGATCAAGGACGCAGCGGATGACGAATGGATGCAGGTCACCAACATCGCGGCAGCTCCCATCTATATGGTCACCAGGGATAAGGCAGACTCCTACGGGGCGGATGCAAACCCTGCGTGGAAGAAGGGTGCGGCCGTGGTGAACTATCTCCGGGCCGGCCAGAGCTTCATTTATATCACCGCCTCGGAGATCAATGCCCCCTATCTCGCGCTGATCACCCACGCGGGCTCGCCCTGGACCAGCCTCACTACCAGGTTTAGAGTTGGCAACTTAAACGGATATTTAGGGTATTCTGCCGATATTTACGGAATCGGCATTGGCAGCAGTGCAACGGGTAAAGCTAACCTCACTTTTGATCCCACGAACGGAATAAGGCTGAGGATAGCGACCGCGGATAAGATCGTGCTCGATAACGCTGGCAATGTGTATATAGCGGGTACCGTTAGGATTGGTGGGAGCGGCGCCGTATTAGCCTCCTCTATTGACGGCTGGAAACACGCTATCGATGCCACCAAGATCGACGGTGGGAAAATCTACACCAATACGATTATAGCTGCACAGATAAAAGGCGCTGATTTCGGCACCCTGACTATCACGAGCGGGAAAATCGCCATCAATACGGCAGACGCCCTGGAGATCCAGGCGGCTGGGAATATCAAAGTGCTGGCCGGTGGCGATATTATTATGAATCAGGGTGATGCTGATCCTGCTCTTATTAAATGGGGGACTGTGCATAATTTTGGGGCGGGATTCATTGCATCAAGAGGGTTGTGTCTATGGCCTACTACATCAGATCAGGATTATTTTTATATTGGGTACGATCCTGTAAATGAAGTTGTGAAAAGATACAAATATTTCTATGCGTATGCAAATCGGATTTATTTTAATGCCACTCAGGATGCCACTCACTATGCTGAGATATATTTGTATACTGCTGCTGCTGCCGGTTGGGTACAATTAAGAGCACGTTCAGGTGGTGATCATATCCAAGTAACCCTTGATGGTGGTGCGCTTGCCTTTTATCCGACTGGCAATCTCATTAGTTTAGGAAAAGTAGGCGCTAAATGGGTGGATGGCTTTTTTGCGGGTAATTTGGTGGTGGATGGGGTTGTCCGTATTGGAGGTGTCGGGTCAGCTAAAGTCAACATTCATTCTGCCACAAACACCAATCCAATTTTGATCTATGAGGACACCGACGACAGTATAACACATAATTTTATAGTTGATGCAAATGATGGTGGTTCTATCGGCTTATACGCTAATGGAGGGATCTGCACTATTTTATTGGTTGGTGCGGCGGGGACAGGTAATTTTACAGGCTGCGTCGCAGACGGAACTTGTGAGATATTTACTGAGGATGCCCTGGTAGTAATAGCTGATATAATGAGAACCGGAAGCGGAAAATTCGATGAATTTGGACATGAACACTTTGATATGAGAAAGTTGTTCAAAAAATATCCCTACCTTATTATGCAAAGTGAAATGGAAATAGAGGATAGCAAGAAAGGCCCTCGCTATTTTGACAGACTTGGTGCAAAGTCTGATCTTCTTTATCGAGCAACGATGCAACTTAAAGAACAAAATGACTTCCTCAAGTGCGAAATCACACGGCTTGAGGGATTGATTTCGAAAATTAGTAGAAATGACCGCTTAGGGTCATAGGAAAGGAGAGGATATGGGCGATAAAGCCAAGAGTAAGGCCAAGGCCGAAAATAGGGAGACCATCAAGATCAAGAATAGGTATTTCGAGGAAAGGGTCCTGGGGCCCATGAGGCAGGATGGATCGCAGCTGGTATCGAGGAATTTCCAGTCACTCATGGATAAAAAGATTTTCCCCCATGAGTATAAGCCGAATTGGTGGGTCGGGAGAGCTTTTGATAAGATCGTCCAGGAGATGAAGGCTTATATTAAAGCGCGCCAAGATCTCATCCGTCAGTATGCCAAAAAACACGAGAAGGACGGCAAGGAGACAGACGAGAACGGAAAGATCATCAAGGAGTGGAAGAAAGGTGACCCGATGTCCTTTGCCGATGGGACCCCGGTTTGGGAGGATTATGATGCCTTCGTGAAGGATTTGGAGGAGCTCCAGGAGATCGAGATCGACCTCGGCATCTGGAAGATCGAGTTCGACCCGGAGAAAGGGCCTGACTCCACGCCGGGAGAGGACCAGATCCTCATCCCACTCCTCAAGGAGCCACAGGAAGGCAAAGAGAAAGACCAATAATTTCGGATGAAAAAGGAGCAAGCAGGGAGAATTTGCCTCTCCCCACCGATCCCATTTTTGGAAACGGGATCATCCCATTGCCGGGACTGCTCCTAAGACAAGACCATTTAAGCAGAAACGGCACTGGTTGTAAAGGGAGAGGCATACATGAACAGTCCTTTAAGCTATGTAGGAGGCAAATCACGGCTGGCCAGGCAAATTATAGAGCGGTTCCCCAAGCACACTTGTTACTGCGAGGCATTCGCCGGCGGGGCCTGGGTCTTTTTTAAGAAGGAGCCCTCCAAGGTGGAGATTCTCAACGATAGGGATGAAGACCTGGTGAACTTATATCGGATCGTCCAACAGCATTTTGAGGAGTTTGTGAAGCAGTTTAAATATATGGTCATCTCCAGGAAGATCTTTGAGATCCTGAAGCATCAGGATCCCTTCACACTGACCGATATCCACCGGGCGGTGAAATATTTTTACCTGCTCAAAACAAGCTTCAGCGCACGGCTCAATAAGCCGGGATTCGGCTACGGGACAGACAGTCCCTCGCGGCTCAACCTCTTGACCCTTGAGGAGACCATCCTTGAGATGCACTGGCGCCTGGCCAGGGTAACCATCGAGAATCTCGACTGGAGGGATTGCATCAACCGGTATGATCGCCCTCACACGCTATTTTATCTGGATCCTCCTTATTATCAGGCAAAAGACTATAGGTATAACTTTAAGGAGGAGGATTTCGTCGCTCTAGCGGCCATTTTGGGCCAGATAAAGGGTAAATTCGTGCTCTCCCTCGGTGATCATCCTCTAATGCGGAAATTCTTCAAATCGTTTAAAATAGAGCAACTCACAGTGAAATATAGCACGGCCAGGAAAGAGGAGAGCAAAGGCAAGCCCAGGCAGGAACTATTGGTAAATAATTTTGGTTGAAAAAGGGCCTTAATAGGCAGTTTTTCAACCGTTTAAGACCCATTTAATCGATGAATTGATCGCCGAATTGAACGGCGATCTCATCGATTTTCAAGTGTGATTATAACCTGTCGATCCGGAGTGCCCGGATTGAACAGGTCTTTTGCGCCCTGATCCAACCCGGCCGATTTGAGTCGCACCTTGTGTTGCAACGAGTCGCACTTTGCGTTGCAATTGTAAAAAGAAAAGGATAACAATCTACGGTGATTACGATGCAGATGGAGTGACCGCAACAGCTCTACTGGTCGATTTTTTCTCCAGATTGGACACCCCGATTTCCTTCTATATCCCACACAGACTTGAAGA
>Ga0307379_10002951_pt1 | contig 24834 bp, 17 predicted proteins | sample UN2MG_FD_202237 | JGI IMG/M metagenome (GOLD analysis project Ga0307379, IMG submission 202237) | Soil microbial communities from Risofladan, Vaasa, Finland - UN-2 | ecosystem: Environmental > Terrestrial > Soil > Coastal area > Acid sulfate soil | place: Finland: Risofladan, Vaasa | collected...
ATTAGATTCTGATGATAATGAGCCGAAAGTGCAAATCGAACGATTAAAAGCAAATGATGCGATAGGTGTTCGGCTCAGCGAAGGAGAAATGGTTACGGATGTATATCTGAATCTGCGGGCGGACGGCAGAAAGATGCATCGCAATAGTTGTAATATAATTGACGGTTGGGACACCGATGCGTACATATTTGCGGTTACCCGGCCAAAAGGAGCTGATAAGAATGGCCCGGATTCGGTGGTAAGATATTTTATTGCCTGCGGCAGTTATCTGCGCAGGGACGGCAGGGTCTTGCTCAATTCGCTCTCAAAGGTTTATACCGTCTTTGTGCCTAACGAATGATTATTTCTGTACAGGAAGATACAGATTTAATATGATTTGGAGAAACAATTGGTATTTCTTCTGGAGGTAATACTATGAGTGAAAACGTTTGCACAAGACGCGGTTTTTTGAAGGCTGCCGGTGTAAGCTTAGCCGCCTTATCTATGCAGGGTATCCCGGCCTTTGCGCAGGAACACAACAAGCCCAATATCCTTTTCATCTTTGCCGATGACCAGTGTTTTGAAACGCTGCGCTCTCTGGGCTGTGATGAAATAGAAACGCCGAATCTTGACAGGCTTGTTCGAAACGGTGTTACTTTTACGCACGCATACAATCAGGGCGGCTGGCATGGCGCTATATGTGTTGCCAGCCGGACAATGCTCAATACGGGTCGGTTCCTGTGGATGGCCAAAGAGTTCGAGCCTAAGCTCAAGGATGAGACCAAAGCGGGCAGGTTCTGGTCGCAGTATATGAAGCAGGCCGGCTACGATACCTATATGACCGGCAAGTGGCACGTAAAAGGTATTAAGCCCGAAGATATATTCGATCATGTCAAAGATGTTCGGCCCGGGATGCCCAATCAAACACCGATGGGATACAACCGGCCAATAGAGGGAATACCCGACCTCTGGAAACCGTGGGACAAGAAAAATGAGGGTTACTGGAAAGGCGGCAAGCACTGGAGCGAAGTGCTCGCGGACAACTCGGTGGAATTTCTCGAAAACGCTTCAAAGAGCGAGAAGCCGTTCTTTATGTATCTGGCTTTCAACGCTCCGCATGACCCGAGACAATCTCCGAAGGAATACGTGGACAAGTACCCGTTGGATAAAGTGAGAGTTCCCGCTAATTTCCTGCCGGAGTACCCGTATAAGGACTCAATCGGCCTCGGCAGGAAGCAGAGAGATGAAAGTCTCGCTCCATTCCCGCGCAGTAGATATGCCGTTAAAGTGAACCGTCAGGAATACTACGCGATAATCACTCACATGGACACGCAGGTTGGGCGAATTCTGGATGCGCTGAAAAAGACCGGAAAAGCCGACAATACTTATATCTTTTTTACGGCCGACCATGGACTGGCGGTTGGTCATCACGGTCTGATAGGAAAACAGAATATGTACGACCATAGCGTCAGAGTGCCGCTGATGGTCAACGGCCCAGGTATCCCGAAGAACAAAAAACTCACTATGCCGATTTACCTTCAGGACATCATGCCGTCAACGCTGGAACTTGCCGGCGTTAAGAAGCCGCTACAGGTTCAGTTCAAGAGCTTGATGCCTCTAATCAATGGTAAGATAAACAGCAGTTACGGCGAAATTTACGGCGGTTATATCGACCTGCAGAGAATGATTACTGCTGACGGTTACAAAATGATATACTATCCTGTAATCGGCAAAACCCTCCTTTACAACCTAAAGGCCGATCCTCTTGAAATGAATAATCTTGCCGACAATCCAACCTATTTCAGCCAGATAAGGAAACTGAGAAGGCGACTGATAATCCTGCAAAAAGAAGTCGGTGACAAGCTCAATATCGAGCATCTTCCATATCTCGGTTCACAAGCAGGGAACTGAGCAGGATGCAAGGGCCATACTGAATATGAGTCTATCAAAAATAACTAATTCGAAAGGGGCTATAAGATGAAAAAGTTGCTGTTGGTTATTTTTATAGCGATGTTTAGTTGTCTGAACAACGTTGGCGCTCAGGGGAATAACCTGGAAGGAGGTAAGAGCCGGGAATTATTATTGAAGAAAAAATATCTGAACTTCCCGGTCAAGAATGGAGCAAAAAAACAACTTATAAGTCTTGTTATCGATGGCAGAGTGGTCCGGGAATTTGAGATTGAGCTGGCTTCTGATGAGCCTGATTTCTGGGTGTTTCTTGATATTGGCGAGTTTAGAAATCAGAAAGCTGTTCTTCGCATCGATAAGTTTGAACCTGATAAAAGCAAGGGATTTGATTCTGTCTATCAGGCAGATACATTCGAAGGCGAAAAGAATCTTTACCGCGAAAAATTACGCCCGCAGTTTCATTTCACTTCCCGCCGGGGCTGGAACAACGATTCCAACGGAATGGTCTATTACGACGGGGAATATCACTTGTTTTATCAGCATAATCCATACGGCTGGAAGTGGGGTAATATGACATGGGGCCAAGCGGTGAGTAAAGATATGGTCCATTGGACCGAGTTAGCAGATGCGATACACCCTGACCGTTTGGGGACCATTTTTTCCGGTTCGGCGGTGGTTGATGTGAATAATACGGCGGGATTTCAGACAGGCGATGAGAAGGTAATCGTTTGTATTTACACTTCTGCCGGCGGAACAAATCCAATGTCAAAAGGCCAGCCTTTTACACAATCAATAGCATACAGCAATGACCGGGGCAGAACCATGAAAGTCTATGAGGGTAACCCCATCCTGGGCCATATCAGTGGGAGTAATCGGGACCCAAAAGTAATCTGGCATGTACCGACCGGTCAGTGGGTGATGGCACTGTATCTGGATAAACGAATGATGGGATTTTTCACGTCCGATGATTTGAAATCGTGGGAGTTCCAAAGCAAAATCGAGTGCTTTCATGAGTGTCCCGAACTTTTTGAACTGCCGGTCGATGGAGATGAGAATAATAAAAAATGGATATTATACGGCGGCAGCGGGGAATACCTGATTGGAGATTTTGACGGTAAGCAGTTCAATAGCCAGACGGGTCAAATCCCTTTCCATTCCGGCAATTGCTTCTACGCCTCTCAGACATTTAATAACATCCCTAAAGAAGATGGCCGGCGTATCCAGATAGCCTGGGGTCGTGTGGCGATGCCCGATATGCCGTTCAACCAGATGATGCTGTTCCCGGTGACACTGAGACTGCAAACAACCGAAGAAGGGCCTCGGATGTTTGCCGAACCGATACGCGAGATTGAAAAAATCCAAAAGCGCAAGCGGCAATGGAAAAACAAAATCTTAAAGCCGGAGGACAATTTGCTTTCAGGCCTTTCGGGTGAATTGTTTCATATTCAGGCAGAGTTAAAGATTGATGATGACGTTCAGGAAACCGGTTTTGTAATTCGGGGTGTCCCGGTCGTTTATAATGTCAAAAAGCAGCAGTTGTCCTGCCAGAAAAAAACAGCTTCCTTAAAACCTGTGAACGGTAAGATTCGCCTGGAAATTCTGGTGGATAGGACTTCGATTGAGATATTCGGTAACAATGGCAGAGTTTATATGCCGATGGGTGTAATTCTTGCCGATAATTCGAAGTCGCTTGAAATATTCACGAAAGGCGGGAATACTCAGGTTGAATCTCTTATTGTTTACAAACTTGGTTCAGTCTGGCAATAGGGGGGGTACTCAATAAAAACCAGTTTTGTTCCTCTTGGCGATTAATGCAATCCAATAAAGAGGGGAAAGTGTTACGGCCCCCAGCGAATCTCAATTAAGGATACTCCATATCTGGGCAGGCTGAAATTGAGCTTCACTTTTCCATTGTGAACAACGCAAAATCGAACCGGCTCGATGAGTTCAAGCTCACCCGCGGCATGTAACTGGGCCAACGTATCCGGCGCAGGTGTCTGTGGGCTGTTGAATTCGAGCCATCGTGTGTAAGCATTACTGTTATTACCATCGATTCGATAGTGAGTTATACGTGCCCGTGTTGGGTTGTTCTTAGGGGCTTTGATAGTCAGCTCCACGGAGGCAGGTGCGGCCTTGACCATATCATCATGATAATTCCACATAAGCGTCTGTACGGATTCCTTTGTGGCAACGGCCAGGCCGTCAATATCCGGTTCAGCCCGAATACCCTTTTCGAGAATGCGCTCCAGCCCAAGAGCACCGCTGCTTGTTACGGGAATACGCCTGCCTTGAAGCATCCCTAACATCTTGAAAGCGTTTAGCACCGGTTTATGGAGTCCATTAGTAGATAGCGTACGAAATCCTTCAAAGTAGTCCTTCCCGTCAAACATAAAAGCCCAGGTAAGCACGCCCTGCAAATTCACCCCCTGGCGGGCCGCCAGGTCCAGAGTATGTTTCATCAAAGCAACTTCGTAAGCTGCGTAGGCGCTGCCGTTACGATAGCCGTTGGCCGGATGGACTCGTGAAGAGAGTGCTGCCGCTCCCTCCGGGTCACATTCACCGATGATGATTGGAGTGTTTTTATATTCCGGGAATTCGGCGATGATAGCAAATCCCTGGCGATTGGTCCGGAGGTTCCGGCCCAAATCTATTTGAGGATGTCCGTCGATATATTTAGTTCTTCCCTTGGAATGGAATCCGATATAATCCAGACGCGTGCCCGGCCGCCCGGTGACAGAGTTTTTGCCTCTAAGACAATGTTCCAGAAACTGGCGAAGAAAAGGTGGCGCACCGGCTGTGTGCGGTCCACCAAAAGATGCCTTCGGCAGTATTTCGTGGAGCGCTTTCTCTGTATAGTCGAATAGCTTGCAATATTCTTCGAACGTTCCCTGCCAGTATCTTATATTTGGCTCATTCCACAGCTCCCACAACCACGTTTTCTCGACATCCTGATATCTTTGGTCGCTATGACGAGCCCACTGTCGTATCAGTTCCGCCCACTTCTGGTAATCCTTTGGAGGATAATAAACTCCGTATCCTTTCATCCCGAATGGGTCGCTGCTTTTGTAAGGAGTTGGTCTGACCGAGAGGTCTTGCGGCATAAAGCCGATTTCGATTAAAGGCCGGCTGCCGGAGGCGACAATTGCGTCCATAATCTCGTCCATGATTGGCCAGTAGTACACAGGATTCCCGGCGGCGTCCTCTGTGTAAATATTTGTGGACCCCCATTTAAGCGACGGCTTGCCGTCGCCGCTTGCCAGTAGAAAGTGCTGACGCAGATAGACCGGTTCGGCGTTGATATTTGCCAGCGTTTTCATCAGCTTGCGTGCACCGGACGACGTTGTGTAGTTGCACTCATCATATCCGAAGTATTGCCAGACATGCCGCAACGGTTTGCCCGGTGCAGTTGCGTCAACAGATATTCTTACAATGTCGTTTTGAGCGGCCCAAACAGGCCGGAGTCCGCACAATAAAAGACAGAGAGTAATTAACGCAATGATTTTTATTTTTTGACTACACATTCTGATTTTCCTTTAAAGAGCGATTAGCTGTAAAATTATGTTTCTCGGTCCGTCTATTTTAGCAAATCTGTCTTCTGAATACTAATGTTTTGCTCGTTGTCCCCGTCGGTTTGCTCACCAACAAGCGAATCTTTTTAGGGATTGGATCGTATCGGATAGTTTGAAATGAATAGATGAATTCTTTTTATTGAGCGGCGGGCTCTTGATATTTACACCCGGTGTGATATACTTTTTTGTGTAAATATTCCACCCAATATTATTTGCCGAGAAAATGGAAAGAGGATTCTAATGCATAATTCCATGAATCGCCGAGATTTTTTATTTATGTTAGCTGGTGGTGCCGCGCTGCCCGTTCTGGGCTGCCCGATTTCTCTGGCCGGGAATGGTTTTGGCGGTCGCCGCAAAATGAATGTACTGTTTATCGCGGTGGACGACCTGCGTCCTCAATTAGGCTGCTACGGCCAAAAGCAAATCATCTCACCCAACATCGACCGCCTGGCTTCGCAGGGCATGGTCTTTGAGCGGGCTTATTGCCAGCAGGCTGTTTGCGGCCCTACGCGAGCCAGCTTATTGAGCGGTGTCAGACCCGATACCAGCAAAATCTACGGCAATAACACGCCTGTTCGCAAGGCAATGCCGAGTGTAGTCACTCTGCCTGAACACTTTAAGAACAACGGCTATGAAACCCTTTCAATCGGTAAAATCTATCATCATCCGAGTGATGACCTTCAGGGATGGAGTGCCGAGCCGTATCGGGCCGGAACTTTTCCGGAAGGTGCGTGGAAGGGCAGGGGTTATCTTACTAAGGAATCCATTGCCAAGATGGAGCAGTACAATAAAGCTTACCCCAAAATGCAGGGCAGGGGCCCGGCGTTCGAGGCCGCCGACGTTCCGGACAGCGCCTATCCCGACGGCTGCAATACCGATTATGCCATCGAGCAGTTGAACCGGCTCAAAGACAAACCATTTTTTCTTGCTATGGGTCTCTATAAGCCTCATCTGCCCTTCAATGCGCCAAAAAAATACTGGGACATGTACAAGCCGGAAGATATTAAGCTTGCCGACAATCCGTTTGTTCCAAAAGATGCCCCCAGCTACGCCACGACCAGTTGGGGCGAATTGCGTAATTATTTCGGTATTCCCAAAAAAGGACCCTGCTCCGACAAACTTGCACGCCGATTAATTCATGGTTATTACGCCTGCATTTCCTATATCGATACGATGATTGGTCGTTTGCTCGATGAGCTTGACAGGCTCAAGCTCCGAGATAATACGGTTATTATTCTTTGGGGTGATCATGGCTGGAAACTCGGCGAGCATGCCGGCTGGTGCAAACACACCAATTTCGAGCTTGACACTCATGTGCCTATGATTCTCAGTGTCCCGGGCATGAAGACCGCCGGTCAGCGGACCAGGGCACTGACGGAGTATGTCGATATTTACCCGACCCTTTCCGAAGTCTGCGGCTTACAGGCACCCGGACATCTGGAGGGTCTTAGTATGGTCCCGCTTCTGAAAAATCCTGAGCTGTCCTGGAAGAAGGCCGCCTTTAGCCAGTATCCGCGGGGTAAAGTCATGGGTTACAGCATGCGCACAAAACGCTTCCGTTACACCGAATGGAAAAACAGGGAAACAGGCAAGGTTCAGGCCCGCGAATTGTACGACCATCGGAACGACCCACAGGAAAATGTCAATACTGCCGCTCGGCCTGAATACAAACAGGATGTTCAGCGTCTTGGCCGGATGCTGGAAAGTGGCTGGCATAATGCTCTTCCTTAAGGCTGTTACTTCGGTGCAGTTGGCAATCCTGCATATACTAACCACGTCCTATTTTTTGATTTTTGAACGGTATTTAGGATTGGGTGCGGGCATCTGGGCATTCATTGTCGTGCGCCAGGAGTGAAGACGTTTGCGAAGTTCTTCAGCTCTTTTGGGCATTTTTTCAGCAAGATTGTTAGTCTCACCAATGTCCTTCTTAAGGTTATATAGCTCGATGTGTTTATCCTCTAAGTACTCCATCAGTTTCCAGTCGCCCTGGCGAATTGAACCCACCGGGCTGGTTGTGGGGTAATAGTGAGGGTAGTGCCAATAAAGGGCTTTCCTTTTCAATCCGGCGTTAGGTTTTTTCAATAAAGGTACGAGGCTCAGACCGTCCATATCAGCATTGTGCTTCGGGTCACCGCCAAGGCCGGTCATATCGAGAATGGTGGGGTAGAAATCCGTTGAGATAACCGGATGACTGCAGAGGCTGCCGGCTTTGGTAACGCCGGGCCATCGAACAATCAGCGGCACCCGTGTACCGCCTTCGTATAGCGAGCCCTTGCCGGAGCGCAGAGGATGGTTGTCGGTAACGGCTTTTGTTTCGTACCTGTTGATGTAACCGCCATTGTCGGAAAAGAAAATGACAACAGTATTATCGGCAATGCCAAGTTCGCTAATCCTTATTAATATACGGCCAACATTTTCATCGAGACTGTGGACCATAGCAGCGTATTTATAGTTTTGATGGTGCATACCTGGTTTTACTTTCCTTTTGTAATGCTCGACCAGCTTGGGCTTGCCCTCGATTGGTGTGTGGACAGTGTGGTAGCAAAGGTTGAGAAAGAACAGTTTGTCTTTTGATTTGTCGATTATCCGGAGGGCCTCGTCGGTCAGGCGGTCGGTCAGATACTCACCTTCGTTTCCAAATTCAAGGTGCGGCACATACCGGAACTCCCCGCCCCATCTGCTTGAGCCGCCGTACGGATAAAAGAATGTAGTCGGTGCCCCCCAGAAAGTCCCGCCGATATTGACATCGAAACCCTGGGTCTCGGGATAGTGCGAAGCGTTGCCAAGATGCCACTTGCCCACGTGAGCGGTAAAGTAGCCGGCTTTCTTGAGTACCTCTGCTATCGTCACCTGCTCGTGAGGCATGTTGCCCTGTGTGACCGGCGGGATAAGCCTTCGGTTTTGTGGCGGATTGGCCGAGCTTTCATACCAGATAGTCATTTGCAGCCGGGCCGGATACTTACCTGTCATAATCGAAGCACGTGTCGGCGAGCAAACCGGCGCGGCGGCATAGGCATCGGTGAATCGCATTCCCTGCCTTGCAAGCCTGTCGATATTGGGTGTCTCGTGCAGGTCACTGCCGTAATATCCCACATCCGACCAGCCGAGGTCGTCAACGAGGATAAAGACAATGTTCGGCCTGCGTGATGGTTCGTCATCGCAAAAAGCAGGAAGTGGAACAATAGCGGCCGTGGCGGCGCTGCAGGCAAATTTCAAAAAATGGCGACGATTAATGTTTTGCTCCATTGAAAACTCCCTTCCCCTTAACCTGTTCGTATCCGCCTTGCTTATTCTTTTCCGGCATTTTTCCTTTTAAGCCGGCTCAACTGCCTCGTCGAATTTCTGTTCGTGTAAAATACAACAACTGCACAAAGAAAGCAATACCTGCGGACGGTTGTTTCATATTTTCCAGCCAAAGAGATATTAGATAAGGAGTACATCATAAAAATATATCGTTTTGAAATGATGCACCGGCAAGCTTTACAAATCGAGCTGACTCGATAAAATAATTAAGATGTCGAATTAGTAAGGTATCGCCTGGAGTGAGGTAAGAAAGTTATTTCCCTTAACAGGAGATTTATGATGAAACATTCAATAATGAATTTGATAGTATTTATCTTAACATCGTATAGCATGTTCGGCTTGCCTGTATATGGTCAGCTACCGGCAAAACAGGTATGTATTCTAAAAGATTCGGTATGTTGCGCTCTGCTATTTCCAGAAAGACAACATCCGGAGAGAGCAATTCAATTTCGGTATAGTCATAGGGAACTGCTCGGGTATAATTGACCTCTGCAAAGCGACTGGATATAAACGGTATCAGTGCGTTGGCAAAAGAGTCTCTAAACATAAATAAAGAAGCGCTGTTTGTATCACAGGTGGTATGAATGTGCATTGCTTCCGGATTACGTTGCAATCGGGAACGACGGCTGTTTTCTTTCCATGTATAATTCTCTGGGACACCATAAATCGCTTGTTCATCTTTGATGGCTAAAACAGGGAGCAACATTTGGGAAAGATCTCCTAACCAAATCTGCGCCAGCTGATACCGGGCAGAGGTAGGATTGCCCAACGCAATATCCGGTCTGATTTCCTGTAATCTGCTTAACATGGTTTGGACTGTTACTCGGGCGCCGATATTGTTCCAATGTGTGTCTTTGGCATGGTACACTTGGTGTTTATGTTTGGCTGTTCTCAAAGGATCCAACAGGTCCACATAATGAATGGCTTGCTTTTCCAAGGCCTTGGAGAGCTTATGCAGATTGTTCTGCTGCAACTGAGGGCGGTAACGCGCGGGCATGTGTTCCGGGTATACACTGGATTTGTTGGGTGCAATCGTAAATATAAAGGTAATTCCTAACGAGGACAAATAAGCTTCTTGTTGGACAAGTGCCTTGACAATACGATCGATTTGTAAATCCGTGAGTGTGTTGATAGCAGTATAGTCATTGAGGGTTGGGCCAAAGAACAGCCAACCGTTTTTACCGGCTATGACCTGCTCATTTACGCTATCATTAAGCGTGTAATAGATGAGTGCTGTATAGGCAGTCACACAGGTGGTTCGCAATCCAAAGTGGTCTGAGAAATAGGCATTAAATTGCTTCGGAAAATTCAGATTCATCCCGTGGGGCGTAAAGAGAGCAGGCTTCTCTGCTAGGATGCGTTTTTCTTGGTTAGGTGAATTTTTGCCAAAGGCCATAACCAGTAGGGGTGCCCAGCAAACGGCTAGAAATAAAAAGATATATGTAAGAAGCATGACTTTTTTCATAGTCTCGATTTAAAACCTGAAGTAAATGAACGGATTGTAGGTTGAACTTGAAACATTAAGCACACACAGGATAAGAAGAACAAACGAGAGAGCGTAGCCAGTGTGCTCCCAAACCAAGGCCATTTTCCCATTCAGGGCTTTTTGATATAGGTCTTTGCTGACGGGCAAAGCTGCCACGATTGAAACGGCAAATACCAACATCACCTGGCCAGACAGTACCTGACCGAGTAATGCAGCACTTTGCGCAGAGGACTTGAATCCCACAAACATATTACGGATAAAACAAAACGCCTGTGTGATACTTTCTGAACGAAACATGGTAAAACCAATCGCAACCACCATAAGTGTATAGAGGTGCTTAAGGGCTTTTAAGCCAGATTTTTTCGTATCAATGATGCCGGTTGTTTCCAGCATCAAGAAAAGGCCGTGGAACATACCCCAGAAAATAAAGGTCCATGCGGCCCCATGCCAAAAACCGACACAGAGAAACACGATCCACATATTGAGAAGTGTTCTAGCCTTGCCTTTGCGGTTACCGCCCAAAGGGATGTAGAGATATATTTTAAACCAACTCGAAAGCGATATATGCCATCTGCGCCAGAAGTCCTTGATGCTGCTGGCCGTATAGGGATAGTTGAAGTTCTCCTTGATGTCGAAGCCAAACATCTTTCCCAGACCAATGGCCATATCTGAGTAACCGGAGAAGTCAAAATAGATCTGCATGCAGTAGGCCAGTGTAGCAATCCACGCCAGGGGAAAGTTGATGTCTCCGGCAGATATGGTAACAGCATGTTCAGCAGGTGAGAAGATCTTATCCGCGACAACGGCCATGGTGTTGGCGATCAACAACTTTTTGGCCAAACCAACAATGAACCGGCGTATCCCAAGGGCTGTCTTTTCCAAGGTAGACCGGCGTTGCTTGATCTGTTCAGTAATATCGTGGTAGCGCACAATCGGCCCGGCAATCAGTTGGGGGAAAAAGGCGATGTATAGGGCAACATGGGTTAGTCTCTTCTGGGCCGGTGTAATCCCCCGGTAAACGTCTATGCCGTATGACATGGCTTGGAATGTGAAAAACGAAATTCCTATAATGGGTAATACCAAGTTTGGTACAGGTATGGATACACCAAGCAAGGCGTTGAGATTCTCCACTGCAAAAATGGAGTACTTAAACATGAAAAGAACACTCACATTAAATATCACCATCAACACCAGAAAACGCTTCCTGCGTTGCGGATTTTGTCCAATAGGCCCGATACCCAAGGCCAGACCGTAATTCACCAGAATGGATAGCAGCATCATACCAATGAATACGGGTTCACCCCAGGCGTAAAAAATCAGGCTGGCAATTAGGAGCAGAACGTTGTGTGTTTTCCGAGGTAGACTGTAATAGAGAAGGAAAACAACGGGCAAGAAAATAAACAGGAATTCTGTTGAACTAAATACCATGGCTTTTTATCCTTGAAGCGTTCACATTCGAAGCACCGTAGTAACCTATTTCCACGACCACCTCCTCAAATACAAAGTACAGCTGATAGGCCTGCAGGTTTTCAATATCGTTATTTTGGTAATAGGTGATTACCTCACCTTCGTCTTTATAGGTGGTACCGTACACAGCTTCTACTTCCACTTTGGAGATGCCTATGGTAATCCCTTTGGCAGTCGCAAAATTCTTGCTGGTTAAAACGATACTATCGATCATATTCTTATCTTTAATGGGGTAGGTATCGATTTCAATACCGGCTTTATACACAAACTGTCGATCCATACCTACGTATGCACAACTCACAGCCTCAGACTGCTTGTCAGGTTTGCCGAGAACGGCCAGGAGTTTGCCAGCATCTGAATGCAAGGGATATTCAGCTCCGTTTAGCACAAAGATCAGATCCTTTTCTAAAAAAACACCGGCGCTAACAGGTGTATTTGGCCCAGCGCCTTGGGATTGTGCTAGGACTATCTGGTTGTTTGTTTCAGAATGATTGTCTTTGGAGTCACAAATCAGCAGTATAAGCAAAATGCCTGCAAGCAAAATGCCCAAGATTAGAATCGTTTGCCTTATTTTCATCTGTTTTTCCGATTCCGATTGTGACTGTAACTTGATTAGAGTTTCGGTTTATCCGGGTCAGTCGGATCCCAGGTTGGGTATCGGGGGTCTAGTGCGGGCTTGGTCGGATACGTCAGCCCAGACCCGTTGTTCTTTATTTCAATGACCGTTCCTCGAGGACAGCGCGTATATATCCAATATGCGGCATAGTACGTGGTTCGCAGGCATCCACTAGTGGCGTCTGAACCAATCTCTTTATAAGCCCTGGGGAACATGGATCCGCGATCCTTAGGGGATCGATAGATAGGGCCGTGAAGATAAAGACCATGTGCCGAAAAACAGGATACATAAGGTGCCCAATTGCGTATGAAGTGTTTCCATGTGCACTTGCCGCCGATTCGAAATGTTCCGGTAGGCGTTTGGCGACGGCGTCTACCCGTGGCAATGGGAAAAACCTCTACAAGCCGATCGTACTGACCGCTTTTACCCATTTCATACACCCCCATCGCATGGGCCTCTTTGTCGACCATGATCGTATACTTCTCGCAAGGTTTGATGGAAGGGTATTGCTTAGAGGGATCGGTGGATTCGGATGAGGGCTTTAAAAATTGGGTGTACCCATATGCGACTAACGTATCATCTTCGATGCCCTCCTTTCCCTGGTCGGCGTGGGCGGTCACCAGAAATCGCGAACCATCAAGCACGTCTGTTTTATAGGAATAATCGTCCCCCACCGAGAGTATCACGTTCAAGCATTCGCTTTTACCATCTAACTGCCAAAGTACATAATAATGCGCATCTTCGACAGGTTCCCAGGTGAAGTGAGCTGTTTCTGCGGCCTCATCTATCCGAGTCTTAACCTTCAGATGTATTGCTTCTTCCAGACAACTCGGAACCTCTACGTCATTAAACATCTCAACCTGTGGGAAGTACTGCATCGCCTGGACCTTGTGTTGCTCAGTCTTTGGCGGACCGGGCTCGGACACGTCGTTTTTTGGAGTTTTCTCTAGTGCAGTCCCATAGCTATTCGGTTCCTTCCCTGAAAGTAACATCATGAAAGATAGAAGTACATAGATGGTTGATTTTGTCACGCTAAAAGACTCCTTTGCCAATGCGGGAGATCTCAGCTCGGTATTCGCTCCGCCTGCGACGGAGTGAACAAGTTATTCAATAGTTTCTGTTGAATACCCCAAAAATATATTTTAGTATCAATGGTAAGTCAAGCAACAATACAAAAATTTTCATTACTCAAAGTGACCGATTCGTATTTTTACTACGGGGTGTTTTAAGGCAAACGCTTATTTTGCCAATGCGATTCATGTCGGCAGAACAAAAGGATTAGACGTCTCCCGGTGGGAACGTTTTTTGCGCAGGGCGTGTGATTTTCACGCAAAAAGGATCCTGTCGGATGACTGGAGGCCGTTGTCAACGAATCAGGCATTTTTTATTGCTCCGCTTTGCAAAGCTTATAGGCTGTTCGGTTCTGATATTTATCGCCGGGCTGCGGAAAAAGCCGGCGAGGTATATGCGTCGAGGCACCTGAGTATGGATGAGCCGTACTGGGGCGGCACACTGGACGCCAGTTGCGAAGACAAAGAGGGCGCCTTTGCCGCTCTGCAGGGATTTTTGGCGCTCTATGAACTGACAAATAACCGCAAATACCTCAAATGGGCCGAGCACGCCTGTGACGTTGTTTTGACTTATGTGATGGTACTAGATATTGACTTGCCCGCAGGCCGTCTCCGCGACCATGATTTTAAGACCAGAGGCTGGACGGCCGTATCCGTACAAAATATGCACATCGATGTCTTCGGTGTTCTTATTACCCCGGATATCTATCGATTAGGACAGCTTCTGGACAGGGACGAATTAAAAAAACTTGCAATCTTAATGTACCGCAGTTGCGGCCAGCTTATCGACCCTTATGGAAGCCAGGGCGAACAGCCGCATCATACGAATTATGCACAGCATGGGAAATTCAGGCAGCGTCTCAGTCGAAACGATATTTCCGGCATTCGCGGTAATTATGTTGAAGAATGGACGGTGTTCTGGATTACCGCGCACTTTTTGAATGCAGGCGCGCAGTTTAAGGAGCTTGGCGTGCAAATCCGGGATTAAAACTTTGTTAAGATGAAAATAAAGCTTTTTACATAGCTGTTTCAACACAAGAAAGGTATTGCAAGAATTGTAAATCTTGATACTATAATGCGTTGAGGATGGGTCTTAAACTTTTATTGTGTTATTATCTCAGCTCTCGACTGATATTAATTAGGAGAATATTATGAAAAAAGAAGGCAGAATAACTCGAAGGAGCTTTTTGAAAGGAACCGCAGTTGCCGCAGGCACAACCATGGCTTTTCCTGCAATTGTCCCTTCATCGGTTTTTGGGGCCTACTCACCGAGCAACCGTATAGTTATGGGGGCAATCGGTGTCGGCTCACAGGGAACCGGTGACATGCGGGGTTTCTTAACCAAATCGGAAGTGCAAATGGTGGCCGTTTGCGATATTGACAAGAGCCATCTCGACGAAGCCAAGAAGATAGTTGACGAGAAATATCGCAACAGCAATTGCACGGCCTATCATGACTTTCGTGAGTTAATTGGTCGCGGCGACCTCGATGCAATTCAAATAGCAGTGCCTGACCAATGGCATGCCATCCCTGCTATAGCAGCGGCCAGGGCGGGGCTGGACATCCACGGCCAAAAACCGCTTGCCCGCTCCATCCGGGAAGGACGCGCCATTTGCAACGCGGTCCATCGTTACGGGCGGGTTTGGCAGACCGGCAGCCAGCAGCGCTCCGAATGGAAATTCCGCAGGGCTTGTGAGCTTGTCCGCAACGGCCGTATCGGAAAAATCCTGAAGGTTGAGGTCGGCCTGCCGACGGGCGGTGCGACGGACGTCAAACCTGTTACGCAGGTTCCCGAGGGACTCGATTGGAATTTCTGGCTCGGGCCTGCTCCTTATGTGCCATACCGGGGTGTGGTTCACTGGAACTGGAGATGGATTTTGGATTACTCAGGCGGCCAGCTTACCGACTGGGCGGGGCATCACATTGATATTGCCCACTGGGGTATGGGCTGGGATTATACCGGGCCGGTGGAAATCGAGGGCAAAGGCAACTATCCCAAAGAAGGTCTCTATAACGTCCCCACAGAGTACAAGTTTGCCTGCAAATATGCAGATGGTACGATAATGACCATCGCCAACAACCAGCAACTCACCCAGGGTGCCAAATGGTACGGTGAAAAGGGTTGGATACATGTGAATCGTGGTGGCTTAAGTGCATCCAATGAAAAAATCCTGCGGGAGGAAATTTCCCCCAACGAAATGAAACTCTACGAGAGCAGAGACCACAAGCAGAACTTCCTCGACTGCGTAAAAAGCCGCAAGCTTACCATTTGTCCCGTGGAGGTTGGCCATCGCTCAATCAGTGTGGGTCTGCTTGGTGAAATTGCAATGCTCACCGGACGCAAAATCAAATGGGACCCCGTAAAAGAAGAAATCATCGGTGACCCCGAAGCTGGCGCATTACTTGGTCGTCCCTACCGCGAGCCATGGGTTCTTTAAAAGAAATTAAGTATAGAAATGCAAGACATAAGGAGTAACATAATGAAACGTTTCGTAACGCTTTTACTTATATCCGCCATAGTTTATATTGCTCTGCCGGATTTGTCACTCGCGGCGGACGCGGACTGGGAGAACCTTTTTGACGGTAAAACCCTCAATGGCTGGATCCAGCGTAACGGTAAGGCAAAGTACACCGTTCAGGACGGGATGATTGTCGGAACCACGGTCCTTAATACGCCCAACAGCTTTCTCTGCACCGAGAAAATGTACACCGATTTCATACTGGAGCTGGAGTTTCTTGTCGAGCCCGATATGAATTCAGGCATTCAGATTCGCAGCCACAGCTTCGAGCACTTTAAGAACTACCGCGTCCACGGCTATCAGGTCGAAATCGATCCGGGCACAGGGTCCTACAAAAAGAACCCCAGGAATCTGTTGGCTGATGGCAAATCCGCTCCGGAAACAGCCTCACGATCCTGGTCTGGTGGTATTTACGATGAAGCCCGTCGTGGTTGGCTCAACAACCTGACTAAGAATCCCGCTGCTCGGCAAGCCTTCAGGCAAAACCAGTGGAATCACTATCGCATCGAGGCCATCGGCGCTCGCATACGAACCTGGGTTAACGGTGTGCCCGCCGCCGACCTGAGAGATGATATGACCTCAACGGGATTCATTGCCTTGCAGGTCCACGGCTCCAAACAGGCCGACAAAAGTATCAAATGGCGAAATATCCGCATACAGGATATCAGCAGGGCTAATAATAAAATTCTGAAGGCCCTGATAGTTGACGGCCAGAACAACCATGATTGGAAGGGAACCACGCCCGTTCTCAGGAGCTTATTGGAAGAAACAGGAATGTTCGAAGTCGATGTGGCTACTTCGCCTGCTAAAGGTCAGCCGATGGATACCTTCAGACCGATTTTTCCAAAGTATGATGTTATTGTCGCAAACTATACCGGCGATGACTGGCCCAAACAAACTCAGGATGCACTTGTTGAATATATGGAAAACGGTGGCGGTTTGGTTATTTATCACGCTGCGGACAACGCATTTCCCAAATGGGAAGAATGGAACGAAATGATAGCTGTCGGCGGATGGGGCGGACGGAATGAAAAGTCAGGTCCGATGGTTCGTTACCGGGACGGCAAAGTCGTTTTCGATAACTCTCCCGGTGCTGGTGGGACACACGGCCCACAGCACGAATTCCAGGTTGTCATGCGAGACCGTCTGCACGCCATCACAGCGGGTCTTCCCGAAAAATGGATGCATGCGAAAGATGAACTCTACAGCAAGCTCCGCGGCCCTGCAAAGAATATGAAGGTTCTTGCAACAGCTTACGCCGACCCTGCTAAAAAAGGCACCGGCGAGCACGAGCCAGCCCTTTTCACCGTAAAGTACGGCAAAGGAAGAGTTTTCCATACCGTTCTCGGTCACGGTCCCGAACAGCTACGCAGTGTCGGATTTATCGTAACATTCCTGCGTGGTACCGAGTGGGCCGCTACCGGACGAGTAACTCAGGTGGATGTGCCTTCGGACTTCCCCACTGCCGACAAGGTCAGCCTTCGGGCAACTCTTTCGGCCAACTATGATGCCATCGAAGATTATGACTTCGGTAAATCTCGCCGGGCCCTTGCGGCTATCGAGGAAGAGATTAGAAACGTCCCGCCGTCCTCGTTTCCACAGATCGAGGCAAGATTGCTTAAGGCTCTTCAATCATCCAAAACAACCTTCGCCGGAAGGCAGTTTGTCTGTCGGATGCTTCGTCGTGTCGGCTCGGCCAAATCCGTACCCGCTCTGTCAACGCTGCTTAGCGACAGGGAGCTTTCCCATATGGCACGGTTTGCTTTGCAGTATATGGCTGCTCCAGAAGCCGGCGACGCTCTGCGCCAGGCGCTTACAAGATTAGAGGGTAATCGCAAAATCGGCGTCATCGGTTCGATAGGCCAGCGTGGCGACCGCAAAGCCGTACCCGAACTCGCAAAGTTGATAACCGACGGCGATGTGGATGTTGCCCGTGCCGCTATTGAAGCTTTGGGAAGAATAGGAGGCTCGCAAGCGGCTCTCGCACTAACAGACACCCAAGTACCGGCAAGTCTCAAGGCCGCTTATGACAATGCCTATTTGATGTGTGCTGATAAAATGCTTGTTGAGGGACAGAGGCCTGATGCAGTGGCAATCTATCGCAAAATGATTGCACCGGCGAACAGTACCTGGATTCGAATCGCTGCCTATAAAGGCCTCGTCCGGGCCGAGAAAGATAAAGCGGTACCTCATGTGCTGGCCCTTCTCAAAGATAGAGACCTTGACCTCCAGCGTGCCGCCGGTAAGTTTATCACAGAAATGCCCGGCACCGCCATCACCGAAGCTCTTGCCGAACAACTACAGCAGCTCAGCGACGACGCCAAGGTTGTGCTGCTAAGCGCCCTCGAAGCTCGAGGCGATAAGGCCGCGGCACCTTACGTCGCAAAAGCTCTCACAAGCGGCAGCGGGTCTGTTCGCCTTGCCGCTGCCAAAGCCCTTGCGGTTCTCGGTGGTTCTTCCAATGTTGAGCTGCTTGCCGACGTATCAGCCGCGGATGATGAAACCGGCAAGGCCGCTATGGAAAGTCTCAGCCGAATCTCAGCTCCGGGTGTTACTGATGAATTGATTGGCATTGCACAAAGCCGTTCAGAAGCACAGGTTCGCGTTAATGTGATTCAGACACTTATCAATCGTCGCCAGACTGAGGCAATCCCTGCTTTGTTCACAGTTGCCGGAGACAATAATAGCAATGTTCGCCAGGCGGCTTACAAGGCCCTGGGGGAGTTATCCGGGCAAAAAGAACTTCCCACTATGGTTTCAATACTCCTCGCGGCTGAGAGTGATGCAGACCGGGCAGGTATTGAGCGTGCGATGGTGGCCATTGTTACGCGGCTCGATGAGCCGGATGCCGCTTCTGTCATTACGGGCCTGGCCAATGCTGATAACGCCGCAAAGCCTCATCTATTGGCCGTGCTTTCACGCATAGGAGGCCAACAAGCCCTCCAGGCCGTTCGTGGTCAGTTGCTCAGTGATAATGCAGAAACCACAAAAGCTGCCATACGTGCACTGGCCGACTGGCCAGAGGCAACTCCGTTGGCAGACCTTCTAAAGATAGCTAATACTGAACGCGATTCGACCAACCAGGCTCTGGCGCTTCGTGGTTATATAAAGCTGCTCGGAATACCCGCCAACCGCAGCGCAGCCGAGACTGTTACATTGTTGGCTGAGGCTATGTCTGTTGCGAAGCGCGTCGATGAAAAGAAAGCTGTGCTCTCTGCCTTGTCCAAATATCCCTGTAAGCAGGGATTAGCTCTTGCCGAACAGTGGAAAGAAATTCCCGGCCTGACTGCTGAGGCGGAATTGGCCTTAAAGAAAATTAAAGAGGCATTGTTGAGCAAGAATCTGAAAGCTACAGCCTCACTCGACAATAGAAATGCGCGTCGAGCGCTGGACGGCAATCCCTCAAGCCGCTGGAGTACTGGTAGGGGGATGAAATCCGGCGATTGGTTCATATTAGACCTGGGCGTCGAAAGTACCGTATCCGGCCTGACTCTCGATACAAGGAATTCGTCCAATGACTACCCCCGTGGATATGAGGTTTATGTTTCTTTCGATGGCGGCAGTTGGGGCAAACCCATTGTGACAGGCAAAGGTACCAATCCGATCACCGAAATCAAGTTTGGAAAATCTGTACAAACCAGATTCGTTAAAATCGTTCAGACCGGTTCGTCAGACAGTTGGAACTGGTCAATCCATGAGCTTAAGGTCGATTTACAATAGGCTGCGCTGTTGAGTATCCTCAAGGAAACCCAATATTTGGTCTTCGAATTTCAGGGGCGATTCTCGAATCGCTCCTGTTAAAGTTCTTCCATTATCTCGCCCAGGACTGCCAATGTTAAATCGATATCCTCGGCGCTGATGCCGTAATGAGTTACCGCCCTGAAGCGGAATAGTCCTAGCTTCAATATTTTAATTCCTTTATTACCGAGTTGGCTCACAAGTTCCTCAGCCTTGATTTGCCGGCTTACAATGTCGAAATAAACAATATTTGTTTGTACCCTTTCCGGCTCAATAGACAAGCCCGGGATTCGGGCGATACCCTGAGCCAGACGCTGAGCGTTTGCATGGTCATCTGCTATTCTGTCCACCATTTCTTCAAGAGCTGTTATACCTGCGGCGGCGATAATGCCGCATTGCCGCATACCACCTCCGAGTATTTTTCGGTTTCGCCGCGCCTCGGCAACGAACTCTTTGGAGCCGCATATCACAGAGCCAACGGGCGCCGAAAGCCCCTTTGAAAGGCAAAAGCTGACTGAATCTGCATAACAAGTCAGCTCCTTTACGTCCACCTGCAAAGCCACAGCGGCGTTAAATATCCGGGCGCCATCAAGGTGCACCATAAGACCCCGGTCATTGGCCAATGCCGCTGCCGCTGTCATATACTCGAGTGGAAGAGCGGCGCCGCTGCAGCGATTGTGGGTGTTTTCCAGGCATATCAGCCTGGTTCTTGGAAAATGCACGTTATCACCGCGAATTGCCGCCTCGATTTCCTCCAGCCGCATCGTGCCGTCGGGCTGATTGACAATTGTATGCGGGTGTATCCCGCCCAGGGCCGACATGCCCCCGGCCTCATAAAGAAACGTGTGCGACCGGTCGCCAAGGATGACCTCATCGGCGCGTCTGCAGTGGGTTAGTATGCATACCAGATTTCCCATCGTGCCGCTGACTACCAGCATCGCCGCTTCTTTTCCCATACGTTCGGCGGCCATTTTCTCAAGACGTATAGTTGTCGGGTCTTCACCGAACACGTCATCGCCCAGCTCGGCTTTATTAATAGCTTCTCGCATCGCCGGCGTCGGCAAAGTAACAGTATCACTGCGTAAATCAATCGTTTTCACCGGCTGTCTCCCGGACATAAAAATTAAAAGTGATATTTCTCGTTAAACTCTTATAGTTAAGGCAACGGACTTTTGCTGTTGCTACAATATCAAATTTGCCTGATAAATAAAGTTATTTTGCGGATTTTTTTATCAAGGTCATCCAGGGTCATTTCCCAAAGCAGCTATTAATTTCTTCCAAATCAATCATCACCGGAAAAGCTCTTGAATGGTGCCGCCAAAATCCTTATGATAAATGCAGAAATCATATTAGACCAATAAGAGGAGAATCGACTATGAAACACTCGCGATTAACCCGCCGTGATTTTTTGAAAAGCGCATGCGTAGGCGCCCTTGCAGTTGCAGTGCCTTTTCGGGCTAAAGCGGCAAAGGCAAATAACCGTCCCAACGTTGTGGTCATTTTGGCCGATGACCAGGGCTGGGGCGACCTGAGCGTTCACGGAAACGTCAATTTGAAAACTCCGAATATCGATTCATTGGCTCGGGATGGTGCCCTGTTTGACAGGTTTTTTGTCTGTGCCGTATGTGCTCCGACACGGGCCGAGTTCTTAACCGGGCGTTACCATTCACGTGGCGGTGTGCGCGGCGTCTCGACCGGACAGGAACGATTGAACGTTGACGAAAAAACCATCGGCGATACGTTCAAAGCGGCCGGGTATGCAACCGCGGCTTATGGAAAATGGCACAACGGTACGCAATATCCCTATCACCCGAACGCGCGAGGTTTCGACGATTACTACGGGTTCTGCTCCGGGCACTGGGGGAATTATTTCGAACCTGTTCTCGAACATAACGGCAAAATCGTAAGAGGAAAGGGATTTATCATCGATGACCTGACCGACCATGCCCTGGAATTCATCGCAAAAAACAAAAATCAACCTTTCTTCTGCTATCTTCCGTACAACACGCCTCACTCACCCTTTCAGGTCCCTGACAAATTCTATGCCAAGTTCAGTGACGGTCCAATCGAGATGCGTAATCGTGACCCAAAAATGGAACAGCTTGACAAAACACGGTGTGTTCTGGCCATGTGTGAAAATATCGACTGGAACGTTGGACGTGTTCTGCGTCAGCTCGACAAATTAAAGCTTACCGACAATACCATCGTGATATATTTCAGTGACAACGGCCCGAACAGTTGGCGGTGGAACGACGGCATGAAGGGGCGAAAAGGCTCGACCGATGAAGGAGGCAACCGAGTGCCATGTCTGGTTCGATGGCCCGGGCATATCAAGCCCGGAATAAAGATTCCCCAAATCGCCGGCGCGATTGACCTTCTTCCGACTCTGGCTGATATTGCCGGGATACCGGTTGTAGGGACCAAACCGCTTGACGGCATCAGCGTAAAACCGCTTCTTTTGAGAGAGACTGACAATTGGCCGGACAGAATGATATTTTCACATCAAAGGGGACGAGTCAGCGTCCGCACGCAGCGGTATCGACTCGACCATACGAGCAAGCTGTTTGATATGACGACCGACCCGGGACAGTACAATGACGTTTCGAAAAAGAAACCGAAGGTCGCTTCAAAACTCAGAGAAGCGGTAGCTCGATGGAAAGAGGAGGTCTTGCCAAAGTCCCCAAAGGACGATAGACCATTTACCGTCGGCTACCCTGATTTTCCCACAACGATACTTCCCGCACGTGACGGCGTCCCGCATGGAAAAGTTCGGCGAAGCGCCGGTGCGCCTAATTGCTCCTTCTTTACTAATTGGGTCAGTGCCGGCGATAAAATCACCTGGGATATCGAGGTGGCCAACAGCGGCAATTATCAGGCCGTGATTTACTACACATGCGCAAAGGAAAATGTTGGCTCAACTATCGAATTGAATTTCAATGGAAGCCGGATTAAGGGAAAGGTAACCAAGCCGCACGACCCGCCGTTGGTTGGCGAAGAATTCGACCGGACCTCACGAGGCAGCGAATCGTATGTTAAAGATTTCCTGCCGCTTGACCTCGGGGTATTTCGTTTGGAAAAGGGTCGTGGCCAGCTAATTCTTCGCGCGCTGGATGTCCCGGGCTGGCAGGTAATGGATGTTCGTGCTGTTCTGCTCACACTTACTTAATTGTTAGCGATAGAAGGTCTCCGGTATGAAAAAAAGAATAGTTCAGAAAACATGTTTGTGTCTTCTTTTGATGGCCATTATCGTCGTCGATACGTTTGCTGCTGTTGGAAAGCCCACGGATAGCTGGATAAGGACCGGCGGTCTCGGTCAGAAGCCAAAACAGATTACGAATGCTTTTCCATTGTCCGACCAGAGTAATCAGGGCGATTGGGCCAAATATGAATCGATGAGTGACGAATTTGAAGGTGCGAAGCTTGACCCGAATAAATGGTATCCTGTGAATCCGAAGTGGTTGGGAAGGCAGCCGGCATTTTTCTATTCCGGCAACGTCAGTGTAAGCAATGGTAAGCTGCATCTGGTTATGAAAAAGCAGGAAGTGCCTGAAATGCCGAAAGACAAGGATTATCACACTTATACTTCCGCGGCGGTTCAAAGCAAAAGAAAAGTCAAGTACGGATATTTTGAAGTCAAATGCAGGCCTATGAAATCTCATGGCTCAAGCTCTTTTTGGTTCTATGACAGCACTCCAGAATTGTGGACGGAAATAGATGTATTCGAGATAGGCGGCGGGGCCCCCGGGTTTGAACGTAAATACAATATGAACGTGCATGTGTTCAGGACGCCGACCGAAAACAAGCACTGGTCTAAGCATGGAGTATGGGCGGCTCCGTCAAATCTGGCGGATGATTACCATGTTTATGGATTGCAGTGGGATAAGGAGAGAATCAAGTGGTATCATGATGGAGTGCCTGTCAGATGTATAGAAAATACTCACTGGCATCAGGCCCTGACGTTGAATTTCGATAGTGAAACTATGCCCAAATGGTTCGGCCTTCCAAAAGATAAAGACCTTCCCTCCACCTATAGCATTGAATATGTTCGCACCTGGAAGAAGCGGGAGTAAATCTTTTTCCCTCCACGAATTGACAAGTATTATTCTTTGTCCTTGACCTCAACGACATAAATCATCGTAGGTTCCTTTGGCTTATCCGGCCTGCGGTCTCTGTTGGGTGAGTCTGCTTCCTGCTGCATATGTGTTGCTGTATTTAATCATAATTTTCTTATCTTTTGTTATAGAAACTCTGGGGATGGGAGGATACTGTGGAATCGTGGGAATACACGGTCATTCGTTTCTTTTTAGGTAGTTGATGCTCTGTTTGGGATTTGACGATGGCTGTTTCATATCGGGCAGGAGGGCCGGCTCGGACAAGCCGGCAGCCGGTCATTACTGGATTGACAGAGATAATAAATATCTCAATTTTTAATCCAGGTGTTTTAGGATTTCCCTTGGGCACGGATGATTGGGATTATCGAATCCCACAAAACTTTTCAGAATTGTCCCATCATTATCAACTACGTATGTGGCAGGAATAGATAATTCTATACCGTCGTTGCTGTTTAGTGACACTAAGTCGATACAAAACGATTCGTGAAATTTTCTTATTTCCGGCCCAGCCACCTCGAAGGTCAATCCGAATTGTTTTGCAACTTCGTTATCGACATCAATCAAGGTTTCAAATGTCAAATTAATGTCCGACCTCGTCATTGAAGCCGGCCCGGGTCTATGCGGAGAAATTGCCACAAATTTGATATTGTGTTTCTCAAGCTGCTCATAAACCGCCTGACAAGCCAACAGTTCAAGACTACAAAATGGACGCCAGCTCCTGCCATAGAATGTTATTACCAGCTTATTGCCGGAAAGCATTTCACTGAAGTGTATGGCTTTGCCTTCGGTATTGGCAAGCGTAAATCCGGGGACCCTGTCCTTTTCTTTGAGCATGCTCTTAACAATATTGGCCTTTTCAATCTGAGTGCGTAAATTCTGGGCGAACACTGATACTTCCTCCTCTTTGTACATCAATTTTCCATATTAATTCTTCTTGTTCTTTCCTTACAGGGAAATGCTGACCTTACACAAGTGACTTTCGTACCCCCTTTCTAATAAGCATTTATCGTTCAAAGCTACTTAGTGACACAGGAGTTAATATAGGCAATATAGCATATTTAGGCAAG
>Ga0307379_10002952_pt1 | contig 24830 bp, 21 predicted proteins | sample UN2MG_FD_202237 | JGI IMG/M metagenome (GOLD analysis project Ga0307379, IMG submission 202237) | Soil microbial communities from Risofladan, Vaasa, Finland - UN-2 | ecosystem: Environmental > Terrestrial > Soil > Coastal area > Acid sulfate soil | place: Finland: Risofladan, Vaasa | collected...
TTCATGCGAAAGAGTCTTAAATGATCGACTTAAATGCTATTTTATTATTACCTTATCTGATTGAAGAATCAATATTATAACTAAACGCGATGGCGATGATGATATTGGCAGAAGAAATACGTTCCATAGCCCTTTGCCCCATTGGAGTAATCCATACTCCCTACGCCAGGCGGGAAGATATCCCCCGTCAGGGAAGGCTCTCTTCGGAGCTATGCGAGATAGAGGTCTTTCCCGAGTTTGCGCCCGCACTCAAGGACATCGAGCAGTGCACGCACCTCTTCGTCATCTTCTGGCTGCATCTGGCAAATAGGAGCCGTCTGACGGCAACTCCTCCACTCGATGGCAAAGAGCATGGCGTATTTGCCACCCGCTCCCCAAACCGCCCTAATCCTCTGGCCCTGGACGTAGTAGAGCTGCAAGAGGTCAAGGGAAATCGGCTGAAGGTGAAAGGCATGGACGCCCTGGACGGCTCCATCTTGCTGGACATCAAGCCCTACTCGGCAGGAATCGACTCCTTCTCTCAGGCCAGGATCGCCTGGCAGAAAGATGGCGGTCATAAGGGAGATTGAGCTCTGGGTGAAACATAAGAAGAGAATCGAGGCGTGGTAAAGAACAATCGTGCAATTAAGGAGTGAAAAAGTGAATAGTGCAAAAGCTGAATGCGGCATCTTGGAACAGAAGCGAGAGCATAGCTTTTGGAAGATATTGGGGAAAAATCTCTTTCCTGCCAGTCTTCAGAGCTATCTCATCGCCTTAGGCGCTATTTTCTCTCTCAACTTCATTCTTCCCCGGCTCATGCCCGGCGATCCGTTGCATGCCATCTATGGTGATGAAGCCCTGGTGGCCATGACCGACGAGATGGAGGCCCATTTGATCCGACAATTTTCCCTGGATAAGTCCTGGTGGGATCAAATGCTGGCCTATATCATGGGCCTTTTGCAGGGCGACCTCGGTTTTTCCTACTACTACCGAGAACAGGTTTCTCAGGTTATAATGGGCGCTTTGCCCTGGACTCTTCTCCTCGCCGGCCTGGCCCTGGTTATAGCCACCGCAATCGGCATCATCCTGGGAATAGAATCCGGCTTTTGTCGCGGCTCCTCCCTGGACCGGGGCCTGGTTGCTTCTCTCATGTTCCTGGGCGGCTTTCCCGATTTTTTCATCGGCATCCTGCTGCTTCTCATCTTTGCCGTGAGCCTGGATGTATTGCCCCTCTCCGGGGCGGCCTCTCCTTACGCCGGATATGAAGGCCTGGCTTATATTTTCGATGTTCTAAAGCATCTGGCTCTTCCTCTGGCCTCCATGGTCCTGGTGCAGCTGGGCGGCATCTTTCTTTTGACCAGAAACACCATGGTCACGCTTCTGGGAGAGTCTTTCATCCTCACCGCCCGGGCCAAAGGCTGCCCCGAGAGTTGCATAAAATATTCTCATGCCGGCAGAAACTCTCTTCTGCCTGTGACCACTGCCACCGGCATGCACATCCCTCATCTGATCACAGGCGCTCTCTTCATCGAGATCGTCTTCTCTTATCCCGGCATAGGCTCGCTTCTCAATACCGCCATTGCTGCCCGTGACTATCCACTCATTCAGGGAATACTTCTCATAGTTACCGTGACCGTTCTTTCCGCCAACTTTCTCGTCGATCTTCTCTACATGAGGCTTGATCCGAGGGTGAGATATGCACGTTGATCCTATAGGAGAGATCTCTCATGATCCGCTGGCAAGAATCGGACTGCTCATGCTGGCAATAATCACGCTTATGGCCATCTTTGCTCCCCTGCTCTCCAGCTATTCGCCGCATGACTATACCGGCGAAATCTTCAGCCCACCTGGCATGGATCATTTGCTGGGAACCGATTCCATGGGCCAGGACATCTGGGTGAGGCTTCTTTATGGGGCCCGGACTTCACTGGTGGTTGCCGGGGCGGTAGCTCTCCTCTCCTCCTCATTAAGCGTGCTTGTCGGAGCTACGGCTGCGCTTGCCGGCGGCCTTTATGAGCGCTTTTGCATGAGAATCGTGGACGCTATGATTTCTCTTCCAACCATCATCGTGATGATTCTGGTGGCGGCATACCTTCGGCCCAGCCTGCCTCTCTTAATACTGCTCATATCTGCCTTCACCTGGCCGGGTGGTGCCAGGATCGTCCGCTCCCAGGTTCTTTCTTTAAAGGAGAGGATGCACATCAATGCCGCCCGCACCTTTGGCGCCGGCTGGAGGCACATTGTTTCCACCCACATAATACCGGACCTCTCTCCCATTATCTCTGCCCTGATGATGCAGGATGCGAGAAGGGCGGTCTTTATGGAGGCCGGGCTGGCATTTCTGGGCGTGTCCGACCCCATGGTTATCAGCTGGGGAAAAATGATGCATCAGGCCCTGGCTTTCACTTATCTGGATGTCTGGCAGTGGTGGCTGGTTCCTACCGGCCTGGCCCTCTCGGCAACACTGATCGGCATCAGCTTTCTCTCCTGCAGCCTGGAGACTGCCATGAACCCAAGGCTGAAAAAAGACCATGCGAGGGACAATGTGAGGTATGGATAATGCTCTCTATCAGGGACCTCAAGGTATCTTTCGGCAAGACGCAGATATTAAGTGGAGTTGACCTCGATCTTGAATGTGGGGAATGCCTTGCCCTTGTAGGAGAGTCGGGCGCCGGAAAGACCACATTGGGACTCTCCATCATGGGATTGGCTAAAGGATCCTCAACAGGGGAGATCTCTTTTCAGGAAAAGAACCTCCTGGCGCTCTCAGAGGACGAACTCAGGCAACTAAGGGGTCGAGAGATGGCCATGGTCTTTCAGAATGTAGAGGATGCGCTCGACCCCGTGCAGCGAATACAGGATCAGATTGCAGAAGCGATAACGGTTCACCGTAGCATCAGTACCAAAAATGCGATGGACATGGCTCTAAAGCATCTGCTCTCTGTGGGTCTAAACGAGGAGAAAGCCAGGCTGTATCCCCATCAGCTCAGCGGAGGAGAAAGGCAAAGGGTGCTCATCTCCATGGCCCTCGTTAATGATCCAGATCTGCTGATCCTCGATGAGCCTACGGCATCTCTTGACGCGCTCACCAAGGCGGATATCATAAGGTTATTTCGATCTGCTATTCTGGGAAGAATCTGCATCGTCATTACGCATGACATCTCCCTGGCGGCAGCTCTCGCTGATAGGATGGCCGTCCTTTATGCCGGCCGGATCGCAGAGATGGGAAGAGCTGAGGATTTGATAAGAGATCCACGTCATCCCTATACCCGAGGCCTGATTCGCTCCTATCCGGATATGACCACAACCAAAGACCTGCAGGGCATACCGGGGCGATTGGCGCATGGCCTTTCAGGTTGTCCATTTCACGAGCGCTGCACACAGAGGATTGATATTTGCAGCAAAATAATGCCACCGCAAATAGAGAAGGACGGACGGCTCATTGCCTGCCACAGGGGCGGCATTGTGCCTCTTCTCGAGATCATAAGTCTCAGCCACGCTTTTGAAGCCAATTATGTGCTACGGGATGTGAATCTCACTCTTTATGAAGGCGAGACGCTGGCCCTGGTGGGAGAGAGCGGCTCGGGCAAGAGCACTCTGTCAAAGGCAATCATTGGCCTTCACGAGCCTGGCAGGGGGCAGATCATCTTAGAGGGTAGCAGAGTGATCAAGAGGGACGCTGCTTTTTACAGCCGGGTGCAGATGATATTCCAGAATCCTAAGGAGTCGGTCAGCCATCGCATGAATGTGCTGGATGCGGTGCTCGAGCCCCTACAAGTGCAGAGGAAGGGCAGTCATGAGGCGAGGCTTAGAAGGGCAAAAGAGGTCTTGGACCTTGTCGAGCTGCCGATTGATGATGATTTCCTTAAAAAGTACCCGCATCAACTAAGCGGTGGCGAGGTGCAGCGTGTGGCCATTGCCAGGGCTTTATCCCTTGGTCCGAAGCTGCTGATTGCCGATGAGCCCACCTCGGCTCTGGACCCCAGCGTGCAGGCCAAGATTTTGAAGCTCCTCATGAATCTGCAGGAGAAGATGGGCCTGTCCATCCTCTTTGTTACTCACGACATTGCTCTGGCCAGGAAGGTAAGCGATCGCATGGCTGTGATGCACAAAGGCCGGATCGTAGAAGAGGGTGCAACAAATGAGATTCTTATCCATCCCCAGCATCCCTACACCAGAAGGCTTGTGGATTGTGCTTTTGGAAGATATGGAATGGAAAATGCCGAAATTGAGATGATGGTAGAACCTGGACCTGTCGCTCTGGAAAAATACTGCTAATCGACACTGAACGTTACTACGATTTTTCTTCAAAACGAATGCGCTGCAAATTAGCCAAGATTATATATACGAATAATATCATTATTAACAATTAACACATGACAAATTATGAATTTAAAGCAATCAGAATTCAATTTTCTGATTGTCATTAAGAATCTAAATAACGGCTTAGGCAGATAAATAGGTGTATCCATGAATAATTTGGATGGCATGCCTCGAACAATATACATTTGGATAAAACACATTCTGATATATCTTGTTTTATTAATCTTATTGGCAATAATCGTGATTAGGCTTGGTCCGCATATAGAGAATATGCCATTGTTTGTCATTTCCTCGCTTGAAGCTATCGCAGGATGGCTCTCCAGCAGATTGAATTGGGTAATTGCGGGATTAATTGCAGCACTTTTGATTTTATGGAAAATGAGAGAGCCTGATGGATTATTTATACGACCATATTTTTTGGCGTTCAAATTTGCCGAAATTGTTGGAATGTTTTGCAGGCGGTTAAAAACAGGTTTTATACCGCCACTCATAAGGCTTGTGTTCACGGCATTGATTGTTTCGCTATTCATAATAGTGCTTGAAGTATCGATTGGGGGACTGAATAATGGAGAAGGATTTAATGAAACTCCGCTAAAAGCGGGCGACAATACTTCATTACCAGGCCTTCTTCAAGCCAATATACTTATTCCTAATGTCAGTTTATCATCCCAGAATGGGGCCGTAATGGTCCAGGTTTTTCCAGATGTTGTCGGCATTACCTCAGAAGGGCATAGCAATAATACTATCTATGAAATTCCATTACCTTTAAGAGTTGCAGGATTTTTTGTAGAAAAGCTATTTTCTGAATGGGCTATTATACTAATATTATGGCTTTTCTGGGAATTTTTTGTGATGTTATGGTTAAGGCGTAATCAGATTGTGATAGAGGATTTTACGGATCACAGGAATGATAAAGATAATGCCGTAGTTAAGGGTCTATCTGAACTCCTTGCCGTTCATTTGTCAGACATAAGCAACCTTTATACTGAAATAAACGAGATGACATCAATTCAGACAACAACTGGGGCAGGAGAACCGATAAGTACAACGACACTGAATGCAGGAGATCTCAGCGAGGTGGTTAAAAATCCCCTGACCATAGAATCAAAAATCAATCTCGGTCTTTTTGAAATTCCGATTGGTTTTCTACTTTCTTTAATCGATCGCATATTCCAGGGCCCAAAGATAATAGGCTGCTTGCAGTGCGTTCTTAATGAGAATGAAAAAGAGGAAATAGTAATCTCTGCAAAGATGGTAAAGGGACTGCAACCCTATAGCTGGAGAGTCTCCAGAAAATTACCGACATCATTGTCCGCAAAGGAATGTGTCTCTGAGAACAGGCTGGCAAATGATCAGTCAGGGCAAACTGTTACCAAAGAAGGCTTATCCTCAGAAAAGAAAGAAAAAGAAGATGCTAAAATCGATAGCAATGCAGAGATAGATACACTCGGCAGACTCTGTGAGGAGATGGTCAGCGAGCTTGCTTATCGCATATTTACTGACATCCAATTCAATGTATCCGGCAGAGAGCTTATCCGCTGGAAGGCGACGAGAAAATTCAGTGAAGGCTTGGGTGCATATAGGGATCACTTGAGGATTCCGAGAGATAAAAGGATCAAGCTTCTTGAATCTGAGAAAAGATTTATTGAATCTTTAACAGAAGATGAGAAACTCCATCTGGCATACTATAACTTAGGCGTAGTTTATACAATGCTGGAACGGCCTGAATCGGCAGAAAAAGCCTTTATGATGTATATTGAAAGAGCTCCCGATTCATTAAGTAATGGAGTACCCTATTATGCCAGAGCTAAGAGCCTTTTTGCGATAAATAGACAAAAAGAAGAAAATCTCTGGCAAATTATTGAGAATCTAGGATATATGAGGGACTCTGAGAATATAAAGAATCCTAATTATAAAGACATAATTAAATTTTGCAGCAGTGTAAGTTTCAATGAAATAAAAGCGCGCGAATTAAACTATTATATTCAACAGATCAAAGAAGATCTGACCGGAGAAAGCAATAAGTTAGTCTCTCTTCTGCGAAATGCTGGAATAGTTATATTAAAAGATGAATTATTTAATGTCGAAAAAGATGAACTTCTCTATGAAATAAATGAAGTATGTAACGCGATTAAGGATAAAGATTATTTTAAAAATAGGATAAAAACATTAATAGAAAGCTGTTACAAGATGATTTATCTAATTGAAGAAAAAATTGAACTGGATAAAGATAAAACAATATCGATCAATATAGACTTGCTGGAGAAATTTGTTGGATCTATTAAATCTATTTGTGATCTTTATCCGAATTTTATCAAACTATGCAATGAAGCAGTGACTAGTCCGGTTGTTGCGGAGGATCCAAGGCATGTTGCCCAGACAATTGCTGAAAAATACGATGAGGTTATCAGTATATGCGAACAATTGATTAGGATTGATAATATGTTAACTGTATCTCTTAAAAAACAGATACAATATAATAAGAAAGTAATTCTTAATATAAAAGGAATTTTTGATATAATTTATGATGACCTCCACTTTATAAATATAGTAAAATCGATGCAAGATGACAATATCAAGAAAATTGATGAATTAGTTAAAAGAATTAACGTTATTTATCCCGGATTTAAATATACTAAAAATTATGATGATTTAACGAATCTCAATATTAAGACCAAAGAAATAGTTCCTTGTGTTATTAAATTATTTGCAGAAATTTTAGATCGCCCCGTCCAGGCAAGGAGAGCAATCAAAATGGCTAATAATATAGCAGGAAAATATAATGAAATAATAACTATTTGCAATCAAATAGCTGAAGCTAGACCTAGTCATGTTGTTCTCGCTAAAGCTTATTTTTTAAGAGGACTATCTCATAAATTTAAACATGACGAGAAATCGACTGAGTGTCACAAGATGGCGGCGACTAATTCACTAAAGGCATTAGTTGAAGCAAAATTGTCCGGAGAGAAATTAGAAGATGCAAAAGAGATAACTGCCACTTGTCTATCTGAACTTGCTTCATCTCAAATGGGAAAAAGAGATTCCTCAGTGGAATTGCTTCTCAGCAAGGCGAAAAGCATTTCAAGAAATAATTTAAATATATATAATCTATCTTCTAGATTCTATGAAACTCAGTTACGTTTTGAAGATGCGATATATGAATTGGAAAAGGCCCTTACTCTAAGTCCGACAAACGTCGATTGCCTCTCATATCTTGCATTGGTATATGCTAACGCCTATGAAGCTTATCTGAATGATAGGGGCTGCTATTCAAGATACAGTAATGCAAATGAGAAAGCTCTAGGCCTATGTGAAATGTCTTTGGATTTCTTCGCATATCCTTCATATGAAACATATTTTGAGAAAGCAAAAGAAATATCAGGCCACGATAAGAGCCTTCGCAGGCTTGAGAATGTTTGTATGAGATTAAATGAAAAAGAAATGACGCAGTCTATTAAACGTCTCTTTGAGAAGATGAAGCACATAACTTATCTTGAAAAAAAACGGACAGAAGGTGCGGATGCCATTATATCGCTAAAAAATGATTTGGAGGATTTCGTTGAAAGAAATACTAGTGGGAAGAATAAGAAGGAATGGTGGAGATATGCTCAAATCCTCCTATGTCTCCACGATCTATGCATTGGCTATCAGCCTGAAGAAATAGAAAAATTAAACGATAAATATGAACTAACTATCAGGGAGCTCGAATCTGACCTTCTGGATCTTGATACATCAGGCAATGAAAGAGAATATGCAGATACCGTTCTCCTTCTCGGCGAACTATTTATTCGCCGGAAGGACCTGGATAGGGCAAAAATTATAAAATATTTCAAGCAATCGATAGAAAGACTGGAGATAAAGCAATCTCAAAAAATAGGACATCATGTATTTTGGACCAAATTAAGTCAGATCCAAAGCAATCTCTCATTGTATGAATCTCTTCAAAGTGCAGAGAACGGTGTAAAACTTGATTCCTTCAGTCTTAGAACATGGAACCGCTTGGGCTGCGTTTTAGATGATATGAATGATTTTGACAACGCCAAGATGGCTTTAGAACATGGCTACTCACTCTATCCGGATAATGCGATTATATGCTATAATATGGGGGTAATATATTATAATCATGCTTTTTCTAGTGCGAATTATCAAAAGATGGAAGAATCTTTGAGATATTTTATTAAGTTCTTTAATAATGCAATAAATTTATTTGAAAGTAATCGGCCGGACTTTAAGTTCCAAGCATATTTCTTGCTAGGTCAAGCACATCATATATTAAAAGAGTATGAGAGTGCAATATTGAATTACTCCATCGCTAAAAGTCTCATGAATATAGATCACCTTAAATTTGAAAATATCATAATATGTTCAGAACTTGCCCTTTCATATCTTATGAGTAAAGCTTACGAAAAATGTGAAAAAGAGTGTTTTAATACTATAAAAGAAATCAATAATGTAATTAAAGATCACTCTGAGAGTTTGAATCCCAACAAAAAATTCAACACATCATTGGATAGACGTAGATCCTTGGCTCAATTAAAAGCAGATGCACGCCTAATGATTGCATTATCTTATTTAGAGAGAGACTGTTGCCCAAATGATGCTTTAAGACTTGCTTCGAGCGTAGAAAAAAGTCTGATAAAAGATAAAGATAAAGAATTAGCTAAAAATGAAAGATTATCGAAGGATGAAGAGAGAGAATATATTGCCATTTGCAGAGACATTAAGGGCTACGCTATCTACAAAAATAATGAATATGATAACGCCATATTAGACTTTAATTTTTCAATAAAGATGAAACCACATCCGCGGACATATCTTCATTTGGCTCTCGCTTATGAAGGCAAATTAAGGATGGCCAAAGATCGGGCTTACAAGCAGTATCTCATTGAGAGTATAAAGCGTTGCTGCAGGCATGTGGAGGAGCTTGATAGAATGATGGAGTATTCAGAGCCTAGAAAAGAGCTGCTTCAACGCTTGGCTGAGAACTCAGATGATATGGAGAAAGGTGATAGCTCAAAAAAAGCTACATTATGTGAATGATAGTTATGCTTGATATCATTATCGAGGGAATAAAAGAGCAGCTCTTCTATGCCCTTCTCGCCCCAAAGACCTTTTTTAGCAGGCCGCCTGCTTTCTTTTCTCTGGTGGGCTTGCTCGCCACACTTCCCGCTGGATTTGCCGGCGCCGTGCCTGATTTTTTTCCTGTACCCCGAGAAGTCCGCGCCCCGGCAGCCCCTGCATTATCTTTGATCACGATCTGGGTGCTCACGCCTCCATGCCTGGATTTTCTGGGTCGGATATTGACTGTGATGGGCCGTTCGATCTCATTGCTCACCAGCATGGCCACGCCCGCCGGCAGCCTCTTGATCTCTTCCTCAAGCTCGCCCGTCATGCCCTCCAGGCCTTTGGAGAGTGCCTTGAGGTCATTGGGATTGGTGACCCTCATGATGATCTGAGTGTTGCACTGGGATATGACGTTCTTGTCCACACGGGCCGGTCTCTGGCTGATGACCATCAGCCCCAGGCCGAATTTTCTTCCTTCGGCAGCAATGGTTCGCACGATGCTGGTTGAGGCGGCGTTTCCTGTGCCCCGCTCCGGGATATAGTTGTGGGCTTCCTCTACTACCACCATTCCCGGTGAGATCAGCCTGCGCTTTCTGGCCTCAAATATTTCTGTTAAGAGTCGAGATACGACCATGGCCTGCAGCTCGGGAAGTATGCCGGTCATGTCGATGACCGCTGCTTTTCCCGGTCGTAAAAGCTCCTCAGCGGGCGTCTGTGTTCCTGAGAAGAGTCCCAGCTCCAGGAGCGATTCAAGCTGGCCTACTAAATTCCACTTTACCTTGGAATTGCTGCGCACGACCTGCTCTATGACGTCTTCCAGTGTATAAGCATCCGTCTCCGACCGCAAGGCACTGATGGCTTCATAGAGCAATCCCAACTGGCCGCTGCTGCTGCCCTCGTGAGGAATCATCTTCGCGACCTCTCGGGCAGACAGGTTCAGTCCGTTGAAGCGAAAAGGCCGGTCGGCCCTCGGATTCATGGCCATTTCGCCTGGTGTGTAGATAGTTACATCATAGCCCCGTGGCTTGACCTTATATCTGGAAAAGTCGCCTACTTTGTTGGCCTCCTTCATGGAGGCATATTCGCCGTGGGGATCGATGATGAGAAGGGCCACCTTTCTCTCCAGCAGTTCTTCTAAAATCACGGCAGCAGTGTAGGATTTCCCTGAACCGGTTTTAGCAAGTACGCTGCAGTGCTTTTGCACCAGGGTATTGGCGTCCAGCTCCACCCGGATGTCATAGCCTCGCAGCATACCGATGTACATATCTCCCCTGGCCAGGCCCAGCGTTGCCTTGATTAGCTTATCATCGGCTATGAAAACAGGATCTCCTGGCCGGGCCGGGGTGGTGGGAAGATGTAGCTTGCCATTGCTTCCTATGCCGATGACCCTGGTCTCGGCTATCATCATCTCTCTTGAGTCATAATTTCTGGCGGCATCGTTGAGCTGGTTCGCGCTGTAGGCAGAATTGGACCTCTTGACATCATCCACCTGGGCCAAAATCCATTCTTTACCGTCGGCCTTGACCTTAATGTATGTGCCTCGACCTACCTCTTTGCTTATTAGAAACTTAAATGCTAATGGATTTGTCTCACCAACAATTGTGCCAACCGATCCCTTTGCTAAAGACATCAAAGGCTATCACCGCTTAAGCGTGCCGTAAGATCGTTTTTATTTTTTTTTAAATGAATTCTATGCATTGCGGCTTCATTTCTCGCTATAATCTTGCATCGCCTTCTTGCTACATTCCCATTTTTAAATACGTATCTTGAAGTATAAAAAGTTTGGTCCAAGAAGCAGGCTGGCTCATTGGTCCGTAAAATAATTTAATATAATTATGCACTGAGCTATAAAGCTACAACTCTTTGCCTTATTATGCTCAACAATTAATTAGTTATGTTTGTTTTTTGTAGCAAAAATGAGATGTTTTGTTCGCCCAGGCTAACATTTCAAAAATAATATTAATTATACGATGTTAATAACTATTATTTCACCAAGCTTGCATCGTCATGATTTTATGCAATCAGTCATTCGACAACGATTCATTGATTTTTTTAATGGTTTCCAGTAGTTCTGCACCTTTCTGCGTAGTTTTGTATAGCGTTTGCTCTCCTTTGTAGATCTCTATCAGATTATTTTTCATAAGAATATTCAAATAAGGATTTATCGTTCGGAAGTTGAGATTCGCCTGGTATACTATTCTTGTCTTGCTGGCACTTTCTAGGCATACCTCCAAAATGTGGGCGATAATCTCCTGCTTGCTTCTTTTCATAATTTTTCTCCTAGTGGAATTCAGATGATGATCTCGCACAGCACAGGCATTTCGTCATTAGGGGCGAGTTTGTACATCGTATTGTTTAGTTTGAGTTCTATATAATTATTCTTTGGGGAAGCATCGTATCCGTGGGTGGACTGGAAAAAGGACATATCCTGGGAGTCGATGCTCTGGTCTTCGAAGGATGAAATGAGATTCTCATCATCGGAAAAATCAATCTCTGCTGAAGCATTGTAGAGCGAGACAATTGTTACGCAAACAATTATGATTGCTATCCGGCGTTTCTCCCATCCCATATAAGGGACAACAACCTTATCAATATTATAGACGATTATGGCAAGTTAAACCTAACATTAGACTGATCCTACCAACACAATTGTCCTCTACATAGGTAAGAATTATTAATCACGTCCTGCAGCCAAACCGCAGGCCTGCCTCAAGATGAATTCTGCGAATTAGCCTATGATTATAGTTGTTTGCATAATTCGATATAAATCATATAATATTATTTAATTATTTATAACCTGGTGAAACGCATTCTGTATTTAAGTAGTATTATACGAACTAGCGCAAAGAACTATAATGGAGTATTTCGAATATCACTGCATTAGCAACCTCTGAAGTGGCCTTCATTAATATTTTCTATTCAAACATTCTTGATATTGGGTAATCCTCATTTTTTTACCGTTTTTTTTTGCTATTATTCTCTCCCCTTTCCATTCGTTTCGCGTTTTCTCGCTTTATCAAAGCCGCATGCTTTAGAATCTGCGAATCTGCAACCTGAAAACCCTGCAATCTCTATCCTTGCACTCTTTTTCTCCAAGATCGAAACTGTTAAAGTCTATTTGCTGCAAAGAAGTAGCATATGACTTTTGCATTCTTTCCAGCAGTGGACCTGCGCGGCGGCAAGTGCGTGCAGCTCGTCGGCGGCGTTCCGGGCACGGAGGTCGTGGCCTTAGACAATCCTCTTGCGCAGGCGGAGCACTGGGTAGTGGAGGGAGCAGACCACCTGCATATCATTGATCTGGACGGGGCCATTCTAGGAAAAAGAGTCAACGCCCCCATCTTAAGCCAGATCGTGAAAAAGCTGGACCTGTTTATTCAAGTGGGGGGAGGCATCCGGACTGAGGAGGATGTGTCCAGCATCCTTGATCTGGGAGTAGACCGAGCCATTTTAGGAACAGCAGCCTTGAAAGATCCGGATATGGTCTCTCGCCTCGCCGATCGTCACGGCCCGGAAAGGATCATGGTAGCCCTGGATGTGAAGCGGGGGGACGTAACCACGGAAGGCTGGCAGAGGACGCTGGGCAAGAAGGCCGTGGATCTGGGCAGGCTCTTTGAGGAGAAGGGGGCCGGCTCCATTCTCTTCACCAATATCGATGTGGAAGGGCAGCAGAAGGGAATAGACCTGGGACCGACTCGCAATCTCGTGCAGGCGCTCAAGATTCCGGTTGTGGCAGCTGGAGGAGTGACAACCATCGAGGATGTCCTGGCGCTGAGGGAGGCTGGTACGGGTGGAGCGGTGGCGGGAACGGCGATCTATACCGGCAAGCTCTCCGTGCGCCAGACGCAAGAGGCTCTGAGTGCGGCGAAATGAGGTGAAAATTATGAGAAAAGGTGAAGCAGAAGGACTGTTTCGAGAGTGCAGGGCCAAAGCTGCCCTGAACCTGGACGGCTCAGGAAAGGCCGTCGTCAGCTCGGGGTCGGGATTTTTGGATCACATGCTCACTGCTCTGGCCCGAACAGCCCAGCTGGACTTGACGGCGCAGGCGGAGCCGGGCTTTTACAGAACACAGGCTCTGGGTTCAACCATCGGCCTGGCTCTGGACTGCAGCCTGGCAGATCGCAGTGGAATTCGCCGCTATGGAGCAGCATCAGTTCCTATGGACGAGGCCCTGGCCGATGTTGCCCTCGATTTCAGCGGCCGGCCCTATCTGATCATGGCCGGAGATTTTCGGGGCGAGAGAATAGGCGACTTTGATGTGCAGCTCTTGCAGCCGTTCCTGGAAGCGCTTTGTGTGGGCGCCAGGCTGACTTTGCACGTGCGCTTCTACGGTGAGAACGACCATCACAAGGCTGAGAGCGTCTTCAAGGCCCTGGGATTTGCAATACGCCAGGCCGTGGCAAAAGAGGGGACGGGCATTCCCAGCACCAAGGGCGTGATTTAGGCATGGCACCGAAAAAGCACGAATGCAAACAGGAAATAAAATCTAATCGCAATCAAGGACGATTGAAAATATAAAAATATTTTTGACCTAAAGCATGCCTTCTATCTGCTTGAAGTCGATCCTGGCCGTCGAGTCCAGCGTGAGCGGCGTCAGGGAGATCTTCTTGTCCTGGTAGATCGTCTGCACATCGGTGCCCTCTGCATCGTTGCAGATTAGATCCCCGTCTATCCAGTAGTAGGGCCTTCCTCTTGGATCAAAGCGCTCCTGCACAGTGGTCTTGAAGATCTTGCGGGCCAGACGGGTGATGACAATCTCCGTATCCTCTGTAGCATCGACAGGCACATTCAGATTCAGAACATCCACACCATCGGGAAGGCCCAGCTTGAGAACCTTGCTCGCTACGCGGCGCAGGACTTTGGTGGCTACATCAAAGCTGTGCTTGGCTCCGTGGTGCATATCGAACTTGTCGCCCTGGTCCACAGCCTGAATGGATGCGGCGATGGAAGGAATGCCGTAGCTGGCCGCCTCCAGGGCAGCGCCGATGGTCCCGCTGGTAGTGACCGTATCGGTGCTGATGTTCTCGCCCACATTAATTCCTGAGACGACGAGATCGGGCAGCTCCTTCATGATGGCAAAGATGCCGATGATGACTGAATCCACAGGTGTTCCCGTGACGGCATAGGCCTGAAATCCGTCCAGGTTAACCTCTGCGTAGCGAAGAGGCTCAAAGACTGAAACCGATCTTCCCACGCCGCTCTTCTGCCCGGAGGGCGCAGCTACTATTACCTGGCCCAGGCCCTGCACGCTCTTCGCGGCTGCCTGAAGCCCTGCGGCGTAAACGCCGTCATCATTGCTGACCAGTATGCGAGGCATTGCTGTATTCCTGAGATGCTTTAGATATTAAAACATCCGCCTCTCTCGAAAAGCCACTGGCTAATTGAACATCTCCAAAAGATTCTCTACAATCTTGTTGAAGCTGCCCCCCGCTAACGTCCCGCTCTGCACAAATGTCATACCGCTATCGCCCAGAGCGCAGACCTTGGGATCGATGGGAATTGCCCCCAGGAATGGCACATCCATCTCCTCTGCCATTCTTTCTCCACCGCCAGCGCCAAAGATGCTTATGCTATCACCGCAGTGCGGGCAGATCAGACCGGACATGTTCTCCACAATGCCCAGCACGGGAAGCTTCATGGCCCGGACCATGTTCACCGCTTTTCGAGAGTCGAGCAGAGCGACCTCCTGCGGCGTGGTCACTATTATCGCCCCCGCCAGCTCTGGGATGAGCTGTACCACGGAAAGCGGCTCGTCGCTGGTGCCGGGCGGCAGATCGACAAGCAGAAAATCAAGATCGCCCCAGTTTACATCCTGAATGAACTGCTTGATGGCGGCCATTTTCATGGGCCCGCGCCAGACCACGGGCGAGTCGCGGCTGGTGAGAATTAGAGCCATGGATGCTGCCTTGATGCCATCAGCCTTTGCGGGCTCAATCCCCTCTTGCCCTTGCATCAGCCTTGCATCCTCGATTCCCAGGAGCTTGGGAATATCCGGGCCGGTGATATCTGCATCGAGTATGCCGACTCGCATGCCCTTCAATTGCAGTGCACGGGCCAGGTTGACGGAGACTGTGCTCTTGCCTACGCCCCCCTTGCCGCTGGCGATAATGATCTTGTGCTTGATTTTGGCCATGCGATCGACTTTGTGTGTGCATTCATTTCCATCGTTTTCATCTTTACAGGAGCCCTTTTGGGCACATGAATCGCAATCGTTGTTCTGTTTTGTCATGAGAGTCATTCCGCTAGTTGGTATGCAATTGGTTATTACGATTTCTATAACAATAGTTACAATTGCCATTATTTATAATTTAAATTTTAATCATCAAAGTCTAATCATTCAGTTTTAATGATTAGTTATTGATTTGTCGACTGCATAAAAATAGAGTTTGCCGCTATGCAGCTTTCTGAATATCAGGCTGTCCTTCTCCATGATTTTGCAGTACTTGATGGCATCGCTTCCGTCTATTTTCAGGTGGTGGCCTATCTCCTCCAGGGTGCAGGGCCTGCGAGAGAGAAGATCTATCAGCTGATCCTGGACCCGGGCGGGAACGCTCCAGTCCCAGTCCGGTATCAACTCGGCACCGGGGAAGAGCTTCAGCATCCTTTGCATCTCCTCCTCGCTCAGAGCTTCCACCGGCTCTGCAGGCGAGCGGACTACCGTGTTGAGCTGAATTCTGTCCGGCTGGGTGGATTCTGCCGCCCTGGCGATCAATTCAGCCTCCTGATCGTTGATGCCTTTAACCAGCATCACTTCCAGCCAGATCTCTCCGGAAAATTCCTTCCGGAAGTCCTTTAAGCCCTGGATCATCTCTTTTGCATAAAGACCGGATGCCGGCCTGTTGATGGCAAAAAAAGCCTTCTGACTGGCAGCATCCAAGGATGGCAAGACAATATCTGCAGCCGCAATCTCTTTTCGAACTGAGGGGCTGGAGAGAAGAGTGCTGTTTGTGATCACTGCCACGGGAGAGTCGACTATATCCTTGGCCTGGGCCACGATCTCACCCAGATCAAGGCTTAACGTTGGCTCTCCCGATCCGGCAAAGGTGAGGTGGTCGAAGGGCTCGCCACGTCTGAGTTCGATCTCTTTTAAGACCTTTTGTCGGGGCACGAAACGATCCCGGCAGGTGGTTATGCAGGCGGTCCGGCCCAGCTCACAGTAGACGCAATCAAGATTGCAGGTCTTGTATTTGAGTAGATCCACGCCCATGGACAGGCCCAAGCGGCGAGAGAGCACAGGCCCAAAGAGGTATCCCATAATTTCCCGATCTGCCTTTGTCCTTACTATTAATCCTTTCTAGTTGATGACAAACGATTCTTTCCAGTTGATGACCAAACCCATATACAGATTTGATTCCATTTATTTGTCCGTTCCTTCTTTCGACTTTGCTTTTTATAAACCATCCTTCTTTTGTCCTCTGGGTTCATCTTGCTGATAAAGCTTAAATGACGGCGTGCCCGAATAATCAGCATGGATAAGGCTCTTGAACTGATTGAAAAGCTTGGCGCAAGCGATGATTACTTCGAACGCCAGAAGGCGGCATGGGCCCTGGTGAATCTAGGTGAGGCCGCCGTAGACCAGGCTGCAAAAGCCCTGGAGAAAGGAGAGTTTTCCGATCTGCGATACAAATCCGCCTGGGTACTAGGAAAGATCGGCTGCCCTAGGGGAATAGAGCCGCTCAGCCGGGCCATGCTCAATGATCCCGATCACGTAGTTCGCGAATGGTGCGCCGCTGCCCTAGAAGCTATTGGGAGCGAGGATGCGGTTCCCGCACTGGCTTTGGCCATGAAACGCGACAGCTCCAAAGACGTACGTCTGCGGGCAGCGGTGGCGCTGCGCACGCTAGGGGCAGCAGAGGCTTTGCGTGATCTCTTAGGCCATGCCGAGCCCGAGATCAGGGGAATGGCAGTGACTGGCCTTGCCAAGATCGGGCACCAGGAATCTCTGCCGGAGGTAGCCCGCATGCTAGGGGATGAGGGGATGGAGGTTCGGCGCAGAGCTGCAGCCTTCATGGGGGAGGTAGGCGGTGATGATGCTTTGCACTGCCTGGCCCAGGCTTTGCAGGATCGCGAGAGTTGTGTCAGGTCCGAGGCACTAAAGTCTCTGGGCAAGATAAAGAGCGAAAGGGCCTGCGATCTGGCTTTGCAAGCCTTAAAAGACCAGGACTGGCAGGTTCGTTACACCGCAGTCACAACCCTTGGCGAGATAGGCCATAACAAAGCATTGGAATCCCTGATAGAGGTCATGTTCGGGCCGGAGGATGAGGAAATGCGTGCCTGGGCTGCCTGGAGCCTGGGAGAGATTGGAGACGAGAGGGCGATAGAACCTCTGCAGCGGGCCTACAAAACCTGTCCCACGGAGGTCATGAAGAAGGCCAAAGATTCGCTTGTCGAGGTCTTCGGGCAGGAGGTTTGATAGGCATTTATGAGGACAATTGAGAAAGGCTGAGAAAGGTTATGCTTGGGGAAGGAATGAAATGGTCAAAGCCTGAAAAAGAGATCGCACGCCGGGCATTTAATGCTGCCTACAACCGTGAGTGCGATTCTATTTTGCAGAATATTCGCAAAAAGGCGATGGAAGCTAGAGCCCTGCAGAACTTTGGCAGATTTATAATTATCTGACAGAGAAACGCAAAGAAGCAGATGAGAAATACGACTTCCGTTACTCGGTTCTTCACTTAGTCTTCGCACGACTGATATATGAAGGGTGGATGCAAAAGGAAGATCTTGAGGGCATCTCTAAAGATAAGCTGCAAAAAATCCAAGAAAGGGTAGATTTTTATCCGGGATTAAGATGAGAGCCGATTCTTTACATCTGCCGCACGGTTTCAATCTGGCGGTGGCCATTTGCGCCCTTGGGTTTGCTGTCGGGAATTGAGTGATCAGAAATGTCGAGCCCTTGCAAATAATAAAAAGAAAGCATTAAAATTATCCTTCATAGTAATAGGGCTTTTCTGATGGTTCAGGGCAAGAGGCCTCCTTCTCAGGCTGCCTCTGAAAAACGATGTTTCTGTAAGGGTAAGGTATCTCGATGCCCTCGGCATCAAATCTTTTTTTGACCGCTTCCCTAATATCGCATCCCGTGCTATAGGCAAATCCCCTACTAGGCACATAAAAGGTCAGCCGGAGATTTACGGCAAAGTCTCCCAGCTCCGTGAGGCTGACATTCATCTCTTTATCCTTCAATACATGGGGGTGTTGTTTGGTCTCCTCCATGATTATGCTTCGGGCCTTGTCGATATCGGATGAGTAGCCTATTCCGAAATCAACAGGCCAGATTGTTTCTGGACTGCCGATACTCCAATTGACGATATAGTCGCTGCTCATCAAGCTGTTTGGTACTATTATTCTTCTCAGGTCCCATGTGCAAATTATCGTATGCCTCAAGGTTAGATCCTCAATATGCCCGTATTCCCCTTTGAAATCGACATAATCACCAATGCGAATTGGCTTGAAAATCGCCAAGAAGATTCCAGATATTACATTAGATAGAGAGTCCTGAGCTGCGAAACCTATGGCAAGGGTTGCTACTCCTGCACCAGCCAGCATGGCTATAGCAACTCGATTCAGGGATGGAATCAGCAGTACAATCAGCAAGATTCCAATTGTGTATATTGCAGCCACTATCAGCCTGCGAGTCATGGCATTAGAGGTCTCGTCGAACTCTTTGTCCATCTTGCTGGCTTCAAGGATTCGCGGGATATGCTTTTTAAGCAACTCATCGACTAGTCTGGCTATAAAAAAAGTTGCAAGAATAATTACCAATATGGAAAGGGCGGTCGTGATGAATTCCCATGTATTCGTTCCAAGAGCTGTTTCGATGTAATTTATGGAAAAATATTCTGCAATTGGGGTAGGCTCAGATACAGGATTCTGTCCAATTAATTGAGTGGAAATTGCAGGATTCTTTGCAACTGGATCGACCATTAATCTAATTTCATCAGCCGCAATACTTAAGAGTTTTGTGACCAATGAATTAAAAGTGGTTGCATATGGTATTCAAATATAAAATAAATTTTAAAGGCTCAAGGTGCCAAAAGAGAAGAATACCATTTCAAGGCACTCTTCGTGTTTGCCTTTTGGCTGTATTAGCTTTTTTGCTTGTATCAGCTACCATAACTGCAACAACATATATCGTCTCAGAAAATTCTAATGATTATTCCGTTCAAAGCGCCATTAACAAGGCAAAGGAAGGAGACAGAATCATTGTCAAGAGTGGAACTTATTCGGAAAGATTGAATGTCACAAAAAAATTAACCATAAGAGGCGTGGATACTGGAGAAGGATTGCCAGTAATAGACGCAAATAAGAAGAATAGTGTGATAACTTTATTTGTGGATGGCATTTGGCTGGAGGGCTTCATGGTCGTAAACTCAGGCAGCTCCTGGGAGGATGCAGGAATCAAGGTTTTCTCCAATAACAACCTTATTCGAGGAAATATTTTGAATAATAATTCATATGGAATATATTTAAAATATTCTACCAATAATAAAATAGAATCTAATCTAGCTAGGAGAAGTGATGTGGGCATCGCTCTTCAATCTTCAAATAATAATATAATAATAAATAATTTTGTAACAAACAACTCTTTTGCGGGAATTTTTTCAGGCAATTCGAAGAATAATACGATCAAAAATAACACCGGTCAGGGAAACGCCTGGATAGGCTTCCTATTTAATGATACAGAAAATAGTTCGATTCAAGGAAATACTGCCATCGGAAATGCAAACGCAGGCATTTGGATCTTAAATTCCAGATCCAACCATATAAAAGAAAATAACGCAAGCAATAACCCTATCTTTGGATTTCTCTTGGATGCATCATTCAATAATACCTTCTTAGAGAATACAGCATATAGAAACCTTGACGGCATCAGCATGGATAAATCAAGCGGTAACATCATATTAGAGAATAATATTAGTAACAACATATTTGGTATATACTTAGACAGATCAAGCAATAATTTGATTTATCTGAACAATTTCGCGGGAAACGCAATAAATGCTTATTCATACAACTCCTCAAATCAATGGAACTCGGATAAAGAATTCAGCTACCTGTATAAAGGCATGGTATCTTGGGACTTCTTGGGAAATTTCTGGCATGATTACGAAGGAAACGATACATATGAATCAGGGATTGGAAATGCAGCTTACGTTAACGAATTCATAAAAGATGCAAGACCCTTAATCTCCTGGAAAGAAGGCTATCAAATATTGGCGTAAATACATTAAATCGCTGCAATATCCCTGGGGTTGGCTCTGGCCCAGCCGGCGATCTCGGGCAAAGAGTAGCCGCAATCGATCATAGTCTGCGCTGCCATTTTGTCACTATCGGTGAATAGAAAGAGTGCGAGCTTTTCTATGCCGGTTAATCTATGATTTAAATTCATTTACAATTATTAAATCGAATATCCTTTCCATAATTTTTGCCTAAGTCGTGTTTATTATAAAAATATTTTCCGAAATAGATACAATGCAGTGATAATTGTAATATATATTCCTGACCGACACCCTTATAGCTTGCTATAATGCTACATGCTACCACACATCACAACATTACTGCGGAAAGTCAGCGCAAATGTTGTGCAAGCTAGCATAAGTGGCTGCAAAAAAAGCAGCAATAGAGTTGGAGGTAAGCATGCTTGGCATTGATGATCCTTGGATTTGGGGTGTCTATCTTCTTTGTATCCTAAGCGCACTGTTGTGCCTGATTTACGGCATCGTCAACTGGAATAGAGGAGGGGAGCTGGAGGCTTTAGAGATTAAAGAGGAAGCCGCCTGGGAAACTAGCGAAGAAGAGATGCAGGAAAAAGAGCTAGGATTGTGATCTAAATGGATATTCTTCTCCTCAATGTCATCATTCTAATCTACCTTCTTGCCACCCTCTATCTGGGTTACAGAGGCTGGAAATCAACCAAGGACTCCGAGGGCTACCTGGTCGCGGGCAGAAAGACCCACCCCTACATCATGGCCATGAGCTACGGCGCAACCTTCATCAGCACCTCGGCCATCGTCGGCTTCGGCGGCACGGCAGGCCTCTTCGGCATGGGCCTTCTGTGGCTCACATTCCTGAACATCTTAGTGGGCATATTCGTGGCCTTCATTGTCTATGGCAAGCGAACCCGGAAGATGGGACACAATCTCAATGCTATGACCTTCCCAGAGCTTTTGGGCAAGAGATTTGATAGCAGGTTCATCCAGTATTTCAGCGGCCTGGTGATCTTCCTGGGAATGCCCCTTTACGCCTCGGTCGTTCTGATAGGCGCGGCCCGCTTCATGGAAACCACTCTAGCCATAGATTTCGATGTGGCCCTTCTCATATACTCGTTAATAATTGCTGCTTATGTGATTTGGGGGGGGCTGCGGGCAGTCATGTATACCGATGCCATGCAGGGAACTATCATGTTCGTGGGCATGATATTTCTGCTCTACATCACCTATTCTCACCTGGGAGGGATTGGTCCCGCTCATCAGGCTCTCACCGATATGGTAAATCTGGTTCCTGCTAAGCTCGCCGCCATGGGACATGCCGGCTGGACGTCAATGCCCATCTTCGGCAGCGGCTGGTGGTGGACTTTGGTGTCGACCATCGTACTGGGTGTGGGAATTGGCGTTTTAGCTATGCCCCAGCTCGTAGTGCGCTTTATGACCGTCCAGTCCAACCGGGAGCTCAACAGGGGCGTCTTGATCGGTGGAGTCTTCATTCTCATGATGACTGGTGTCGCTTTCACCGTGGGTGCTCTCTCCAATGTCTTCTTCTTGCAGACCCAGGGAGATATAGCCATAAACATCGCTCAAGGAAATGCCGACAGCATAATTCCTCTCTATATCAACGCAGCCACACCTGAGTGGTTCGTCTACCTCTTCATGCTCACGCTTTTGGCGGCTGCCATGTCCACCTCCAGCTCCCAGTTTCACTCCCAGGGAAGTGCTATTGGCAGGGATATCTATGAGACAATAACTAATAAAAAAAGCAGCACGTCCATACTGGTCACCAGGATGGGGATAATTGTTGCCGTCATAATTGCCGTAACCTTGGGCTATATCCTGCCGGAAAACATAATTGCTCGCGGCACGGCCATCTTCTTCGGGCTGTGCGCTTCCGCCTTCCTGCCCATGTATACCTGCGGACTTTACTGGCGAAGTTCGACTAAAGCCGGAGCGATTGCCGGAATTATCACCGGAACTTTTGTAACCGTCTTTTGGTATCTTTTCATCCATAAAGCCGAGGCAGTGCCTCTGGGGATATGCAAGATGATCTTTGGCAGGGATGTGCTGATCGCTCAGATGCCCTGGCCTGTGGTGGATCCGATATTAGTAGCCTTGCCACTGGCGATGCTGGTAACTGTATCTGTAAGCCTGATGACAAAGAGACCAAAAGATAAACATCTGGAGGAATGCTTCAAGGGAATAAATTAAATTTTTTATTTTATTTTTACTAAATTTTTTGTTTTTTATTTCGCTATTTCGGCATAGATTGACCAGTTGGCAAGCGTTTTATCAGTTTCAATAGAGCTCTAGCAAATCTCGTCATCCACAATAATGGTATAAAGACGGGAGGAATGAAGCCCAATTGATCCCTGGTTGATAGAAAGGCTAAAAGCTTATGCAATATTGCAGTTGTTTTGGAGATGACATTAGATGAAGTTGATCGCGGCTATAGCCGTCTTAATTATTCTCACTTTATCCGTCCCTCCTGCACTCGGGGAGATGACCGAGTACCAGAGAGGAGTGGCCAATGGACTAAAGATAGGATTGTTTATGGGTGAATTTCATGGAAAAGGCCTGTATGTAATGGACTATGCCGGGCAGTATAATACCTATTTGGAAAACTATAATCAGTTCCTGTGGGCGTCCTTTGCCAACAACCAGAGCTTGATAAATGAGTTCACGCTCATGCCCATTGCCGTGGCACCCCGATCCTCTGGCACAGGAGTGCTAATACCGGATGCAAGCGGCAGAGTTCTTGGCTATCCGGCCGACTCTTACTTCACATGGGTAGGTGCGGTTCCAGGAATGACACCTCTAAATCCCGGAGATGCGCTCCCCGGCGTGTAGACGATAAATCAATTCCCGGATATTTGCCGGGAATTTCACACTTTATTTGCCGGCAGAGTTCTGAGCATTTTTGCCAATTGCAATTATTATTCGATAAGAACTGCAGCTAAACTATCCCAAAGTTTGATATCCTGCCAACCATAATGTCAAACTCATCCATGCAACTTGATCTGCCCTGCCGTCTGGGCAAGAAAAATTGGCTGATATTCTTCACTCTCGCCCTTATCATCCTGCTCTCTTACTACATCTGGCCGCTTCTCGACGGCCTCGTGCTGGGGCTCGTCTTCGCCTACGTGGGCCGACCGGTGCGTGATCTATTCGGAAAGAACCGGCGGATCGGCTCGCTGGCCGCCATCATCTGCATTGTCGTTCCGCTTTCAGCGATCTTTATTACGGGAGTTGTCGAGACATCAAACCAGATCAGATGGCTGGAGGGCCATCAGAGGGAGATTATCACTCTCATCTTTGAATTTGTATCGAGGGTCCATATTCCCCAAGCGATATTCGACGAAATCACTCGGGGCATGGCCAATTTGATGGGAATGGGCCTCAATCTCTTGGCCAGCCTGCCCGTCTTCAGCCTGGGCTCAACCATCACCCTGGGGATTATCAACTTCTTGATCGCCTTTTGCGTCTGCTACTTCCTGTTGCTCGATGGAGACCGGCTGGCTCAAGCCATAAGGGAACTTTTCAATCTGGAAAACGGCAGCTTTGAGTTGCGCTGCCTGGCTAAAATTGACAGCATCCTTTGTGGGGTTTATATAGGCAGCATCTACACTGCCATCGCGGGGGGGATTGCCTCAGTGGCTATCTTTTACCTATTTGCCGTTCCCCGGCCCTTCGCCATGGCCAGCATCGTCTTTTTAGCAGGAATGGTGCCGTTTCTGACCTGGCTGGTCTTCATACCCACGGCTGTGGGCCGATACATCGAGATCGGACCCCTGGATGCCTGGCTCTTCTTCCTGACCGCCTCGATTCTGGTTCATGTCGCGGAGCTGGTCATCCGGCCCTACATTGTTTATACCAAGTCCTCGCTGCATCCGCTGCTGGTGTTGCTTGCCTTCCTAGGTGGAGGCCTTGCCGCCGGAATCGCCGGCTTCTTTTTGGCTCCGGCAATGGTCGGTGTGGTGACTGGCATCTATCGGGTTATGACGGAAGAAAGGACGGAAAGGAACATCAGGGCAGCTCAAACCCATCACGATTCGGGGCATGTCGATCCAAGATAGGCCTCTTTAAGACCAGAACCGGCACTCGAAGATGTAGCCCAAGCAAAACGCAATCCAAAAAGTTAGGATTATTTGATAGTTCCCGCAAAGGGCTTTGATATCGAATTTTTCATCAGTAAATAGAGCCCCTGTCTAGCAAGCGCTCTTCGTTGATAGACGAATACCGAAAACTATATATTTCGTT
>Ga0307379_10002956_pt1 | contig 24814 bp, 18 predicted proteins | sample UN2MG_FD_202237 | JGI IMG/M metagenome (GOLD analysis project Ga0307379, IMG submission 202237) | Soil microbial communities from Risofladan, Vaasa, Finland - UN-2 | ecosystem: Environmental > Terrestrial > Soil > Coastal area > Acid sulfate soil | place: Finland: Risofladan, Vaasa | collected...
CGCCGCCTGAACCCAACACCGCACCTGTTACTGTTCCTACACCTACTGTCTTTGGCACTATAGCCATTCCCGGTGCCCCAAGCATAGATATTGATGAGGCTGCCATTACTGCTGAGAACTCAAGTGGATTATCATTAATAACATCCCAAGCCTCCAAAAATCCGTCAGCCATATTCCAACTCTTCATTATCCTTGAGTCTGTATCAGCTCGTTCGCTCATAGCCTTAGATATCTCATAGGCTGCCTTCTCCACTGCGTCATCATCATTTAGGTCCATACCACCCAAAATCTCAGGGAACAGACCAAACTTCGCCACTACAAGTGACACGTCCCCTGTCGCCAATCCATTCTTCCACTCCGCTTGAAAAGCTTCCCACCCCTCGCTTAATTCCCTTGATATTGACTTGTCGTGCTTCATATCATAGAATAGGGTGCTGCTCTCGTAAGCGTTTGCTGCTAATTGTTTACCTTTTTTAGCTACTTTGTAATCGGTAACGATATTATTAATAGCCTCAGCCTCCTGTACGGTCTTTGGTGTTATAGACTCAAGCCCCTCAATGGTTGTCCCAAACTCCTCATACGCCCTTATCTCTAAGTCCTCGCTTACCTCTTTGAGCTGAGCGTTTACTTGGACTGCCTGACCTGCTCTCTCCGAGAAAGCCTCATTAAGAATAAGGTCAAGGTCTTGAATGGCATATTTTTTATCTGTCTTACCATAGATTGCATTATATAAAAGGTCTTTCTCCTGTTCCAATCCCTCTCTCATTTGAGCTATATACTTGGGAGATAATCGCTGTCCATCTACATAGACAACCTCATCAGCACCCTTTAGGGTCTCAATATCTTCCTCGCTCATTGCTGATTCGAGAAAAACAGCTCTATCTAAGACCTCAAAGACATCCTTTATTTCTTGATATCTATTATATTGGTTTAGAGATTCAGCACTTAATCCTTGGTCTTCAAGATATTGGCGAGCAAATCTTTCTGCATATGTTGCTGATGCTGATGTCTCATAATCCATAAAAGCCTCAGCCTCCTCCTCTGTATCAAACGTGTACAGCTGCCCTGCCTTTTCAGCATCAGCCTCAGCCTCACTGAATGATTCATACTTAGACCAAACCCCATTGTGCTTAAGTAATGTTGGCACGACAACAACCCTGTCATCCTTCACCTCCATTTTAAAACTCTCTAATACCTTGATGGCATCATTATTAATAATCCCCTCTTTTTTTAAGTTGTCTTCAAGTTTTTCTGCGTTACCTAATTCAGGGATTGGGGTGACATTATCCGTAAGGAAAGCCTTCAACTTAGCAGCCTCCTCTTCATCACTAAAGAATGTCTGTAAGTCTACGCTGTGTGGCGTCCCGTCTTTTGCTGTAACCGTAAGAGCGTCTCCTATACCTGTTTCCTCAAAATCAAACCCATATTTGGAAAAATATCTCTTTAATTTTTCTACCGCATCCTCCTCATCTTCAGCAATAAGGGACTTGTTAACGTATCCTAGCCTATTTTGAAACTCTTCAGATTCTACTGTTTTCGCACGTCCAATCTTAAGGTCTTCCGCGGCTTGTATTTCTTTAACGTATTTCCTAACACCTTCCCCTATCGCGTTCCCTTCAGCATTCTCATTGCGCAGAACGGCGTGGGTTACTATAAAACCAAATAACTCATTTCTTTTATATGACTGTTCTGCCCAATCACCTCTCACTTCATCTTTCTCCGTCTCCTGAAGGTCCTTGAACTTAGTCAAATCTAGTAATGGGAACTTAGTTCCATCAGGTGCAATTATACTCCCGTGGAATAATTCATTTGTCTTAATATTATTCCTATAGTTAGTTGTACTGAATCCATACTTATTAATAAGGGTGCTCATATCCCCTGTAATTAATAATTCTCTTACAGCGTTTTTAAGCCCTTCTTTATCTGCAGTGTCACCTACGTCCTGAACATACTTATTATTTTTCCGATTAGCGGCGCTCTCACTATCTTCCTTTCTTATGCTTTCGAAGCGCATTTGTCTTTTAACTTCATCAGAAGCCCTTTCTAAATACTGAGGGTTCTCAGTAAAGAATGCTACGTCTTCCGCTAAGGGCGAATCGAGAATAAATCTTGTAGTCTCGGCGGATTGGATTGCTTTGGCTGTACTCTCAAATTCATCTACCTCCTCTTTCGTTGCCCCTTCGTAATTAAAATTAAGGTTTTTTGCTAGGTCTTCTTTAATAGCCTCAAATGATCTCTTTTCAGGTGCTTTATAATCTTTAGAAAAGCCTAGCTTAGCGGTTAGAAAGAGTTTTTCATCCCTAATAGCCTTAGCCTCAGCCGCCGCCTTAGCCTCAGCCGCCGCCACCGACATTTCTGCCGCCGCATTAGCATCAATAGCATCAATAGCAGCAGGTTGTAGAAATTTTAATAACTCAGTGCCGTCAGCAAGGGCTTGCTCTGTTTGAGAATAGTCAGTAAGTTTTTGCTGCTCTATGTCCTTAATATTATCTATACCGGTTGCTCCTGAAACATCCGAAGTACCAATTGCCTGCTCTGAAACCAATGGCTGACCTTCTGAAGTAACCTCGAAAGAATCTTTTTTTTTTACGAGTTGTGTCCATTCATCTATTGGTCGCCTATTAGAAAAAGTAGCGTCCTTTGATGAAACCCAATCGTAAAAATCTTGTTGGTACTGCTCGTTAGTCCCAAGTTTCTCTTTCCAAGATTCAAACGTGTATCTATCTGTGAATGTAGGGTCTTGAGATACTGTCCAATTCCACAAATCTTTAATATATGTTTCGTCCATTTTATTTATTTATTTATTTATGGTGCCTTTACTATCCCCGTTCCCGTCCCCGTTCCCGTCCCCGTCTGCGGTACCGTCTGCGGTACCGGTACCGTTTCAGTAACGAATCCCGGTGTTGTGACGGTCTGAGTATCAGGCGTGTTTTTAAGTTCTTCTGCCCTCTTATAAAGCGCAGCAGCTAAGACTCTATCTCCTTTTTTTACCGCATCCAACGCCGCAGCTTCTAATATCAACGCCTGCTCTTTATTGCCTGAACTCGTTACCACCTCTCCTGCGCTAATTACGTCCCCTCCCGTTCGAACTCCAATGTCTCTAGTTCTTTTAGTAATCTCATTAAGGTCCTTAATCTGATTGTTCTCTGTCAAGAAGAAGTTTGTGGCACCCTCAACCCATTGTGAACCGGTCATATCTTTAAATAGTATTGGCTCTTGATTGGTACCATCAACGAAGGTTACAAATACACCATCATCAGTTGTTTTTATACTTTCTATGTTTTTATTTAACGAGCGCAATACTTGCGCCGCTGACGCTTTTTCTTCTTCGGTACCACTATACAGCTGTGACACTGCGTTAATTGCTGATTCCTGTTGCTGTTTTGCATTCATCCTATCAATCTCATCCTGTGATGGTGGGGAGTAGAACTGCTGTGCCCTAACTTTTTCCGTCTCATCAATAGACATATCAACCGCAGTTGACAATGCCCTAGATGCAACCCTTTTCTGTTCATCTGTAAGCTTACTTATAACCTGATTCCCCTTCTGTATTACCAATACAGCGTTAGGGTCCCCTGCTGCTACATCAGCGTCAAAGGTGGGGTAATACTTTACACCCGTAGCCTCATTAACATCAAGATAATCTATTAATACAGATAGTCCTGCAGTTGATTCTATATTTTCGTTGAGTTGAGATGCAATCCACTTGTTACGTGACTCCTCATATAACGTAAGAGCCTTTACTTCGTCAGGGTCTAACCCCATATCTTTAGCAAACTCTGCTCTCTCTTCATCACTCATATCAGATATACCGCCTCTCTTAGCCATAGCAGACCTAATATTTTGAATCGTACCTGCAGACCTAGTACCTCCCTTAGATAATATAGTCTCATATTCACCAACCCCTAATGTCTCTGCATACGTACTAGCGTTAGTAACAACGTCATACTTCCTATATGTGCCTCTCATCCTGTTAGTAAGATTATTGGCTGACACAAGCTTGTTAGGGTTAGGGTCGGGTATCTTAGGACCATCAGGATTATCAGGGTCATCAATTAGCTTAGCTAATGCTACCACACCTGTACGTGGGTCAGCTACAAACGCAGTATCTGTAAAATTATGGAATCCCTCTACGCTCTCCATAAGAAAGTTTTGAAGGTCTGACGCCTGCTCCCCATAGGGTAGGCTTGGGTCATTCATAGCCATCTTCTTAGAAAACTCCTCGCTATATACATTAAAGACATCAAGGGCTTGCTTTGTTCCGTCAGTAAGATTCTGACTCATAACATTAAAGTCGCGCGGCTTTAGTTGACCCGACTTTAGCAACGTGGTCTGTAATAATTTTGTCTCTTTAAGGTCAGCTGCAAAATTAAGTAGCGCAGTGTTTAGCTCGTCACTCTCACCAAGCTGAATGTCCTCTAAAGTGTTTAGGTAGTCACGCGTACCCTTATCTATCTCAGCTTTTTTTTCTTCCCTTCTATTAGCCTCGTTACCGAGCATATCAGAAAATTCTTTCCCAACCTGTGACCAATTAATATTATCCTCTGCCTGTCTCTCTACGTACTTATATGCTGTTGCCATCTCTTAGTTATTTTATTATTGATTATACGCATCTATATACGCAGGGTCATATGTCATATCACCATATAGGCTTTTGTTTTTCCTTTTCCATCTCATAAATTCCAAATTACTCATACGGTTAAAATCTACTGTAGGTTCTACCGTCAAGTTAGATAAATCAGACCCCTCAAAGCTTAGTGTATCACCTAATCCATACTTAGTCATATCTAACCCCCCTACAGCCGCCTTCTGTTTACTAATATTTTGTTGGTAGAGTGGTACGAGATTAAGACCTAGCTGTGCCGTGTTTAATACCCCTTGGAACCCTTGCTCTTTTGATAGCTCAGCAGCTCTCTGTGCGTCAGCCGCTTTCTGTTGGTTACCTGCGACCTCCTCTAGGTCTAGTGCTACATTTAAGTCCCTTAGACGAGAATCCTCATCTATGATATCAGACTCAATATTAGTCATCTCATCAGCCATTGCATCCCTTATAGCTGACTGACCCTCCTGCTGACCTGCGTATATACGACCTGCTGTTGCCGCTGAGCCTCGCTCACTCTCTATGCCTGCCTCGGTCGCCATAGCACCCTGAACCAACATAGCCTCTCTCTCCCTATCATAGGCTTCTTTCTTTATACTCCTGCCCTCAGCATAATTAACATCAAGCCTCTGTCTAGCCTCAGCCATAGCTGCCTCTGCGTCACGCTCTGCCTCTCTTTGTAATTTCTTCTGCTTAGCCATCTGTCCAAATGACATTGCTGTTGACCCTGCAGCCAAGGCTAATCCCCCTATTGCGGCTACCGCTGTAAATACTCCTGCCATAATCTTTTATTTTTATTTATTATCTTCTTTGGTAAGGTCCTGTAATCATCCGTGTATACATCAGCCTCAGCCTCTTCAAATGTTTTTTTATCTGTCTTGTATACACACGCCCATTCTGTATCCTCGTGTATATACAAGACTCTCTGTGAACCCGTCTGAGTAAATATGGTAGTCGGTCCAACTATTGTATTTATATCTCCATCATCAGTCACATAAGATACCTTGCCTTTTAATAAAAAGGATGGGTGCTGCTGTTTATGAATCATACTAATCACCACGCTATCCTTAGGCATAAAGAGTTCCCGTGTGTACAGCCCACCCTCAATATGTTGCTTCAATGGGAACTGCTCCTTAAGCTTTTCAGATTGAGCCTCCCCTACCTTATGGGAAACGCTTCCCTCAATCGCTTTTAGTTGCTCCTGAAAATCAGCTATACTATCCCATAACATCCCCCTCTCAGGGTTGATATGTTTTAATATATCCTCAGGTCTTGTTTTTTGTTTTCTTTTAAATAAACTAAGAATCCCCATATGACACAAAGATACTAAAATTAAGGAAATGATTTCATTATTTGAGATTGAACTGCAAAAAGTTCTACCTTTTCTGTATCGTTATTCTCTAAATGAAATTGTCCGTAGTGACCTAGTATACCGTGAGACTCTGCTACAGAATTCTTGACGTAGAATATAAACTCAGTCGTGCCGACAGGTACAGTACCTGTTGTATTATCAACCACAATATTGTTTATACCACCGGGTAAGGCTACGTTAATAGCTGTTACCACACCAAATAGCGTGGGTGCCACAGTGCCAAAGTATACCACATCCCCCACACTTATTATCCCACCTATATCTATAGTGATTGCAAAATCTATTGTCGAATCAGTACCTACAGTTGTTATGTTAGAGCTTGTAGCTATGCCGTTTACGTTTCTTAGTGGCAGCTCATTATCTAATAATAAGTTCTGAGAGTTCCTTACGAAGGCAAAGAACGTGCCCTCCTTTTTCTCAAACCAATCCACATCAATGTACCCTGTATCCTGTTGGTCACTTATAAGCGTAGCTGACCAACTATGGTCACCACCAAGCTCGATAGTCTTGAATAGCTTATTCTCTAATGGTTGGTCGTTAAATACAGATGTAAGCGTAGATGGATATAGCACACCATAATATTGGTTACGTATATCATTTACATTATGTCTGTACATATTCCCCCCACTAAAGGTGTAGAAGAAGTTGTTCATCCCTATCATATAGTCAGGGTTGTAAGAATAGAAAGACGGGAATCCTTTTACTCCGGAGTCATACGAGATAGTATAGTTTGGCATAGTCTTTTATTTTAAGGGCAGTTAACAGTGTCATTGCAAGCGTAAGTCGTACTCGATACCTGAAAGGCGTTAGTGTCCTCACCTGCAATCTGTGCCACAACCGTACCACACCTTGTCACACCGTCAGGTCCTGTTATATTATTCTGTATTTGGTAGTGGATAACATCACCAATAGTGTTGATTCCAAACCTATCATTCATTGTGTATACGTCCCCTGTCTTGCAGTCGTTCACCCGTAGAGTAGCGCAGCTATCTGAAATATTTGTAACGATACCGTCAGTCGTCATAACCCTATATCCCTGTGGCATTAGATACCAACCATCAGTAACAGCAACAGAGCCGTTTGCATCTTGAAATAGGTAGTCGTGTAGGTTAACCACGCCTGCGGTTGACGCGGTATTAACGGGGACGTGATAATATGTGGTGTCACCGACAGCTACACACGCAGCTGAGCCACCTCCACCAACAGGTGTACTGTTAGTCCACATGCCTGTCAACGCTGCAGGGCACGATACATTAACATCAAATATACCTGTACCACACGGGCTTATGACGTCTAGGTATAACGTCGCTGTAGTCGAGCTTGGTTTAGGTATGACCATAACGCAATCCCCGGGTTGGGTGGCTGTAAGATTCACATCACCTACGTTTACCGTTACAGATTGAGTTGTACCTAACCCGTAGAACGCACCGTCTATATAATTATATTCAGCCAATGTTGGATACGTTGTCCCTGCTATACCACAATCAGATGTAGTCACGCCCACATATGTAGGGTTACCTGCGATAGAGCTCTGAAGCTTTCCAAATACAGGTGAGCTCATCTTATTATACGTGGTCGTATTGAATAAGACCTTCACGCCCTCAGGTACACTGTTAGGATTGAATGTGATTATAATAGCACCCGTGCCAACAGACACATCCACATCTACATTATAAAAGCCTTGCCCTCCACTTGAAGACACATTACTCCCACAGCTTACCAAACAGTTTGGGCACGGCTGAGGTACGCTTAACGACCCAACCCCTAAGGTTATAGTCTGTTCCCTTACAATAACACCATCAGAGTAGAACCCTGCTGAAGCGTATACTGTTAATGCTGCATCAGTATAAACGGCTGTCGAGTCGTTTAAAGATGTTCCGTCTATATATACAATAGCCATAATTTATCTATATTTTATATTAACAATTAATACAACAAACACTCTCCGCATCACTACCGTAGCATAAATCAATCTCGGTAGACTGTCTTAAGTCCCAAATGAGATATAGATAGTCGCCTGCTGTTGCCTGCGGCATAGTGAATGTAGCTGAATACTCGGTAGGTCCACTCAGATTAGGGGTGGCTACAGATGATGCAGCTATAAGCGCAGCTAACTGCTGCGGTGTGTTAGGGTAATTTGTTGGTGTCACTAGATATCGTAAACTATTTAATGATGGGTCGTACACAAACGTGTCGTTCCCAAAATTATTAGTTGATATCGTAACGGTTGAACCTGTCGTAGGTATTGAGCCTTCGCCTTGCCCCCCAATAACAGATTGATACAATGACGCCACAGGGTTTGACACACCCACAGTAAACTGTAGCTGCTGAGACTGTAGCGGTGATATAAATGTACCGTCTACATACCTCTGCTCGATATGTATCAAGTCTCCTACCTGAGAGTTATTTGTGGCTACAATATTAACCAAGCTTATCTCCACCTGCTGAGGGCAGTTGACCGTTAATGTTAAACCGACAGAGGCTGTTGATGTTATATCTACGGTGACCTCGGATACAGCAGGGGTATCCCTGTTTACGGAGATAGACCCGTCAGTAGTCTGACCCACTAACGTCTGCACAACACCGTTATAGGTTGTTGTCACATCAAATGTTGATAGCGCAGGTATATCATTTACAGTCCACGATATTAAAGATGTACCTATAGACTCACCTAGCTCATAGCATTGGCTGTGTGGTAACACCAACGTTACGCTAAGCCTCTGCGTTACACCACAATTAACACACGGTATATCTGTTGGGATAGACCTGTCGTTAGATGATAGCACATACTCATTCATATAAGGGTCAAACCCTCCTAACTTCTGAGTATTAAATGATGTCTGAAACAAATCTCTAAACCACGTTCTCATCCCATTAAAGGAGATAGGCTCAAGGCTGTCATTCTGATAGCTTGTACCTGACAGTTTCAACACAGCACCTCTCTTTGCATCAGTAAAGTATTTGTCAGGACCCCATTGAGTAAAACTCTCAGGATTAAAGCTAATACCAAAATCCTCTATCCTTGCGACTTGGGTGCCCAATACTTCAGGTACCGTTGTCAGTAGATTACCTGCACCTGCATCAGACAGTAAATTCTTTCCTTGCAGCACATATGATATCTTATCCTCCTGTAGCGTGAGTATATCTGTCTCTCTTGCGAATAATTTTTGAATTGGTCCGAATGAATACTCTAACGCTTTAAAGTTTAAGAGACCCTCATTGAACTCGTTTAATCTGTTTATGTTTGACTCATCATTATAAATTCCGCTATACGTTATATCAGAGAATCTTCTAACCTGACTGTAGTCCTCAGCCTCAGTAGATGTGACCCTATTCCCTAGCCTTAAATCTTGACCAAGGACACCGTCTCGTACCTTATAGCTCTCCACACCATTGCCGAATGCGTAGCAGTTAAAGAATCCTGTGTGGCATATAGCAGGCTGTGTCAAGGTTTGGTTTTGGACATCACCTAAGTGGCTACCCACCTCTAATAATAACTCTGTAACTAAAACATTTGCAGGCACTATCGGTGGGGTAGAAGGATTGATTGTCATACTACCACACTCCCCATTTGCCTTGCCTGTGCCTCCGGGATTAACAATTATCTGTGCAGGGTTGCCCTCTAGATTTATATAGTCAAGGGCTATAGGCTCCGGCTCAGCATTACTCACTGTCACTACAAATCCACATCCCCCATTCACGGCAATACCAAAGGTCTTAGACCCCTCGTACCATATATCAGGTGACGCATCTATCGGCTCACTTTCAAATACCACAGTAGTATCAGCTCTAAGAACCGTTATACGTAGGTCTGTTGTCGCCCGTCTTTTTTTAGTATTCCCACAGGGAAGTACGGTTGATGTGACAAAATACTTTTTACCACCGTCACCTCCATCCTCCCAAAAACCAAAAAATAATTCACATAGTTCAGATGCTATATTAGGTTCAGGCTCACCATAATAATCCCAATCCGGAACGTCCCCTATGTATTCTGTAGTGAATGCACAATCAGGACCGAGTCCGTCAGGAATAGAGGTGCCTGTCGCTAAAACAAGCTCAATATTATCTCCCTCAAACCAAGCCTGAAAATCGTCGTAGTCCTGAGATGAAATCATTGTCTTATTCAATGTGTACTTCCTAGCCTCACAGCTATCTCCCCCACCAATTCTTTCAAATGTAAAATCAAACGTAATCTGTGTGCCTGCAGGTATATCATAGTCAACCCACACATCTCCATCCTCTATCATAACAGGATATCGAGGGATGGCGGCACGGAGGTCACCTGCATTCATTGACTGCTTTGCTATAAAAGATTTTTTTCCATAGTCAATGTATGCATCCTCCTCTATCTCCACTGCAAAGTTAGACGCCTTTATCTTCATATACACACCTGAGGGGACAATGAGGTTTGCTTCGGGGTCAGATGGTGATGGCACCTCAATAAAGTTTTTTACCTGCGCTTTTTTCTCTAGGACTGTGGCATATACACACCCACGCGCAGAACCAATGGTATCCCTCTTCACAATAAGCCTCTGCCCCTCTGTTATCTTCTGAGAGTTCTCACCCTCTAAAAGGAAGTACGTGTCATTTGAGACAGGCTCAGTAAAGAATATACTACTGTATATCGTATCATACGTCTCTTTGTCAGGTTTTATAGCGAACTTATACGAGCTCGCCCACGCAGGGGCTAACTGTGTAGGAGGGATATTAACATCAATACTATTAGATGTATCGGCATCACTACACGCAAAATGCTCTGTGTTATACTGACTAACCAATGCAGGAGTAGAGCGTTTAAACTCATCCATATATATGAGACCAATCTCATACCCCCTGTTACTATGTAGGCTTTTGCCTGAACCTTTTTTTACGTACTCAACAATAGGGTTAGTGAGAGTAAAATACTCTGTGAATATTGTGGTAGGTGCTACCAAGCTATCTGCGTATTGAACCGCAGGGAATATTAATCTAAATATATTTCCTGAAACAAATTCAGCTTTAATTGACTGTTCTATACCTGAGATACCACTTTGGTACTTAAAAAGTGAGCCATCAATTGTTCCAAAAAATAGAGAGTTATACGCATCCGTCATTGTTGTGCCTAAATCACTCGTAGCCATTGGCTGAATGTTCCCACCGGGAAGCGAGGTTCCAAGAAGGTTTGTAAACTCAGAGCTAGTAATAAACTCCTCAACGCTATCATAGCTATTGATTAATATAAGCGAGAACGAAAGTAAATTGGAGTCTCCGTTTGTGCCAACGGGCAGGATACCGGGACCTCTCCAAGACTCGTGCTCAAAATTAAACGTGAAGGTAAACGCTGCTCCCTCTACAAGGTCAAGCCCTGACAAATCAAAGAATGCTCGTGAGTTATTTACAACCTCTGTTCCTTGTATAGTGTAGGTCTGTGCTGATGTCCCACCTTCAGAATCAATCGCCCCCAAATCATCCATTATAGGAGTGGTTGTAAACTCAAGCCTAACAGGATTATCATTCTTGTCTATTAAGTCGTATCCCTCTACGTAGTTACCGTACATAAGACGGTTGCCCATTATAGTCTCAGCCTTAGCTAGTATAGGTACATTATCGTATAACCTTAATATCTCTGCCTGAGGAAGTATAGTGAATATCTTACTATTCTGAAAAAAATATATTATCTTTTGATTATCTAAATACCCCTGCGACTCCTTATCTAGCTTCTCTATAACCTTGATAACACTGCTGTTCATATCTTTGAAAAGCAGGTCTATGCCTTTAACTAGTGAGCCACCTGTATCAAATGTAATCTCTACAGCATTAAATATATTCACAGCCCCATCATTAAGGTAGCTCTCAGGGGAGAAAAAGAATGGCTTAGGATTAAATGCAGGGTCAGTCCACTGAGATGTAGCTGAGTATTCATTATCATCATACCTATATCTGTAAGCGAAACTTACAAATCTCTCCTCTAAAAAATTCTCTTCTGTACCTGAATCAAGTAGCTGAATTATTGGTGCCTCGTATGGAGGTCTCTTTATCACTAATATATCCTCGTCTGAAAATCCGTCTATCCCCGTGATAGGGTCAGGGTTACTATAGTTCTTTGTCACATTTATCCTACGTGGAGGATTAATGTTATCTGTAAAAAACAATAAGTCCTCTACTTTATTAATCCCCGTTATAAGATACTCAGGGTCAAAGTTTAATGTGGTAGCCACACCACCGCCATCATCCTCGCTTATAACGTGATATGTTATAATGCTTGTCTTCGTATTGAATGAAACAATTAAGTCAAGTATACCTGTGTTACTTGATGTAAAATCAGGGTCATTAACAAACCAATATATAGTCTCGTTAGCACCATCATCAAAAGCTCCAATACATTTCGCCTGCGCTGACAGCTCAGAGCCGTTATAGCTTAACGCAGTAATCTGACTATTCCCTTTAGCATTTTCAATAACACCAATCTCAGAAGCCTCCGTAGACCCCATACGAATATTCAACGCATCAATGTACTGACCGTTAGGAATCAGTCTCTCATCAACACTCTTATTCATCTTACCTTGGGTAAAATTTCTATTTAATTCAGCCATATTATTTTATCCACTTATCTCGTCCTCTTAGGTTCATCAATAACCTTCCCGGATGTATATTACTAATTCTTATTTTTGCGTTTCTAAGTAGAGCTGACTTTCGTTTTCTAAGCCTTGAAACAATATACTCCTGAACGCCTACCTTTGAACCAAGTATAGCGAACTCTATGTACGCATATATAAAGTCTTCAAACATTTTATTTACCGTAACACTACTGTCGTCGCCATTCTCCATACCGTCAGATACGTATTCAAGTATACATAATTCATTTGACATACCTGAGCTGAAATTTATAACTCCACCTTTAGGGTCTATCTTAAATGTAGGGTTTGCATTTGCAGTCTCCGTGTTTAATCCGTACCTAGCACCAATCCCATATTCAAAAAACCAATCACCACCCGAACACCATCCTGATTTTCCATACATCTCCGAGCTCTCGTTTAAATAGATACTCTGCTTACCCCCTCGAATCCTTTCAAAGTCAATATCCGAATGCTCGGGGCTTAATGCGTTACCATTCTCATCAAATAATATCCTACAGTTATTATCCTGAAGATATGCAGATGACCAATTTGTTTGGATATTCTCTGTTAACGGCATAAGTAATCCATCTCTATATAGAGACACCCTCACCCAATTCACATAATCAGATGGAAGCACATACCTTAATGTGTCACACACGTTAAGCTCTAAAATTTTAATCTCCTTGAACGCGTCATAGTTAAGCTCTTGTATCGCTCTCTTTGCGTGGAATAAAATCTTATACCGTGGCTCATTATTAACTAATGAGTGGTTACCCGAATACATTAACATAAAATTGTTAACAATGTCCTCTAATGATACGTATTGGTACGAACCCCAATTAGCATCCTCAGGAGCTGCGCCCCCGTTTTCATAATACTGATACTGTGATATATATGCCATAATTATCTTTTTTGTGTATTATCCTCATTGTCCTCTGTATTCCCAAAATTTGCAACCTCAATCTCTCTAATAGACATACCTGCGTATTGAAGTATCTTATTAACTAGGTTCACCTCGTCACCTATTGGTAGCTCAAAATCTTGGTAGTCAGGCTGAGAGGCGTCAAAGATAGGCTCTCCACTACCGATTGACACGTATGTCCATTTAGGTATATAAGGGTATCTTATATACTGTGCTACCACTTGACCTATACCATCTACGGTGCTAGGGAATGCAGTAGCTAATAAATCCTCTTGCGTGTATGCAGGATAGGTTAAGGTTGGTGCGGTAAGAAGTGAGTTGTTAAGCATAGTAATCTTAGAGTGAGTAACCTTCTCTGCCTCTTTTATAGAAGAGCTTGAATAGATGTGGTACACTATTGGTGCCGCATCAAATATATCATCACCGCCTGTATTTACTAGTATCTGCGTAGCACTAAGCACAGAGATTACAGTCATATTATATGTGACACCGCCTGCCGCTACACCAACTATATCACCATTTGATATACCTAACGCTATGAAATCTTTCGTTGCATCAATTATGGTATCACCTGCAACGATAAAACTTGTTGTGCTACCTGTGACTAATTCACTCCTATATATTAGCAGCTTATTTATTAGGTAATAATCCGTACCTGTAGTCGTATCTGAAGGTAGAAAATATTTATTAAAGCTTGAGTTGGTCAGTGGTAATGTGACAGAGAAATAATCTATAGTCTCCTCTAATCCCTTAGTGATATCAGCGTAGCCTGTGCCTGAATGCCTTGCATTCTCCTTTACTAATTGGTAGTTATATTGATAGAAATAATTCTCAAACATATCCAACTGAGCCTGCTTAGCAAATAGATTAAAATCTGACGGAGATATATATCCGTAATTATTTTTGTTTAGTACAGACATAACCGTCTGCCTTACTGAGTTAATCATTTGTCTTCTTTCTTACAAAGATAACTAAAAAAAAAAGACCCCTTCAAAAATGAAAGGGTCCCTTAAAGTATTTATGTTATTCTTAAGTAAGTACCAATGCTAATCCAATAATGTTTCAAGATGCTTTAACACCTCTACTCCGTCATCTGATTTAATATACGATACCACTAAATCAATCCCTTCCTGTCCGAAAGGGATATTCATCATTTTTGTTTTATTGGTTGGCGTATTAAACCATACCTCTTTACCACTCTTTCTGAATGCTAATAATCCTCTATCAAAAAATCTTTGAACAGTCCCTAGAAGTTTTAGCTCAGGGTCATTGATTACATCCAAGAAACTTTGTGGGTCATTCTTAGCGAATACTAATACATCACGCTTAAGCTCTGATGTTGACTTCCTTGATGTGTCGGTTCCGAATAGGACCCTACATACATTCTCAAGCTGCTCGATACTTAAAGCCTTAGCCTCAACTAGCGCATCAACCTGAGTCATTAGCTCATCAACCTCAACCTCAGCATCCTTTGCATCATTAACCTCAATAAACTTCTTTCCGTTATACGGGTGGTAGTGTAAGAATTCTTGTAGCACCTGATTCTCTTTAGGGACATTAAGGAATCCATCCTCAAAAATAACAGGCTCCAAGATAGCGTTTCCATCCTGCTCATCCTCAAACGGGGATTTTTGGTTACGTGCGTAACGAAGTGCCCTGTTGGTACCCGTCTCCTCATCAAACCACAGCAATGGGAATCTTTTACCGTTTCTAGTTGGTAGCATAAAAGATAGTGGAGCTACCGATTTAGTAAGCTTATACTGCTTAGTTACGAATTTTTGTTTTGTGTTTTTCATTATATTAAAATTTAATTAAAGTTAAAAAAAAGGGAGTGTCTTTGAAGACACCCCCCGTTATAAGTTAATCCTATGCTTCAAATAAGAAGAAGTTGTTAGCACCTAAAGTACAAACAGCTCTCTCAGATAAGAAGTGAACCTCCATAGCATCTAAGCTAGAAGTCTCAGCTCCACCTGCAGAACCTGTAATCCAAGTCTTGTAACGTCGGTCTTCAGTTTCAGAAGCTCTGTAACGAACGTGTAAGAATGGACGCTTAGCGTTCTTTCCTAAGATTTGGTCATACACAGACGTAGAACCTGCAGGGACTAATAGCCCATTGATTCGTCCTGAACCTGCTCCTGTTGGGAGACCACCACGCATTGTTGGGTCGTTCAAGTATTTCCAATCAGACTTATAGAAGTCATATCCTCTACGGAATCCTGTGAAACCTAAGTTCAACGCCATTTCTTTATCGTTATCAAACAACCCGTATGATGTACCACTAGCTCCGTAAGAGTTTTGAGCAGCTAACATATCATCAATGTCGAAAGAGAAATCTCGGTCAACAAAAACAACGTTCTCCTCGATAGCACCTTGCTTATCAAGACGTGCGATAACTGTATCCCACTCAGCTAGAGTAGTTGGGTTACCACCGCCCCAAACATTTCCTCGTTGTCCAACAACGTAGAAGATACCTTCAGAACCTTTATTACCTACATCACCTGTAGTTGCGATTGCACCTGAACCGGCTTCGGCAGGTACCGCTTCAATCATTGAAGTCTCTAAGTAATCATCAAAACGTAGACGAGTCTCGTGCTCAGACTTTAAATACCAAAGGTATCCGTTAGCACCGTTCTCAGTAGTTACCTCTACCCATCCAATCTGTGCCATATCAGAACCTGATACTGCATACTTATCTTTAATGATAATTGGAGAGTTCTCGAAGATGAAGTCATCAGACTCTAAAGAGCCTTGCATTCCTTCAGTCCCTTTTCTAAACTCAGAACCATAGATGAACATACTGAATGTAGTACCTGTTGGAGCACCTGTTGCAGCATAGAATGCTAAATCAACCGTTTTAAGAGTATAATCTACTGCTGTAACGATAGCTTTTGCTGATTCAGTTCCTGCGTTATCCGAAAGGAATATAGTCTGTCCAACACGAACAGCGATAGAGTTTGACGCTGTGAATGCAGGCACACCTGTGTCGCCCACCGTAATAGTAACAGTAGCATCTCCTGCTACTCCTGTAGTAATAGTACAGCTAGTGTACTTTGTATGAAGACGTCCTTGCTCTGCCCATTTGATAAGGTCTGAGTTAGAAGGCATCTCTGCTCCTACCATACGTAAGAATGAAGAGATTGTTCGGTTTCCATAACGCTCGAACTCTTTCTCGTAAGTATCAGGAAGATACTGATTTAAGAAATCAAAGTTCGTAATATAATTTGACTTTAATGGTACTCGTTGAGCACTCGGTTGCAAATCAAAACCGGGGGTTACATTTACTGACATAATTTTTAGTTTTTTTTATTTGTTATCTTTTCCTAATCTTTAAGCCACGACCGTGGTCAGTGCTTAGAGACTTTACTTGTATCCCTTCTATAATCTGTCCAACCTCAGGAGCAGAGCGAGTAGTCATATTTATATTTTTTAACTTTCTCATCTGTTCATCTGCCGAAGCAGACTTGCCTTGCTCGTAAAAGAACTTCGCAAACTTGTCAGGGTTCATTGCCATTGCCAAAGACCTATGGTATCCTTCTGCATCATTCATTACTCCACTATCCTTATCCACAAATTTATTTATCCAACTCTGTGGGTTTAGATGGTTTTTCTTTAATTCAGCAGCGTCACCGGGAGAGAATACAATCTTAGTGTCGTCAATCGCAAATTCAAAACCTTTGAACTCACTAAACACCTCATCTGTTTTCTTCATAAAGACTTCATTCTTTCGATTGAACTCTTCCTCCATTGTCTTAGCCTCAGCTATATATTGCTCATACTCCTTAGTTTTATTTACCTCATCCTCGGAAAGAGAATCCCTTCTCGACTCAAGAGGGATTTTATATTTTTCCTGTTCAGAAGCAAAGTAGTCCTTGGCTTTTGCAATAGTTTTTTTCTTTAATAATTTTATTTTCTTTATATCATTCTCCTCGTCTAGGTCTTCATCATACCTAAAGTCATCCATCATACCATCAATATCCTCTGCATCTAACCCCTTCTCTGTAGCTATGAGATAATCTCTCAAAAGCTTATCGGGGTTCATATCACTAAAGTCTTTCTGCAATTCGTAGAAATCATTAATGCCTCTGCCTGTTTCCTTCTTGTACTGTAAGTATTTAGACACATCCTCAGGTAGAGCCTCTTGCTCCCCCCCTACCTGTGCTAACTCATCTAGCGAGTTAATCTCCCGCCCATACCTATTACCAAGATACTTAAGAACATCCCTCTCACTTATCTCTGAGGCTTGTGTTTCATCTTTCGATTGTACATCTTCCACTCCTGCAGAGTCAGTCTCTGTATTTTCATTATTAAACTCTCTTTCGTGCTTATCTAGCAACTCTTGCTCAACTTGCTGTACAGACTTCTCCTCTATAGAGTCCTCTACTAATCTTACTTTAATTGACATATATATTAAATTTAATTTTTACAAAGTTAAACAAAAAATATTATATTTTTAGACAGACTACCTTGGATTAAACTCAGCAAGGTCAAACCCATCTAAGCTATCCTCATTAGATTCAAACTTCATAGGTGGTAGGTTATTCTTTCTTTGGTTAATAAGCATAGACTGTTCGGTATTCTGTTGGCTTATACGACTAGACTTAGCCTTCTCGCGGTCTGCTTCTCTATCAGACAATCCCATAGTAGTCATCTGTGCTAACTTAACCTGAAGATTAAACTCCTCCTGCATTAGTTGTGATTTAAGCATAGCCTCATTTTTCATCTTCTCAATCTCGAACGCCACATCAGCCTGTCGATACTGAAGCTTTGCTTGAGCCTCCATCTGAATTTTCTGTGCTGCTGCTGCTGCTGCCATCTCTTGAGATTTAAGCTGCTGCTGTGCCTGCATAGCCTGTCCCTGCATAGCCATCTTCTCTTCGCGTTCCAACTTAGTTTTCCTCTTAAGCTTAAGTAATTGATTAGCTATCTTAATATTTTTTAACTCCCTTATATCAATAGCGTCCTCAAGGTTTATATCGCCCTTAGAAAGTGCCATCTGAATATTCTGCTCAAGCATCTGTCTTTGCTCCTCGTCGGGTGACAGCTCAATAAATATTCCAAAGTCATATATATATAAATCACTAATATCTCCTAGGATAGATACATTATACTTTCCTATCTGATTAATAAACTCATCCTTAAAATCTGCGTACTGAAGTATATCTGCAACCCTATATGTTAGAGCCTCTGCAAGGCTCCTGTACATAAACAAGCTAGCATCAAGTATATGGCGTGTAGCCACATTTGAGTTCAGTGCTGCTAATTTCTGCACACCTACCAAGGCGTTAGGGTCTACCTGACTATCATCCCTTCCGGAAAGACCTGTAACCGTTCTGATTTGATTAAGGTAATGGTTAAAGTTTGATATCAGCATCTGTGATTTACCTGCACCCGAGTTACTGTTAAGCTCCTGTATCGGAACCCTAGCATTATTAAAGTCTCCATCTTGAGTGTAGCTCCTGCCAATAACACTACCTGTTTGGAAGTATAACCTTAACGCATCCTCAGGATTGTATGCAGCACCTGTTCCAAGGTCAACATCATTTAAACCGTCCGCATCTATAAACACACCGTCAGGTACAACCTTAGCAATCACCTGCTGAAGCTTGTAGTGCGTGATATTTATTAAATCAGCAAATGGAATCATTCTCCGTGTTATAGATTCAATAGCCCCTTTGTACATTCTTGGTGCAACGCATACATAATTAGGGATGGCGTGTTGTGTGGCTGACTGTGGTCTAACCATATTCTCCATCATCTTCCATTTTAACATTATGTTTGTACCCATAACCATAACACCCTCGTACCAAACATCTATAGTCTTAGATACCTTCTCAAAGTTTCCTTCTTCCATCATCTCTATAGGTGGGTTAAACGTATCGTCCTTCTCAACCATAGTGATATTACCATTATCTTTTACCTTCCTCTTATAGACAACCTTATTTGTTGACTTATAATTAAAATACATAACAGTGGCTGTATCCTTATTGAATATACTATTCTGAAAGTGCTGAGCACCATTATAATAATCGTACCAACTTTGTGAATACTTAGATATCTCTTCTAAATCTTCATTGGTTAATGACGGGTCTATCTTTAAAAGCTCAGTTATGGAAAGTGTCTTTATCTCTCCCCAATAAAAGCAGTCCTTAAAGTGTGGGTCCTCTGTATAGCTGTACACAATATTCGCAGGGTCAACATAAGATATCTTAACCCCGTCACCGTCTTGAAATTCGTGCTTAGCACAGGAGATACCTAATACAGTCAAATCGTAATCTAACTGCTTTCTAATATCTTCATACTTATTGCTTTCAAATAAAGTGTTGATAGCTTCCTCCTCCGCTATCTCAATAGCAGGCTTGTAATTAAGCTGCATATATAACTTAAGCTCCTCATCAGATTCAGGTAGCTCTGCTTGGTCTACAGTGAATGGGTCTATACCTGTCTTCTCTTGGATAATATTAAGTAGAGGTCTTGCGAGCATCTCTCCCTCAATCATCTGCTGATACTGACTACGTCTAGATTGAGATATTGCATCCTGAGAATATGCCTTCACACTAAATAGCCGGTCTTGCATACCGTTCACAATTAAGTCAACAAACTTAGGAATAATAGGGACGGGTGTCCAATCTAAATTTAGATATGATAAATCGCCATCTACAGATAGCTCGTTCTTATACTTACCTGTAGGCTGTTCGCCTCTCGCGTAAAGTCTTAGTCTGTGAAAATCCTTACCCTGACTGTAGTATCTACATTGTCCCCCATCTTTTCTAAACCATTCATACTGAATTGCTTGACCAATCTGTAGACCGAACTCAGAAGTTTTTTTCTCTGAGTCAGATACAAATTGGCTTGGGAAACCTGTGGATGATATATTAATTTTTATATCTTTCATTTTAAAATTTCGCTAATTGTGCCCTCATTACTATACCTTGCAAAGTTAATCTTTATTTTTGAAACTTTTTTCTCGACTTGATATAGGTGCTTTTGTGTAGCCATAATCGCTAGTCCCGAGCTTATAGAGGCATCATACTGTGTTCTATTACTAATATCAAACTTAGCCCAATCCTCTAGTGTTCTCACAAACACCATATCCCCCATCTCGTCCTCATTCTTAAAACCTACGTGTGTCTCTATATAAGATTCAATAGCTGACGCGTGAGCCTGCTTTACATCCTCACTTGAGTTAGGTATACCTCCAAGCTCTTTCTCTGTCTTAGATAGCTTCGTATACACCTTGTCGGGTCTATTCATACAGAAGTGTCTATACCCTCTATTCTTAAAATGATATAATAGCCTCGGCTTATTGTTCTCAATAAGTATTGGCATACCATAGAACACACAAGCCTTTAGCACATCCTCAAAGAATATCTCAGCGGTCTGAGGTCTTGCGATATACTCTAAGAAAAATTCATTACTAGGAGCGTTATCCATATTAAACATTGTCTTTCCGTGGAGCGCACCATTAGAGCCACCACCACCAACAACACCTGATATATCATAGGAGTCACAGCCGAACGCGCCTATGTGGTCGTTGCCCGGATACTTCAATCCATTCTTGATTATAACCCTATTCTGTAATCTCTTCTCAGGTGTCCAAGAGATATAGAACCTACCACTCTTGTTTGGATTAAACTCTACCTCAGTATCTTTTATACCGTTCTTCCAACTTAAATCACCGCGCGTAAGATGGTGCTCCATTATTAATGAGTCGTTATAATCTATCTGCTGATATATCTTTGTAAGATTAAATATGGAACTCTTACTCTCATCTCTGAATGCGTGTGACTCAGTCCTTGGAAATTGACGATAGAACTCATTCAAAGCATCAGGGTCATTCTTTAATGAATCAACCTCAGCATCCCAATAGTCAATAGCCCCGTTATCAATCATCATCCCATCCACACCAAGTACAGGTATCTCAGGCTTTCTAAACACAGGGGCTCCATATATATCTATAAAGCCCTCCATATTCCACTCCATAGGAATGAATAGTGAATACATACCGCTCTTAGTCTGACCGTTTACGTTACGAGTTGTAATGCTTGAGTCCGTATAAAGCTTTTTAAAATTATCACCGCCCTTGTCTAATGCGTTAGATGTAGAGCCCATCATACACTTACCTATTATCTTGCTACCCAACCTAAGGCAGGTCTTTGTAACACGCCAATTGTTAAGGATGTTATTAGGTTTAGTCCATTTACCACTCTCGTCGTGCACAAGAAGCAACAGCTTCTCCCCATCATATGAGTTGTCATCTGTATTCTTCCAATCTATCGTTGTGTCTAACCCTTGAATCTCATCCTGTTCAATGTTAAACATATTCTTTTTTGTAATCTTTGATGCAGGTACTCTATACGCGAGTTCCGTCTTCGGTCTATCCATACCATCCATCACCGGCTTGAAGAAGAATGGTAGCCCATTATTTATAGGGACAACCTTATCTGTAAACATCTTCTTTGCATCCCCACCTGTCTTTGATAGTATGCCAATACGTGCGTCTTTAACTAATGTTCCTGTATTAACACATTCCGAGGAGCTCATAAAGGAGAATCCCGAACGCCTAATCTTCAGGTATATCATACCAAATGCTCTCTTATCTGCCTTACAAGCCTCCCAAAATATATAAAGTATTCTATTAGCCTCACGGAAGTCAGGGTAGCCGATATCAATAGATGTCCACTGAAGGTACATATAATGAGCACCCGTCACATAAGTAGGCACACCGTTATTCTTATACCATACACCTTGCTCTCTCCTATCAAACTCCTCCTCTATATAGTCAACCCATCTATCCTTGAACTCAGATGGCATAGTGTTCCATTGGAATATAGATTTTATCTTACCTAGCTCTTCAGGCATATCTAATCTCTCCCAATACTGTTCTGAATTTGTTTTGTGTCTTTGAAGACACTTTATAGGCGTGGGCGGTAGGGCTATCTTAATTCCTGATATCAAAACGATATCACCAATCTTGCCTGTCTTTGATATTACTATAATATCATACTTACTGTTGTAACCATAATCCCAAGACTTAGCCTTGTTCTTATTCACCATTACATTCTTTGGTATGGGATTCACCAATACCCTGTATAAGCTATTTACTTCTTCGTTCTGCAAACCCTTGCTTTGTATCAGTTCTACTAGCACCGCGCTCTGCGATATCTATAGCCTCACGCTCTGACTCTATTCTATTTAATATTTCAAACGCATCAAATATGGCAAGCTTTTTAGTAGCAGCAGCATTCTTTAATCTGTCTGCTGATATATCATCCTCAGGGTCGTGCTTAATAATCGCCTCCTCCGCTACCCTTATCAATTGTTCCACAGCTTTGTGACCCGCCTTTATTATCTTTAGCTTTGTCTCTTTGTTTAAACTCATTATTAATTCTTTTTTTCTTTTTGATTAGATTTGATGGGATGTCCTCATTCCAATCATCACCCCAATAAATATACTTATCTTTCATATAACCATTGTTATCTGATGGTCATACATCCTGTACATCTTCTCTCCGTCCACATCAAACTCATACTCACTCTCAGGTTTATATGACACCCTATCTCCCGATTCTACCCCCTTACTAGAGAGGTACGCGTTAGGGTATACCATCTCACCTACAAGAGGCTCTTCAGATATAGGCTTATATATGTAAGACTCCTCAACAGGCACAGGCTTTACAAAGCAGTATCTATCATAGGCATTCCATCCGTCTTTATTTTTATACATAAAGAATTGGTCTATATCTATAAAGAAAAGGTCATCCTTGAAGTGGCTCTTTCCGCTCCTCTGATTCCCCTTAATGTCATTGTAATACTTGAATACGTTATGGTGTACCAATAATATGTCACCTATCTCTATTGGTCCTGTATACCCTAAGGGTGTAGATATAACCTCAGCTCCTCTATTGGAAAACCTGTAGTCTTCTTGGGACGTACTTATTATAAGGTCAACACTACCTATCTTCTTTGTGTTATTGTAACGCCTTCCTTTTACAGGCTTTGCAATAAACGAGTTTGGTGATTTCATATTATATTTACGAGCCACAACCTATACACTCCACATAGGAGTCGGTAGGTCGGATGCCATTTAAAAATTAATGTTATATTCAATAGACGCGGGCATAGATGCCGTAAACTCTTTCCACATTATTATCTCACTATTACCCTGAATATATATAACTATAGAATCTCTTGTAGAATCTCTCTTGATAAGGTGAATAATGTAGGTACCATTAAGTACCTCCTGCCCTACTATGTAGTGCATAGAGGATTTATAGTCTGAGCCGATAGATACCTTTCTTATGTCCATTATATTTATTTATCCTAACTTCCAAATAGTAATCGCAGATGACGGAGCGTCATCCCAAGAACTTAGTGTGGACGTAGGGTACAGACCCCCTTGGTTCGCGCCTGAGCTATCCCTAAGAATCTCAAATGTTAACACCGTCCCGGGCGTTGTTATTCTTATAGGGAATGATAATGTCTCAGGTATTGTAACCCCTACTGTTGGTAAAGATACAGCACCTATAGAATTAACCTGTGAGCCGTCTACTAAAGACCTGAATAGCATAGATGATATACCGCCTGATGAACCTACTCGTGATAGGTAGCCTACTGCGTTTACAAAATAAACCCCTACATCATTAAATGTTATATCACCAATTGCCGATACCATAACAGGGTCTAAGCCTGTTCCTGTGCCTGAACCAAAGTTTACCTGAAGCACAGTATCAAGCCCACCGGGAGATTGATTTGAAGGGGAAGAGGCGTGAAGAACTTGGACTATTGATGGTGAGGCTGCTGTAACCCATAGCGGAAGACCTAAAGCATCTGAGCCTAAAACTTTTGTCCCGTCGTTTATTATACCTAATGAGTCAGTAAGCGTACCATTAAATGTTAGGTCACCCTGTGACTTAACTTTTAACCTATCAATCTCAGAGTAAGACGAACCCGTAGTTATATCATATGGCGTCGTAGATGTGTTGCCCGTATCTAAAACAGCCTGTAGAGTGTTGGCAGTTGCCAAACCTAGTATATCACCAATCGTGTAGTTCTTTGTTATATTGCTATCACTAACATCTGTCCCTATTACTTTATCTGTAACCGTAGGTGTTCCGTCTATTGCATACGTGCTTATCTTTCCCATCTGTTCTATTTTTTTACAACCTCACCTGTCTGAACGTTTATCTGTGCCTGAGCCCCATATTTATCAGCAAGGTCCTTTTCTATTTTTTCGTACTCTTTTTTTAATTCGTCAACCTTATCAATGATAATCATTTTCTGCATTTCTGCATCTCCGATTTGCATCTTCATTTGGTTAAACTTAC
>Ga0307379_10002957_pt1 | contig 24814 bp, 16 predicted proteins | sample UN2MG_FD_202237 | JGI IMG/M metagenome (GOLD analysis project Ga0307379, IMG submission 202237) | Soil microbial communities from Risofladan, Vaasa, Finland - UN-2 | ecosystem: Environmental > Terrestrial > Soil > Coastal area > Acid sulfate soil | place: Finland: Risofladan, Vaasa | collected...
GTGGTGATCTTGCCGATCCACTCGGCGTCGATCTTCCCGCCGCCGGTCCAGTCGATGACCGTCACGCTGCCGACGCCGCCCACGTCGCAGGTCAGCAGCGCCCCGTTCACCCGCCCCGCCGTCAGCGCCCCGACGCCGGTGTGCTTGCGCTCGTCCTCGCCGGTCGCGGTGATCGCCGCGGTCAGGTCGCCCTTCGTGTTGATGCGGTTGAAGTACAGCGCCTCGACCGTCCCGGCCAGGTCGCCCTTGGAGGCGTCGAGCGTCTTGACGAACCCGGCCGCGTCGAGCGCCCAGCCCGCCGCCATGCCGTTGGTCGCGCGGATGGTGTTGACGTTGCCCACGCCGCCGACGGTCCACGTGCCACCCGTGATGGCCCCAGCGATGGTGGCGCTGTTGAGCACGTACTTCCCGGCGGCGATCCCGTCGCCGCTGAGGGCCAGCGACGCCGCGAAGTTCCCGTCGCTCTCGTCGCCCTTCTTCCGGCTGCCCTTGACGTTGAGCTTGTTGACCCACGGCGCCGCAATCGTCCCGGCCGCATCGTCCAGGTCGTCGCCGTCGAGCCATTCGGTGACGGTGAGCGTGTTGATGGGAACGCCGTTCGTCTCGAGGTGGCTGTCCTTGACGCTGTCGAGCGTGATGCTGATCTTGTCGCGGGGCCCGACGTCGCCCTCGTTTGCGTTGAGGGCGATCGTGCGGCCGCCGACCACGTCGTCGAGCGTCAGCGAGCCGAGGAGGCCGTCCACTGTGAGGTCGCCGCCGAGGTCCGTGCTCCGGGCGGTGAGAGAGCGGAGCGAGCCGTGGACGATGACATCGCCCACGACGGTTTCCGAGCCTGCCCCGGCCGTGGCGATGGTCACGGCCGACTGGTCGGTGGTCCCGGCCAGGATGATCCGCGACGCGTCGCAACCCCCCGCCTGTGCCAGGTAGACGGTCCCCGCGCCCGGCCCGCTCAGACGAACGGTCACCCACTCCCCGTTCTCATCCTGCCAGGAGGCCGGGGTCTTGGCGTCGAAGGGCACCTGGAAGCCCGGCTTCAGCCGGACGGTCGCCCTGGCGCTCTCGGTCGCGCCGGGGTTGGCGTAGCTGCCCGCCGGGTCGCCGGTGTCCATCACCGAGTAGGTGAACGTCACGTCGCCGTTGTGGGCTGGGTCCGGCTCATACTCGTATCGCCCCGGCCCGACGCGCGTGAGCGTGCCCCAGCTCGGCGTGGCCAGAAGGAACGTGAGCTGGTCGCGCGGCGTCTCGGCGTCGCTGGCGGGCAGGACGATCTCCGTGGGGCCGTCCGGGCGGATCGTCAGCGTGAGGCTGCCCGCTACGGGCACGTCGTTGACGGGCGTGACGGTGATGGAGAGGACGGCCGGGTCACTGGTCAGGGCGCCGGCCCCCGCGCCGCTGCCGTCCGGGTCGCCCCGATCGGTGACCGTGAAGGGGAAGCTGTCGGCGCCCTGGAAGTTCTCGGCCGGGCGGTACTGCCATCGCCCGGCATCGAGCCACGTGACCGACCCGTGCTCGGGCTGGCCCGGCGTGAAGGTCAGCCCGGCGCGCGGCGTCTCGGCGTCCGAGGCCGTCAGGTCAGCCAGCACGATCACGAGCGTCCGGTCCTCGCCGACCGTCAGGGCCCGGCCCGAGGCGACGGGCCTGTCGTTGATCGGATGGACGACGATCTCCACCGTCGCCGGGTCGGAGTCGGTCTGCCCGTCGTTGGCTACGAACTCGAAGCTGTCGGTGCCGTTGAAGTCGCCGGCCGGGGTGTAGTCGAAGCTGCCGTCCGGCCGGAAGTCCACGTTCCCATGCCCCGGCGCCCGATAGAGGCGGTAGGTCAGGGCGTCGGCGTCGTGGGCAACGGCCAGGCCGGCGACGGCGACGCCCTCGTCCGTCTCGATGATGAGGCCGTCGGCGGACGGCGGGCCGTTGATCTCCAGCTCGTCGGCCGTGGCGTCGTGGCCGGTGTTGCCGGCGTCGTCCGTCGCGGCGGCCTGCACGTCGTAGATCCCGCCGAGCAGCGCGGAATTGATTGTGCCGGCCGGCAGCGCCCAGGAGCCGTCGCCCCGGTTAACGGCCGTGTAGCCCTTGCCCACGAGCCAGAGGGAGACGACGGCGAGGGGATCGTCCACCGTGCCGGTCAGCTCGGGGGAGCCCTCGGGCGTGCGCAGCGGCGCGACGGTGACGACCGGCGGGACCGTATCGACGCGGAGCTCACCCGTCGTCGCGTCGAGGCCGACGTGCCCGAGCGCGTCCGTCGCGGCGACCTGGACGTCATACGTGCCGTCGGCCAGCGGCGGCGCGATCGCGTCATCGGCCAGCACCCACGTGCCCGTGCCGAGGTTCGTGGCCGGGCACTCTCGGCCGTCGATGGTGACTGTGACGGTGGCCGCGGGGTCGTCCACGTTGCCGCGGACCGAGGGCGTCGTGTCGTTGGTCACCAGTAGCCGCACGGAGACCAGCGGCGCGGCCGTGTCGACGGTCAGCTCGTCGAGCGTGTCGTCGCGGCCCGTGCGCCCGAGGACGCTCGTCGCCAGGACGATCACGTTGTACGTCCCATCGGCGATGGGCGGGTTGATCGTGCCGTCGGCCAGCACCCACGTGCCGTCGCCGCGGTTGGTGGCGGTGTAGGACCGCCCGGCGACCACGATGCGGACCGCCGCCTGGGGGTCGTCCACCTCCCCGGTCAGCTCGGGCGTCGGATCGTCGGTGACAAGCGGGTCGATGGTCACCGCGGGCGGCGGGACGGCGACGGTCAGCTCGTGGGTGGTCGTATCGCGGCCGACGGCGCCGGACGTGTCCGTGGCGCGGACGATCACGTCGTACGTCCCGTCGTTCAGGGGCGGGCTGATGGTGCCGTCGGGCAGGACCCACGTGCCGTCGCCGCGGTTCGTGGCGGCGTACACGCGCCCGTTGACCTCGACGGCGATGGTGGCCTGGGGGTCCTCCACCGTGCCGGTCAGCTCGGGCGTCGGGTCGCCGGTGCTCAGCGGGTCGATGGTCACCTCGGGGCCGGGCGCGACGATGCTCAGCTCGCCGGTCGTCGTGTCGTAGCCGGTGTTCCCGGCCGGGTCGCGCGCGGCGACCACGACGTCGTACGTGCCATCGGTCAGCGGCGGGCTGAGGACGTTGTCGGCGAGGGCCCACGTGCCGTCGCCGCGGTTGACGGCGGCGTAGTTTCGCCCGCCGACGGTGACGGTGACGGTCGCCTGGGGGTCGTTCACCGTGCCGCTCAGGGGCGGCGTGGTGTCGCTGGTGGTCAGCGGGTCCACGGCGACCGCGGGGGCCGTGATGTCGGGGTTGTACGGGCTGAGGCGCTGGCCGGGGATCGGCTGGTTCGCGTCGCCGTTCTCCCAACTGCCATCGGGGAGCTGCCAGCGGACGGCGAGGTTGTCGCCGCCTCCGCCTTCCTTGTGGAGGGCCTCGATGTAGTACCGCCGCCCGGCCTCCAGGTGGATGGGGGCGGACTGCTGCGAGGCCGTCCGCGTCCACTCGCGCGAGTTCGTCCACCCGCCCACCGAGGCGATGGGCACCTTGTGGGCGGGGTCCTCGTCGGTCGACAGGAAGAGCTGGCTGCCGTCGTCGCTGGCGATCCAGAAGACGTAGTTGCCCGTCGTCGGCGGGTACACGTACCCCCGCATCCGCGTGCCGTAGTCGTTGGCCCAGTCCGTCGGGGCCTCGAAGCTCGTGGGCTCCCGGCTGCCCGTCGGGTTGTCGGGGTAGTTCGGGTTGCCGGTCAGGTTCGTGACGGCCGTGCCGCCGATGCCCGTCCAGTACTCCAGCAGGATCGTGCCCGAGCCGGTGGGCGCGTAGACGAACGTCTTCTGGAGCCCGGCCGGCAGGGCGTTGCCCGAGACGGTCTGCACGCTGCCGACCGTGACCGTGTAGCCCTGGCCGGGCAGCAGCACGCTGGTGGTCAGGCGGACGGTCCGCCCGTCGGGATCGAGCGCCGCGGCCAGGACGTTGGCGTTCGTGCAGGTGTAGTTGCCGGCCGCCGTGGCCGAGGCGACCGTCAGCGGCTCGGTGAAGGCCAGCACGATGGTCCGGTCGTCGGGGGCGTGGTACGACTCGATGCCGGGCACGGCGATCTCCGCGGGCGTGGAGAAGCCGCCGGTGTAGCCGTCGCGGTTGACCGCGACGACCTGGTAGCTGTTGGCCCCGGCCATCGGCGGGTTGGCGTCGCTGAAGGCCGCCGCGGCCGTCGTGCCGACCTGCACACCGTTGCGGAAGACGACGTAGTGGTCCACGCCGCTCTGCGGGTCGGCGGCGGGCGTCCAGGAGAGGTCGATCCTCGGCCAGACCGTCACGCCGGCGGTCAGCCCCGTCGGCGTGGTCGGCGGGGTGGTGTCGAGGTAGACGTTCTGGGCCCCCGGCGTGCCGCCGCTTCGCCCGGTGGACCAGTTGCCGACGTCGTTGCCGTAGGCGGCCGCGCCGATCCGGGCCAGCGACGCCCCGGTGCCGTCCGGCTCGGCCGGCCAGTCGCCGGCGTCTTCGTAGTTGACGTGGTCCACGCGGACGTAGGGAATGTAGCCCGTGACCTCCGGCGTGGTCGCGACGTACAGCCGGACCGAATCGCCGGCGTTGGACAGCCTGCCGCTGTACTGGCCGGCGATTGTCAGGCCGGTCGTGTCGTAGCGCGACGCGAAGGCCGCCAGGTCGCGCACGATCAGCACGTACTCGCCCGGCCCGATCGTCGTCACGTCGCTGCCGGTCGTGGAGAAGCCCGCGTCGTCGTCGTCGACGAGGACCTCCGTGCCGCCGCGGACGAACTTCACGCGGTCCGCGAGGGTCCATTCTTCGGAATCGTCCGTGCCGCGGCCGAGCGTGACGGACGCCGGGCCCGCGTCGAACGACCAGGTCCCCAGCGACACCCACGCGGGGGTGGTCTCCTCCCGGTTCTGGTCCCTCTGGACGACGGCCGTGCCGCCCGCGTGCGAGACGGCGTACCGCGCGGCGCTGTCGAGCGTGCGCACGTTGCCCTCGCCGTCCAGCACGTCCCACCAGACGAGCACCTGCCAGTCGCCGGCGGCGGGCAGGTCGGCTTGCCACGTGGCGGTCGCCCCGGCCTGGAGGGTCCGGACGGCCGCGCCGAGGCTGTCGGCATCGTACCAGCCGAACGTGAAGCCCACGCCCCCGCCGAGGTACAGGTCGCTCAGCGTCCGCGGCTGGGCGGAGGTGTTCAGCAGCTCGAGGAACTCGAAGTCGTCGTCGTCGTACGGGCTCGGCTGGGCCGGGTCGTCCGGGTGATACATGATCTCGTTGATGACCACGTCGAAGATGGCGGGCGGCTGGTTCGGCCCGCCGGGCGTGGGGGCGGCCAGGAGCGTGAAGTCCCGCGTGCCCGTGGACTTGACGTACCGCCCGAACGGCTGCCCGTTCGGGGAGGCGCCGAAGTCCACCTCCTCGCGATAGCCGCCCGGCTGCCCGCCGGCGTTGGACGTGAGGTACACCTCGTCGCCGAACTCGCTGAGGGCAAAGCCCCCCGCCGCGGCGAGCGGGCCGAAGTGCTCCACCTCCGTCAGCACGACGTACCCCCCTGCCGGAACCGTCGTGCCCGCGGGAATCTGCACCTTCGCCAGGTCGAGCCGGCTGTCGCTGAGGAACCAGCCGCCGACGTCGATCGCCGCGGCCGTCGTGTTGTGCAGCTCGATCCAGTCGCCCGACGCGGCGTCCGTGTGGGCGAGCACCTCGTTGATCAGGATGCTGCCCGGGTTGACGGCCGTGTCGGTGCCGCCGGGCGTGCCGCCGGGGGCGTCGCTGGGCCGCCAGCCTTCCTTGCCGGCCCAGAGGGCGCGGTCCTGGGCGGGGTCGCGGACGGTCAGCGAGAAGCCCCCGCTGTCGGTGTGGTCGAACCAGCCGTCGGCGTACTTGAAGTCGTGGATGACCTCCCCGAGCGGCCCGACGAGCAGGATGCGCTCGCCCGCGTCGGACAGCGTGCCGGTGTAGGTGCCGACGATCGTGGCTGCCCCGGCGCCGTAGCGTGCCTCGAAGGCGGCGGCGTTGCTCACCACGACCACCCGCCCGCCGGCGGGGACCGACACGTCGGGCAGCGTCCGGTTGATCCCGCGGGTGAAGGCCGCGTCCATCAGCGGCACCGGCTGGGTGCCGATGTTGGTCAGCTCGACGAACTCGAAGTCGTCGGCCGTCAGGAACCCGGCGTCGATCTCCGCCTGCGTCGGCGGGGCCGGGTGATACATGATCTCCGTGATGCGGAGGGACTGCTCCACGTCGGGGTAGTACGCCGCCTCGTCCAGCGCGCTCCACTGGCCGCCGGTGTAGACGCGTGCCTTGACGACCGTGCTGGAGCCCAGCGGCACGGCGCCGGTGTACGCCACGGCCGTCGGGGAGACGGCCCCGCCGACGCTGCGCGGGTCGGAGCCGTCGAGGGTGTAGTAGATCGTCCCGGCCGGGGCGGTGATCGACAGCGAATCGCCGGGCGCGATCCGCCCGCCGTGCTGGCCGGCGCCGTTGATCCGGAACGACGGGGCCGTCACGTTCGGGTACCAGCCCTTGGAGCGGAACTGGTTGAGGACCGTGGCGGTCCGGCCGGGCAGGTAGTTGTTGCGGATGCCGTTGACCGTTGGCAGCCAACTGTCGTCCCGCGTGTGGGCGGGCTCGCGCTTCGCGTCGCCCCAGCGGGCGGACTCGGCGATGATGGCGGAGTCGATCTGTGCGGCCCGCTCGTTGAGCAGGGCCACCGCGCGCTCGGGCGTGAGGACGCCGTCGTTGAACAGGTGCTTCTGGACTCGGTCGGCGAAGCGGAGGCGGTACTCGGCGTTGGCCACGAGCTGCTGGTGCAGCCATTGCGGGTTGGTATACCAGAACTTGTCCCACCCGCCGACGTTGACGTCCCCGGCCGGCCAGGGGCCCGTTCGGTCGTTGTCGCCCCGGTCCAGCGTGTGCTCGGCGTCGTGCCGGAAGAACTTGAAGCCGTCGGGCTCGACGCGGTTGTAGATGGCGAAGAAGTTGTTGGCCTGGTCGTTGCCGAGGAAGCTGGAGACCGGCGCGTCGCGGTCGCCGACGTAGAACGTCGAGATCATGTAGTCGATCAGGTTGTCCACGTCGAGCAGGCGCTCGTAGGCCGGGCTGGGCGCGCCGCCGGCGTTCATGCCCTGGATGGCGTAGTAGGCGGCGTTGCTCGTCACGCCCGCCCGGCAGGCGTCCACCAGCCGCGTCCAGGCATCGAAGGTCCCGTCGGTGGCCTCGATGCGGTAGCCGGCGTCGTTGCCGGTGGCCTTGATGACGTCGTAGTCCTCGGCCTCGCCGCCGAAGTAGCTCGCCGCGTAGCCCGCCTCCGCCCGCTCCTGCGTCATGTACAGCCCCCAGTACACCCCGTTGATGTACAGGTGGTAGTACCGGCTGCGCGTGTAGGGCTGGCCCATTTCGCGCTGCATGTCGCGGCTGAACACGTCGCGGAGGAACGTGTTGGCCCCGTCGCCGCCGAAGCTCCAGGAGTAGTTCTGGGCCGTGCGGAGGTCGATGTTGTCGAACTCGTCGGCGCCCTCGTCGCCGAACAGGGGATACTCGAGCTTCGCGTCGCCATACTCGTCGCGGAAGAACAGGCGGAAGGCGTGCTTGGGGTTTCCGCCGCTTCGGCTGTAGCCACCGCGGATGCGGATGCCGGCGTCGGCCTGGAAGCCCTCGGTGCCGTCGGGGTTGATCAGCTCGACCGACGTGGGGCGCTCCCACGCCTGCCCTCGGCTGCCGGCGTGCGTGTAGATGCCCGTGCTCCCGTCGAACAGGTTGCCCAGCTCCGTCACCAGCGAGATCGTCGGGATCGCCAGCAGCGCGTCCTCGATCAGGCCCGAGTAGCGCGCGTCGTTCACGACGTTGGGGTCCATCCCGTAGTCGATCGTCTGGCCGTTGACGCTGCCCGTGGGCCAGCCTGCCCCCGGCGCCTGACCCGCGGGCGACTGGGCGATCACGTCGCCCAGGAAAAGGTACGTCTGCGTGTCGACGTCCGACGGCAGCCAGCCGGCCTTGAACGCCGCCGCTCGCACCACCGACGTGCCGGTGATCGCGATCGGGCCGGTGTAGACCGCCCCGGTGGTGGCCGTGGGCTCGGAGCCGTCGAGCGTGTAGCGGATCTCGGCGCCGTCCGTGGCCGTGGCGATCTCGAGCTGGAAGGGCGCGTCGAAGAACCCGCGGTCCACGCTGAAGCTCGTGTCGGCCACGACGCCCAGCACGCCGGGAATGTTCGCCGCCCCCGGCGTCGGCGTGGTGAAGTACTGCTCCACCCAGCCCGCGCCCGCCAGGGCGTACAGCCGCGGGCAGGCCACGAACTGCCCGTCGCCCGCGGCGTCGTTCATCGCGTGGATCGCCAGGACGCTCTCGCCCGGCGTCAGCAGGCCGAGATACGCCGTCAGGTCCACGGCCTCGAAGCTCAAGGCGTCCTGGATCGCCCGGTCGGCGGTGGCGGATGAGTCCCACGCCGGCGAGGCCGGGGCGTTCCGCCGGGAGACCTCCACGCCGTTGAGGTACGCGACGTAGCCGTCCTCGTAGGCCATCTCCAGGTACAGCTCGGTGAACTCCGCCGGGTCGTTCACGTGGAACGGCACCCGCAGCAGCACGGAGGCGTTGGCGCCGCGCATGGCCGCTTCCAGGTCGGTCTCGACCAGGTCGGCCGTGCTGGTGTCGCCCACCAGCCGCAGGTCGAAGCTGGCGTCGGTGCTGTTCGGCGCGTTCTGGTGGATCTCGACGGCCAGGACGTTATCGCCCTCCACCAGCAGCGCCGGGTCGATGGTGTACTGGTAGAACGTTGACTCGTCGCCCCCGCCGACGCCCGACGACGCGCGGGTCTGGTAGTCGATCGCCCCGGCGGGCATGTTGCTGCGGGGCAGCTCCTGCCCGTTGAGGTACATCACCGCCCCGTCGTCGCGGAGCAGGCTCAGCGTCAGGCCGCTGACCTGCCAGGCGTTGGTCACCTGGAACGTGCGGCGGAAGTAGGTGGTGATGTACTTGTTGCTGGAGTTGCCGCCGTAGTCGACGACCGTCGCCTCGTCGCCCTCGCCGTAGCCCAACTGGGCCGGTCCGGCCGACCAGGAGCTGTCGTTGAAGCCCGGCTGGTGCCAGGCCGTGCCCTGATTCGAGCCGTCGTCGAGGTACCGCCACAGGGCGCCCTGAGGGATCAGCGTCACCGGCCCGCCGGCTCCGCCGAGCCCGAAGCCCAGCCCGGTCGCCCCGTCGGCCCAGGCCGCGTCGTCGAAGGCCGCCTGACGCCACGCGGGATCGAGCGGCCCGGCCGTGGGCACCATGTACCTCGCCGCGTCGCCCTTCTCGACGAACACCGTCGTGCCGTGCTGCTCGTACAGCAGGCCGTACGAGAGGTCGCTGTCCTGCTCGGGGAATTCCGGGGCGTATGCGTGGACGACGTTGTCGGCGGCGTCCAGCAGGGCCAGGTACTCGCCGTCGCCGTCGAGGCGGAAGCTCGTGTGCAGCTCCTGCCCGGCGAGGCGGCGGTCCTTGCCCGAGGCAAACACCACGAGGTACCCCCCCGCCGGCAGGACGGTGGTGGCTGGGAACGACCAGACGTCGTTGCGGTCGGCGAGCTTCCAGCCGGTCAGGTCGACGGCGGCGGCGGTCGGGTTGTGAACCTCCAGCCAGTCGGACGTGTCCCCATCGGCATCGACGAGCCCGTTGGCGTTGACCGCGAGGAACTCGCTGATCATCGGCTGCGCGGCAAGCAACAGCCGTGCCTCCAACTGCTCTACAACCGGTTGGCGCACCATTGGCTCCGTGCAGCCGGGACGCCGTCCACAACGGCCGCGCGCGGACCTGCATCCGCCCGCCGCGCACCGCGTACGGCCCGACAGGCCACGATGCAGTCTACCAGAGGACGGCGCATCCGCCAAGCCCCACCGACGATGCCCTGCGCGATGCCGAGTTCCGCTGCCGCGGGCCTGCTATGCCGCCGGTCCGCTGTTCTTCTCCCGCCGTGCGGGCAGGGACACGGAGAAGATGGTCCCCCCGCCGGGCCGGGAACTGGCGTCGATCCTGCCGTGGTGCATCGCGATGATGGACTTCGTGATCGACAGGCCCAGCCCCGTGCCGTCCTGGAACTGCCGCTTGGCCTCCGGGGCGCGGTAGAACTCCTCGAACAGCCGCTTGCGGGCGGCGTCGGAGATGCCGATGCCCGTATCGGCCACGGACAGGACGACCCGGTCGCCATCGGCCTTGAGGCGAACGTCGATCCTCCCGCCGGCGGGCGTGTACTGGAGGGCGTTGGAGACCAGGTTCGTGACGACCTCGCGGAGCATCTCCTCGTCGCCGTCGACGAAGACCGGCTCGGCGTGGCAGGTCAGCAGGAGCCCGGCCCCCTCGGCCTGCTGGCGGAACAGCTCCTCGGCGTTCTCGACGAGTTCCTCCAGCGCGACCGGCCGGGGCGTGATCAGGCCCTCCGGCGACCGCAGCCACGAATAGCGCCGCAACTCCTTCACCAGCTCCATCAAGACCCGGGTCCGCCGCTTGGCGCGCTCCATCAGCCGGGCGTGCTCGGGCGGCACGAGCGCCATCTGGTGCGTGATGCTGTCCAGGATGCTGAGGATCGCCGCCAGCGGGGCCCGCAGCTCGTGGCCGGCCTTCCTCATGAAGAAGCCCTTGGCCTCGTCGATCCGGTGCAGCCGGTCGTAGGCCGTCTCCAGCTCCCGCTCGCGCTCGCGGAGGCGGACGGAGATCGCCGAGGCGATGAAGACCGTCGCGAACATCATGGCCGCCAGCGCCGTCGTGACGTGCAGGACGTGCAGGGGCTGGGCGTACAGCGCTTCCGGCTGGGACGCCACGCCCGCCGCGCTCGGCAGGACGACCTGCACGTGGGGGATGATCTCCTGCTGTTCGCCCCACGCCAGGGCGTGGACCAGCACGGCCGCCCCGAGGGCCGTCAGGTACGCCGCGCCCCGCGGCAGCAGTTCGCAGGCGATGACCAGCGGCAGCAGGATCAGGATGAGGAAGTGGTTCTCGACGCCACCGGTGTAGTGGACCAGCGCGCAGACGGCCAGGGAGTCGCAGACAATCTGCCCCAGCGCCAGCCCGCGGATGCCCCGCCCCGTGATGTGCCCCCGCTGGTAGAAGATGTGCAGCAGGAAGGTGAAGACGGCGTTGTAGAGGAAGATCACCAGGATCGCGTTGGCCGCGAGGGCCAGTGAGCTCGTCCCGTCGGTGCTTCGGAACTTGACGCCCAGGATGCTCCAACTGACCAGGAGCATCAGCAGCGCGAAGGCCCCCATCAGCCAGCGGATCCGGGTGAACCACCCGAGGCGGTCCAACAGCTCCTGCTCCGTGAGCGTCAGCTTCCGCTGCGGCGGGCCGGGGTTTTCGGTCGCTTCGGCCATCAAGGTCCCTGGGTCACTCGCCGGCTAGGGGGCCAGTTGCCGGAAGGCCGCGACGACGCGTTCGACGGCCTCTCGCACGGCCGGCTGCATCTCGCGGCCCGGCACGACACAACCGGGCTGGATGCCCACCACCGCGCAGCGACAAGGATACATCATGACCAGGGCTTCAAGGAAGGCCAAGGGCGCCGGCCCGTGGGTGCTGGGCCCCTGCCCGTCGACGTCGCCGGCTTCGACCACGCGGACGGAGCCCGGCGGGGCGCCGAAGCCCAGCGCGTCGACGACGATGACGGAGGCCGGCTGATGGGCGATGATCTTGCCGAGGAAGCTCTCCGGGGCGGTCTGCGCGTCGTAGACGCACCAGGGCACCGTGCCGCGCAGCGCCCGGGCCACGGCGGGCCCGGCGCCGTCGTCGCCGCACAGGTCGTTGCCGACCCCCACGATGACCGTCGATTCGCCCAGCAGCCCGGCCAGCGGCGCAAGGCCCCCCACGGCCTCCCCTTCCTCGCCGCCCATGGGCTCACTCGCCCCACAATTCGCGGATGACCGTTGTCCTCCGGCAGGCGGGGCACTGGACGCGCATCATGTCGCTGCGGGGCAGCGCGGGCGCCTCGGTCCGCGCGGCCGCCGGGGCCGCCAGCTTCATCCCGCCGTCGGACAGGACGATCAGCGTGGGGTTGGCGTAGGCCTTGGCGCCGAGGCGTTCGGCCACCCACCGCAGGTGCTTGATCGTCCCGACGATGGCGCCGCAGACCTCGCAGAGCACCAGTTCGTGCTCGACCTGCTGGCGGCACTGGGAGCGGTCGAGGGTCGCGAGGCTGTACTGCCTGGTCAGGCGGATGCCTTCCTTGGTCGTGCAGTTCAGCTCGCACTGGCCGCAGAAGATGCACTTGTCCCATCGCTGCTCGATCACGCGCTTCGGCGAGCCGTTGTCCGTCGAGTCGGAGACGGTGATGGCGACGGCCGGGCATACCTCCGCGCAGGCGCCGCAGCCGATGCACTGGTCGGCATCGAACTCCGGCTTGCCCCGGAAGCCCTCGGCGGGCTCGTGGGGCTCGAAGGGGTACTTGCTCGTGTAGGGCCCGAAGATCACCGCCCGGACGGCCTCTTTGAGCTCACGTAGTTTCGGCTTCTTCACGTTCGGCACTCCGCTGATGGGCCTGGGCTTGGGCTTGGGCCTGGGCGTCGCGAATCTCCCTCGCGCGATCGGCGAAGGCGTCTTCGACGCTGCCTTCCCACAGCCGCACGCCGGACAGGTACGCCCCGCGGCAGATCGCGTGGGCGGCCACCGGGCTGGTCAGTAGGATAAACGCCGCGCAGAGGATCGCCTTGATCCCCATGGGCCAGATGGCCGGGCCCGTGCCCGCGAAGGCCCGGACGGCCACGCCGATGAGGATCATGCACGTGCCCAGCGTCACGCACTTGGTGGCGGCCTGGGCGCGGTTGTAGACGTCGGGCAGACGGATGAGCCCGATGCACCCGAACAGGTCGAAGGCGAGCCCGATCCCCATCAGCCAGGTTGCGATCTCAGGCATCGTAGGTCCTGCCTTCCAGGTATTTGGCCAGCGCGAGCGTGCCGACGAAGCTGATCAGCGCCCACGCGATGGCGATGTTCATGTAGTACTCCTGGCCCGTCCAGACGGCCATGATGCAGCAGAAGCCGACGATCAGCGTCCCGAGGATGTCAATGGCCACCGTCCGGTCGGGCGCGCTGGGCCCCTTGCCGATGCGCCAGAGGCACAGCAGCGAGCTCAGCGTCAGCACGCCGAAGGCGATCTGCTCGAAAGCGCTCATTCGAAGATCCTCCTCAGCAGCGGCTCGAACCGCTCGCAGATTTCGGCGGTCCGCTTGGCCGCGTCGCGGGTATGGATGTTGATCCAGTGGATGTAGAGGTCCTGCCCGTCGATGTCCATGGTCAGCGTGCCGGGCGTCAGCGTGATGCTGTTGGCCAGGAACGTCTTGGCCATGTCGCTGGTGAGCGTGGTGCGCACCTTGACGATGCCCGGCTGGATGGGCACGTCGGGGTGGATCACCCGCAGGGCGACGTCGAAGTTCGCCCGGATGCAATACCACAGGAAGTACGGCAGGTAGATCAGGAAGTAGAGCCACCGCACCGGGTTGAGGACCTTCGGCAGGAGCCCCTCGGGGTAGATGTCGCCCAGCAGGGCCCCGACGATCAGGGCGAAGAACACCCCCGTTCCGAGCACCCACAGGTCGTCGATCGGCGCCCAGAACAGCAGCAGCCACAACACCAGACCCGCGATCAGACAGAGGACCCATTTCATCGAATGACTCCCGTGGACAAGGCCTTGGTCGCCTCCAGCAGCACGTCCCGCGCCGGACCGAACAGGTGGTCGCGCAGGGGCACCATCGCCACCCCCGCGGCCACGCAGACCGCCGCCAGCACCACCAGCGCCACGCACATCAGCACGGGCGCCTCGGTGGCCCCGGCGGCCCGGCCGGACGCGGGCCCCTCCAGCGCGTATCGCTGGACCTTGACGTACATCAGCAGCGTGCCGACGGCCACGCCGGCGGCGATCGCGCACAGGACGTACTGGTGTGCCATCGCCAAGGCGATGATGATGATCAACTTGCTGAAGAAGCCGTTGAACGGGGGCACGCCGGCGATGCTGAGCGCCCCGATCCGGCAGCAGAAGCCGGTGACCCTCATGCTCCGCCCCAGGCCGCCCATCTCCTTGAGCTGTCGCGTGCCGACCTGCTGCTCGATGGACCCGCTGGCCAGGAACAGCAGCCCCTTGAAGGCCGCGTGATTGAACAGGTGGAACAGCCCGCCGAACAGGCACAGGCCCGCGACGGCCTCGTCCGGCTGGGCGCGGCTCATGACCTCGGCAGCGACGCCCAGGGCCAGGATGATGTACCCGGCCTGGGAGATGCTGCTGTAGGCCAGCAGGCGCTTGAGGTCCCACTGGCCCAGGGCCATGAGCATGCCGAGGACCATGGACGCGGCCCCGAGGGCGATCAGGATCGTCGCGTACTGCGGCGTCGGGCCGAAGACGTTGAAGACGAGCCTGGCGATCGCGTAGATGCCCGAGGCCTTGATCAACACGCCCGAGAGCATCGCCGAGACCGGCGCCGGGGCCGAGGGGTGCGCGTCCGGCAGCCAGGCGTGGAACGGCACCATCGCCGCCTTCAGCGACAGCCCGGCGATGAGCGCCGCGGCCGCCAGGAGCACGGCCGGGCTGGTGCCGATCAGCTCGAGCTTCTGGGCGACGGCGGCCATATTGAGCTGCCCGGTGAGCGAGTAGAGGATGGTCACGCCCAGCAGGATGAAGGCCGAGCCCACCGTGCCGAGCACGAGGTAGCGGAAGGCGGCCTCCAGTTCCTCGGATTCGCAGCCGAAGGCCACGAGGGCATAGGAGGCGATGGCGGCGACTTCGAGGAAGACGAACAGGTTGAACAGGTCCCCGGCGAGGACGACGCCGTTCATCGCGCCGGTCATCAGCAGGAAGAGGGCCTGGAACAGCCAGACCTTGGTGAACCGCCGCATGTAGGCCCCGGCGAAGATCAGCGAGACGAGGGCGACGAGGTTGATGATGACGAGCATCATCTTGCTGAGCCCGTCGCCGAGCATCTCGATGCCGAGGGCCTTCTCGGGGTCCGGCCCCCAGCCGCCGACGAAGATCCGCGGCACGACCGCGCCCAGGAGGATGAAGGTGAGGATGAGGTTCGCCAGGACCACCCCGACGGCCAAGGGGGCGGTCAGGCGCTTGAGCCCCTTGACGTGGGCCATGGCGACGACGGCGAAGGCCATGCCCAACGGAAAGGCGACCAACAAGGGTACGATTGACTCCATCGCGTCTCGTCCTTCGCTCTGGGGGTCCGCCGGCGCCCGCGGGCGGTCAGCCTCGCAGGCTGCGGATCTTGTTCGTGTCGAACGTGCCGTACTTCTCGTAGAGCCGCAGGCCCATCGCGACCATCAGGGCCGTCAGCCCCAGGCCGATGACGATGCTCGTCAGGACCATCGCCTGCGGCAGCGGGTCGACGGCCTTGGCGGCCAGCTCGGCGCTCGTCTGGCCCGGCTCGAGGATCGGGGCCTGCCCGCCGCTGCGGTAGCCGATCAGGACCAGCAGCAGATTGACCGCGTAGTCCAGCACGAGCAGGCCGACGATGATCTTGACGACGTTCTTCTTGGCCACCACCGCGTAGAGCCCGACGACCAGCACGGCGAAGGCCAGCACGTAGATTGCGATGCCCATCTCACAGCTCCTCTGCGGGGTGCCCGTCGGGCAGGTTCGCCCGGCGGAAGGCGGCCAGCGCCAGGAACCCGCCGGCCAGCCCCGCGGCGACCTTCACCATGATGAACAGGTTGGAGACGATGATCGTCCCCCCCGAGGCCAGGTGACCCACCTCCCCCACCGAATGCCGGGCGATGAAGTTCACGAAGAACCCGCCCGTGAAGTAGCCGCACAGCGCCACCAGCAGGAACAGCCCCGCCCCCGCCGCGTCGTAGATGTGGCAGCGCGACTCGGTGATGATCTGCTCGGCCGTGTCCCGCCCGAACGCCAGCACGACCAGCACGGCGGCGGCCGCGAGGATCACCCCGCCGGCAAACCCCCCGCCGGGGCTGACGTGCCCTGTCATGGCGATGTAGATGCCGAAGATCGCGATGAACCCGCTGACGAGTCGGGCGGTGTTCTTGACGATCGGCGTCATTCCGGTAGTCATGATGCCAGCTCCTGGTGACCTCGCCGGCCGACCCGCCTCAGCACGGCGTAGGCCCCGAGGATGGAAACGAAGATGACCGTCGCCTCGCCCAGCGTGTCGTACGCGCGGAAGTCCAGCAGGACGGCCATCACGGCGTTGCCCGCGCCGGTCTGCCCGGCGGCGTCCGTCAGGTACCTCGCCGCGACCGGCTGGCCGGGCGTCTTGCTCAGCGTGGCCAGGTCCGCCTCGCCCATGATGGGCTCACCGAAGGGCGGAACGGTCCCCAGCGCCCCGGTGCCGCCGACGGCGAAGAACATGCCCACCAGCAGCACCCCGCCGGCCAGCAGGACCAGGCCCGTCCGCAGCGCGTCGCGCGGCGTCTCGGAGGTCGTGTCGCGGCGCGTGACCACCAGGCGGATCAGCAGCACCAGCGCGATGACCTCCACGACCACCTGCGTGATGGCCAGGTCCGGCGCGCCCAGCAGCAGGAACAGCACGCTGAGGGCGAACCCGCCGGCACCGAGGGAGATCACCGAGCTCAGCAGGTCGCGGGCCTCGACGGCGATCAGCACCGCGATCAGCATGAACACCAGCAACGATATGACCAGATATTCCACGCCCATGGTTCATGTCCCCGCACTGATCAGGAGGTAAACGAGGGTTGCGGTCAGGCCCACAAGGCACCACGCCACGTACAGGCTGACCAGCCCGGTGTGCTGCGCCCGCAGCATCTGGACCAGCGAATTGCCGTGCTTGCCCGACCAGTAGTACAGGTCCATCGCCCCCCGGCCACCGTGAAACAGCAGCGGGCCGATGCCGGGCAGCTTGGCCACGGTCTCGTAGAAGTGCGTGCCCGGCACGCGGAAACGGTCGTCCCCCGGCACGGGCACCTCCCCGCCCAGGAACGGGCGGACGATGCGGATTCGGCGTGGCCGGCTGGCCACCCACAGGAAGCCCAGGCCGATAAGGAAGCCGATCACGATCAGCGTCGTCGCCTGGGACGGCTGCCAGAGCCCGACCTCCGGCACGGCCTGGACGGCGCCGGGCATGGCCGCGACGGCGGGGGCCAGCACGTCTTCGGTGATCAGCCCCGGCGCGATGCCCAGCACGACGCACGCCACGGCCAGCACCACCATCGGCGCCACCAGCCAGAGGCTCTCCTTCATCCGCCCCGAGGCGTAGGCCGCTCCCTGGGGGACCGGCGACAGAAAGGCCGAGTAGATCACCTTCACGAAGCTGGCGAGCGTCAGGGCGCTGCCGAAGACGGCCACCACCACCAGCGCCACGGCCAGGCCGTGGTTCGGGATGCTCAGGGCCCCCTGGTAGACCATCCACTTGCTGTAGAAGCCGTTGAAGGGCGGCACGCCGGAGATCGCCAGCGCCGAGATCGCCCCGCAGGTGAAGGTGATCGGCAGCAGCTTGGCCAGGCCGCCCATGTCCTCGATCTCGTCGCTGCCCGTCGCCCGCCGGATCGTGCCGCTCATCAGGAACAGGTTGGACTTGTAGATCGCGTGGTTGACCATGTGGAACAGGCCGCCGATTACACCGATCGTCGTGCCCGTCCCGATGCCCAGCACCATGTAGCCCACCTGGCTGACGGCATGGAAGCTCAGCAAACGCTTGAGGTTGTGCTGAATCATGGCCATCAGGACGGCCGCGAGGATTGTTACGGCCCCCACGATCATCATCACGAGTTGCATCGCCCCGTCGGGCCGAAACATCTGCAGGGCCAGCACGCCCAGCAGGTAAATGCCCAGCAGCTTGTCCATCGCCGCCGGCAGCAAGGCCATCACCGGGGCAGGGGCGTCCTCGGCGATCGAGGGGATCCACGTGTGCAGCGGAATGGCCCCGGCCTTGGCCAAAGCGGCCATCATGATCAACAGGTAGACCACGTAGCCGGTCGCGCCCATCCCGGCGACGCTGACCGGCCCGCGGGTCAGCGACCAGTTGGCCGAGCCGCCCGGCTGTGCGGCCAGCAGGGCAATCGCCAGCAGGACGCAGGCGTCGGTGAAGCCCAGCACGCCGTAGGCCTTGGCCGCGCCGCTTCGGGCGTCTCGCCGGCCCTGGTTGACCATCAGGAAGAGCATCAGCGTGACGATCTCCCAGCCGACCAGCAGCACCAGCAGGTTGCCCGCCAGGCCCACCAGGCACGCCCCGCCCAGCGTCCAGAGCAGGTAGGCGTAGAACTTGCCTTCCCAGTAGTCGCCCGCCATGGCCTTGACGCTGTAGACGGCGATCAGCACCGCGAAGGCGGCCGAGCCGATCACGGCCACCATGCCCAGCGTCGTCGGCACCAGCTCGATGGTCAGGGAAACGCCCGGGGCGAGGTCCTGGACCCAGACGGCCCGGAAGACCTCCTTGCTGCCGACGAGCGTGATCCCGCAGATGAGCGTCCCGATCGATCCGGCCAGGCCCAGGGCCCGGCTGAGGGTGGGCTGGACGCGGCTGAGCACGTACGCCGCGAGCCCCACAACCATCGCTACCGTGATGGGCAGGACCAGTGGATTCCAGAGGGCTTCGAGTACGTTCATCGCTTGCCTACCATTTCTTGCGCATCCGGCGGGTCTTTTCCTGGGAGAGCCTGACCAGCTCCTTGAAGCTGTAGGCCCGGCCGGGGTCGTTCGCGTCGACGACCCGGCACATCCGTTCCGTGCAGGAGTAGCAGGGGTCCACGGCCGCCAGGGCGATGGCCACGTCGGGGATCTGCGCCCCGATGCAGGCGGCCTTGAACGTGGGGATGTTCACGTAGCTTGGGGCGCGGATCTTGTGGCGGACGGGGCGGTTGGAGCCGTCGGAGCGGACGTAGTGGAACGTCTCGCCGCGCGGGGCCTCGACGTGCCCGACGGCCTCGCCGGGCGGGATCTCCGGCACCTTCGCGTCGATCTCGCCACCGGGGTTCTTCAGGAGGTATTGGCAGCACTGCTTGATGATCTTGACGGACTCGAAGTTCTCCAGCAGGCGAACGACGGCCTTTCCGAACACGTCGCAACTGTCCGCCGTGATCACGTCCCAGTCCACGCGGTTGTAGGCGGCGTAGGGATCGTCGCGGCGGACGTCGATCGGGATGCCGCTGCCGCGGACCGTCGGCCCGGTCGCCCCGTAGGCCTTGGCGTCCTCCGGCGTCAGGACGCAGACGTTCTTCAGGCGAGCGTGGAGGATCGGATCGTCCAGTACCGCCTTGGTGAGCATCTCCATCGGGCCCTGGAGCTCGGTGACTACTTTGTCCACCTCCTTGAGTTGTTCGTCGGTCATATCGCGGCGAACGCCGCCGATCTTGCAGTTGGCGTAGTTCACGCGGCTGCCGGTGGATACCTCCAGGATGTCCATCACGGGCTCGCGGTACTTCCAGGCCCACATGAAGACGGTGTTGTAGCCGAGGAAGTGCCCCGCCAGCCCCACCCACAACAGGTGCGAGTGCAGGCGCTCCAACTCGTTGACGATCGTCCGCAGGTACAGGGCCCGCTCGGGGACCTGGACGTGGGCGATGTCCTCGACGGCTTGGATGTACGCCAAGGGGTGGCTGGCCGAGCAGATCCCGCAGACCCGCTCGACGACAAACGGCACCTGGTCGAACGTCTTGGACTCGTCGAGCTTCTCGATGCCGCGGTGGTTGTAGCTGATGCGGACGTCGACGTCGACGACGGTCTCGCCGTCCACGTAGAGCTGGTAGAACTCCGGCTCCTCCTGGAGCGGGTGGTACGGGCCGATGTTCACGACCTTCAGGTCCGGGTGCTTGATCTGCTCCTTCCGGCGGCGAAGGATGTCCTCGCGGACCTCGTCCGGCTGCTCCGGCGGCGTCTGGTTCGGCGGCAGCGGCGGGCGGTCGGCGATCTGGTCGAAATCCTTCCGCATCGGGTAGACGCCCTCCGGCCAGGAGTCGTCCAGGTTCAGCCGCCGCGGGTCGGGGTGCTTGCGGAACTTCGCCCCGAAGAGGTTCATGATCTCCCGCTCGATCCAGTCGGCTGCCGGAACGGCGTTGGCGGTCGAATCGAGCTCCAGCTCCGGCCGGACCGCCAGCACCTTCAACGTCACCACGACGCCCGTGCCGGTCTTGTCGCCCTCCTCGGCCGGGGGCTCCAGGGCCCAGTGGTACAGCACGTCAATGCCGTCGCGCACCTCGATGCCCGTGGCCGTGGCCAGGCGGGCGCCCTCCATCGCGAGCATTCTGGCGGCGACCTCCACCGTGCGGGCGGGGTCGATTCGCGCGATGCCCCGTCGGGGCTCGCACTGCTCGACCTCGACCACCGCGTCGCCGAGGCGCTCCAGCACCTCGCCGACGAATCCCATCAGGGGCACTTCCGTTTGAGTGGCCGCTATCGACATCTCCGCAGCTCCTCTACCTGGCGAAAAGCAGCTACCTGCCCTGCCTGCCGGCAGGCAGGCTGCCGGCAGGCAGGTCAGCCGTCAGCTTCTGCTCACAGGTTCTTCAGGTACTCCATGGCCGTCACGGCGGCGTCGATCATCGCCTCGGGCTTGGGCGGGCAGCCGGGCACGTACAGGATGATCGCGTTGGGATCGACCGCCTTGATCGCCTCGTCGACCTTCGCGCCCATGTGGTAGGCCTCGGTGAAGATGCCCTGGTCCAGCGCGCAGGAGCCGATGGCCATCACCACGCAGGGCTTGGCGGTCTGCATGTAGACTTCCTGGAGGCGCGGCATGGCCTGGCGGGTACAGACGCCGGTGACGGCCAGCACGTCGGCGTGGCGCGGCGAGCCGACCAGGATCATGCCGAACCGCTCGATGTCGTATCGGGGCGTCAGCAGCTCCAGGACCTCGATGTCGCAGTTGTTGCAGGCCCCGGCGTTGACGTGGTAGACCCACAACGACTTCCGCAATGCCAGCATCTTCAGAGCCATCTCAGCCCCTTCTCTTGGCCCACCAGCGCGAGAATCGCCGCCACGACCGCCAGCGGCGTCAGGCGGAACCAGAAGAACCGCATCGTCTGGTCGATCCGCAGCCGCGGGTTCGTGTTGCGGATCAGCGTCACCAGCGCCACCAGCAGCACGTACTTGCCCAGGAAGCTCAGGTAGGCCCACCAGGGCACCGACCCGGTCGCCGGGTCCGTGTACAGCCCGCCCCAGAACACCACGATCAGCAGCAGGGGCATCAGCGCCAGCAACATCATCCGCGTCAGCAGGAACATCCCCAGCGACGGGCCGGAGTACTCCACGTACACGCCGGACATGATCTCGCACTCGGCCTCGGCCATGTCGAAGGGCACCTGCCCGAGCTTGGCCTGCATGCAGACGATCGCGACGACGAACGCCAGGGCGCCCGAGACGCTCCACAGCACCGGCGCCGTGGCCTGCTGGGCGGCGAGCAGCTTGCCCAGTTGGAACGTCCAGCCGCCCTTGGTCACCGCGATCATGATCGCCAGGAACATCGGCAGCTCGTAGCTGAGCAGGAGCTTCATCTCCCGGCTCGCGCCGACCGACGCGCTGGGGTTGCCGCTGGCCGAGGCCCCGACGATCGTCATCACCGCGGGGATCGTCAGCAGGTAGACCACGACGACCAGGTCCCCTACCCACGTCGCCTCCGGGCGGACGATCGCCTGCCACAGCAGCGCCGCCACGACGGCCGTCGCCGCCAGGGCCACCACCGGGGCCAGCAGGAAGCCCGTGCCCCGGGCCGTGACGGGCATGAGGTTCTCTTTGCCCATCAGCTTCAGAACGTCCATGACCGGCTGATACCACGGCGGGCCGACGCGCCACTGGACCATGGCCGTCACCTTGCGATCGACCCACCGGAAGGCCAGGCCCAGCGCCATCGTGGCGACCGCCGCGACCAGGAAGATCAGGATGCTCACCGCCAGATCCATAGCTCACCTGCGCTTGAAGAGGTGGTCCGCCGTGGACCGACCGCCCACGACCTGCAAATGCTGTTTCTCGGCCTCGTGCTCGTCGGCGAACTGGAGCGCCCCCGAGGGGCAGGCCGCCACGCACCGCGGCACCGCGTCGGGGACCCCGGCCGTGCGGTCCTCGCACAGGTCGCACTTGGCGACCTGGTGGCCCGTGAGCCCCTGTGGGCTGCGGCAGCCGGCCGGCGTGCCGCCCAGCTCGTTGGGGATCACGCCGAACGGGCACGCCCGCGCGCACGAGCCGCAGCCGATGCAGCGAAACAGCCCCCGGCGCACCACGCCGTTGGCGTCGCGGGTCATCGCCTCGGCCGGGCAGGCATCCACGCACGCCGCCGCCTTGCACTGCCGGCAGATCATCGGCAGCAGCGCCCACCCGGCGCGGGCGAAACTAACCGCCGGGAACCCGGCGTGGCTGTGGAAGCAGGCCGCCGCACAGGATCGGCACTCGATGCACCGGTCCAGGTCCACCAGAACGCGCTTTTCCATCACCTCGGACATGGTCGTTCCCATCTCAGGGGGTTATCTCCACGGTGACCGGGCGGGCAACGACCTGCCCGGCCGCCTCGTCGACCTGGCACATCGCAAGCCGCCGGGCGGCCGCCGTGCCTTCCGGAAGCACCACCACCCCATCGGGCAGGAGCTGGCAGACCTGCGCCTTGGCGTCCACCGACAGCCCGGCGGCCGAAACGTGCACCGTCGCCAGGTGGCGGATGGCCAGTTCGGCCGCGTCGGCTGCGGATATCCGCAGCTCCGGCAGGGGCTGGGTCGCTTGCTGCCACGAGCCGTGCGCGGTCAGGGCCCCGCAGCCGGCCTGGGCGGCCTGCCGGGCGAACAGCAGCACCGGCGCCGCCGGGGCCTGCCCGTTGCCCGACTCGGCGGGCGGCTCGACGGAGAGGCGCTCCGTCGCGAGAGGCCCCGATGCCGCCTGCGGCGGCCGGATTCCCGCGGCCCGCGCGAGCTGTGCGACGATCTCCGCACCGGTCGGCACGCCGGCCGGCGGAGGCAGGATGGGCTCGACGTCGGCCTCTCGGGCGCCGCCCAGGAGGACGGTGCCTCCCATCTCGGCCGTCAAGGCCAGCGGAAGGACGAACTCGGCCGCCTCGGTCGTTCGATTCGACAGGGCCGCTGCCGCCGCCAGGATGCCTTGCGGCATCCAGCCCAGCATCCCCAGCAAGTCGCCGCCGATCACGACCCACGCCGCGGCCCTGTCGGCCAGGGCCTCGACGAGAGGCACGGTGCCCAGCTTCCGCCCGCATCGCAGCGCCGCCAAGGCATTCGCCCCGACCGTCTGGCACGCCAGGCCCCCGCCCAGCGCCGCGGCCAGGCGGCCCGCCAGGTACCCCACCTGCCGCCACGCCGTCGACCGGCCGTACTCGGCGGCCACGATCACGCCCAGGCGCCCGCACCTGGCGATCGCCTTGCCGGCGGCGGTGGCCGATGGCATCTCCGCCGGCGATGGCGCGCCGGGCAGACGGGCCTCGACGCCCGCCGCGGCCGCGACCGCCGCCAGCGCCAGTGCCTCCTGGCCGACGCCCGCCTGGACGGCGTGGGTGGCGAACTTGGCGGCCGTGCCCGCGGCCGGGTCTATGGCGACAATGGGCGTGCGGGAGTCCTCCGCCCGCCGCTGGAAGATGCCGCGGGCGCAGCAGGGATTGGCGGCGAAGACGTCTCCGATGAGAACGAAGCCGTCGCAGTCGCCCAGGGCGTCGTCGGCGAGGTAGTCGGCTCCGGACGCCTCGGCCCCCAGCAGCAACTGCTCGTCGGCGGGCTCGATGACCACGCAGAGCCTGGCCTTCGGCCACGCCTGGCACCACGCCGCCGCCTGGGCGATCTGCTCACAGGGCACGTTGCCGTCGAGGAAGACCAGGAGATCGCGCTCCCCGGCCGCCTGGACGATCGCCGCCGCGGCCGCCGACAGGTCGATCTGCCGCCGGCCGGCCGCCTCTACGCACACCGGCCAGAGGATGCGGTCCCGGTGCGTCAGCAGTTCGCCCAGGGCCGCGCCGCGCGGGCAGAGCCCGGCGGCCCCTTCGAGGGGGGGATCGATTCGCCAGGAGTCGGGACCGACCCTCACCCGCAGGACGCCGCACCCCGCAGGGCATAGCGTGCAGCGGGCACCCGCCTTCAGCATCTGTTGGGAGCCGACCACTTTGCTGTCCTCACGGCGCCGATCCGGCCCCGCCCGAACGGACGCGGCAGAAAGCTCACTGCCGGGTCAACTGAACACGTTCGGGGCGTCCTTGATCAGCGCGTAGTTCATGTCCGGTCCGTCTTTGCACAGGTAGTACTGGCCGATGTTGCACCGCCCGCAGAGCCCCATGCCGCAGCTCATCCGGCGGTTCATCGACAGGTAGATCTGCTCGGGCTCCAGCTCCTCCTCCATGAGGGCCAGCGTGGTGAACCGCAGCATCACGCTCGGGCCGCACGCGAAGGCAAAGCAGTTGGGCTTGTCGATGTCCAGGCCCTTCAGCAGCGTGGTGACCACGCCGGTGTGGCCCGTCCAGCCTTCCTGGGGGTTGTCGATCGTGACGGCCATGTCCACCTTGTCGTGGGCCGTCCACCGCTCGTACTGCTCGGGGTACAGCAGCTCCTCCTTGCATCGGGCGCCGTACTTGATGCTGAGCCGCTTGATGGGCCCCAGGTCGTTCAGCAGGGCCAGAATCAGCGCCCGCAATGGCGCCAGGCCCACCCCGCCGCCGACGACGAGGACCTCCCTGCCGGCGAGCTTCTCGACGGGATAGCCCTTGCCGAAGGGCCCGCGGAGCCCGAGGGTCTCACCCGGCCGGCACTCGTGAAGCCGCGTCGTGACCTCGCCGGTCCGCAAGACGGTGATGGCGATGCGGTCGGGCTCGGTCGGGGAGCTGGAGGGCGTGAACGGCGCCTCGCCGACGCCGGGGAGCGTCAATTGGACGAACTGCCCGGCCCGGAACGAGAGCGGGCTGGAGGGCTTCACGACGAACGTCTTGATCGTCGGCGTCTCGTCGAG
>Ga0307379_10002958_pt1 | contig 24813 bp, 31 predicted proteins | sample UN2MG_FD_202237 | JGI IMG/M metagenome (GOLD analysis project Ga0307379, IMG submission 202237) | Soil microbial communities from Risofladan, Vaasa, Finland - UN-2 | ecosystem: Environmental > Terrestrial > Soil > Coastal area > Acid sulfate soil | place: Finland: Risofladan, Vaasa | collected...
AAAAACCTTGAGCTTTTGGATTGGGTAACGATTCACCATCAGTCTTCATTAGATTATACGCCAGACAGACAATTTGAAATTTTTTGCCTTGATAGCGAGCCTTGGTTACGCTTTCACGAGCTAGTCAGGTTTTTTCCTAATTTAAAAGAAGGCGGGTTTGCTTTAATTCACGACTTGCACCACCATTGCGGGCAGGTGGCGGTTGAAGGCAAAGAGTTTGCTTGGCCTTGGGGGAAACTGCCGGAAAAATTAGAGAAACTGGTTCAAGACAAACGACTAACGCCAGTTTATTTTCCATCGCCCAGAGGATTAACGATGTTTTATAAGCCAACAAAGGATGATTATAAATGGATATAAGTAATTTATGTCGGGAGCTGAAATTTAAAAGTGAGGCAGTTTTATATACGCCTCCTGACCCTTTTAGGATTTATGAAAGGCTGGCAAAAATATATATGATAGCCCATGCAGAGCCTACTAAGTTAATTAGTAATAAAAAGGTATCACCAATTGCTCTTTTTCCAGACGATACTTGGTGGTGGCGGAGTTATGGAGTTAATCCCGATTATAAAACGCCTTTGATGTTTGTTAAATGGGTTTTACAAGAAATACCAAAGGAGTTTTGGAAATTTAATGTTTTAATTACAGTTAATCTTAAAAGATTGAAAGACTCGGCTAGGAAAAGCGAATTGAGTTATATCTGGATAGATATGAAAAATAGAAAAAGAAAATTGAAGTGTGTAGAAATAAGCGACAATGTGTTAAAAGAATTAAAAAATAAATTATTTTACCTTCCTAGTTATGAACAAATAGCCAAGGAGGTTAAAAGTTGGGATGACAAATATAAATATAAAGGATGGGGTCTTATCAAAGACCAGAAAGTTAAATTTTGAAAGGGGGTGATATAAATGGCTAGAAAAAAATCAAAAAGTTTAATAGTTCCAAAAGAGAAATTGGCCAAAGAAGCAATAAAAGGAATTAAAGAAGAAATATTTGGCGAGCAAGTGGAGATGGTAAGGGATTATATAAAAGGGGCTTATCGTTTTAGGAATGAGAAAGAGAAGACAATTAAAAAACTACAAGAGGAAATTGCAGAGATTGATAAAGTAATAGGAGAAGTAGAAAAAGGCAATCCCGAAGCAATAAAACAAGTAAAAGTTCCCGCTAAATATTTATCTGAAAAGACTGTTCGTTTGAATGATATGGATTGGGACGAGGAAAATTAAATTAGGAATCTTAAACCTTCTACAGAAAGAAGAAATGAAGGTTTTAATTACAGGAGGGGCGGGTTTTATAGGGTCTAATGTTAGTATCGAAGCCATAAAAAGAGGTCATCAAGTGATTGCTTTTGACAATCTCTGGAGGCCAGAGGTTAGTAAAAACCTAGAACTAATGCAAAAAACATACAAGGATAAATACCAGTTTGTCTGGGGTGATGTTAGGAACAAAGAGGACTTTGAAGCATTGCCAAAAGTTGATGCCATCATTCACTTTGCGGCCAACCCAGAAGCAATTACAGCGGTTTATTATCCTGTGTATGATTTTAGGTCAAACGCAGTCGGGACTTTTAATGTTTTGGAGTTTGCCAGAAAAAGAAACATTCCTTTTATCTATGCCAGCACTACAAAAACAATGTCTGACATTATCAATGAATGGCCGATAAAAGAAACGAAAACTAGGTTTGAGCTGGAGACTGTTGATAAAGCACCAGATTGGCTAAAAGAGCTTTTACTACAAGGGCTAACAGTTGAAGGCGGCAAGGTATTGGCAATTAACGATAAGTTTCCGGTTGATGGTTTTGGCAAGTGGGGACACTCTCCTTATGGAATAAGCAAGTTGACCGGAGAACTTTATACCCAGGAGTTTCATGTTACTTTTGGCTTGCCAGTGGTAATTTTCAGGATGAGTTGTATTTATGGTTTATGGCAAAAAGGAATAGAGGAGCAGGGATGGGTTGCGTGGTTCTTAAAACAGATGATGGGTGGAAATAGAAAAATTAACATTTTTGGGAATGGCAAGCAGGTTAGGGACATTTTGGATGGCAGGGATGTAGCCAGAGCATATTTAAACGCCCTAGAGACGATTTCTAAGGTCAATGGACAGATATTCACCATTGGCGGAGGCAGGAAATTTAACTATTCATTGCTAGAGGTAATTGCGGAGATTGAGAAGGTAACTGGCAAAAAAGCGGAATTGACTTTTGAAAAGAAAAGACCGGCAGACCAGGACTGGTATGTGTCTTGCAATAAGAAAGCCAAAGAATTATTAAATTGGGAGCCTGAGATTGGTTTGGGGCGGGCATTGGAGGATATGAAAAAACAACATGAGCAAAGATAGCTTTGTTATCAAACAGAATGACGACTGGTGGGAATATGAGGAGAGATACAAAATGAAAAGAAAAACTAGGGCGGTGATTATGGGGACTAGCTGTTTTCCCTTCCTTATAAGGTATTGGAGGGAATTGTTTAATAAGTGGGAAAAAACGGTAGATAAGGTTTATATTTCCCTAGCGCCTTTAGGTGATTATCCTGGTGCTAGGGAATACGCCAAGAGTGTTTTGAAACACCCGAAAATAAGGATAAGGGATAAGAATGAGGGTTGGCCTACAGGAATGGAAGAAGATGCCAAGGAGGCAAAAGAAGACTTATTGCTTATCTTGCATGACGACACTTTTATCCACAAGCCGGAGTTTTTAGAAGATACTTTCAGCATAATGGGTGATAAGGCAATAACGCCGATACATCAAATTTATTCGGAGATAGGATATGTTGAGGAAAACATGAAAAAAAGATATGGCGATATGCTTCCCTGGAAATGTGCAAGCGGAGAACAAGGTTATTCGTTTCTTTTGTATCTGCTTTTTATTCCGAGGGAACAGCTAATGGAAACAAGCGTCAATTTTCAGGGATCGGGTTGGAAAAAAGGAGATTATATAAAAGAGCTAGGAATAACAACAGACAGGGACTTTGGCGGGGATACTGGTTTTAAATTGGGACTGGAGTTATTGCAAAATGGCGTTATGGTGCAGCCGATACCAAGATATACAACTGCTAATATTCCTCTTGAAAAAAATCCGCTTGAGAAATTAAGAGAACTTCAAAAAAATAAAGAGGATTTGTTTTCTGATGAAGCTGGCTGGCTTCATATTTGCGGCATGGGGAATAGGTTGGGAGATTGGTTTGATAAAAATAAGAAGGAATACAAACAGAGTGAACAATTCAAACAAGACTGTATTCTTAAACTTGGCTGGCTGTTTGAGTTTTTGAGCTGTGATGAGTTTAATGAGGTTTCCGATTATAAAGAACAAGTAAACAGGGAAGTCGAAAATGTTATTAAAAAATTAAATATTGATTTTAGGAGGGTGAAAGAATATCAAAAAATATTCCATCAATTATTATGGGGAAAATAGATTTTAATTATGTCAACAATCTAGCTTTCAGGGATACGGATATAAACGAGCACCTGCTTGATTTATATGGAGTAGCAGTTGGTATGAACGCTAAAGTCATAGTTGAGCTTGGGGCTGGACAGTCAACTTATGCCCTAACGGCAGCCGCCAATGAAACTAAGGGCCAACTTTATAGTGTTGATTTGGGTAAAGACGCAGTTACCAGGCTTTTTCCGCAAGGAGAAGGAGTATTAGATAAAGAAGAACGCTACCATTTTATCCAAGGTGATGATATGGAAATAGTAAAGACTTGGAATACGCCGATTGATTTTCTTTTTTTGGATACCAGTCATTTATACGAAGATACGAAAAAGGAAATCGAGGCCTGGTTTCCTAAAGTGAAAAAAGGAGGGATTATAGCCATGCACGACGTTGCCCACGAGGAGGGATTGGGGACAGGTTGCCGGAAAGCTCTTGATGAGTTTATGAAAAGCGAGGAAGGGAAAGATTATAGAGTATTACAATTACTTGACACAAAGCATCTAGGGATGGCTATTTTAATAAAGCTATTATGACAAAAACAGTTCTCGTTTGTTTTCACAATTATGTTCCCATGTACGACCACAAGTATTTTGACGTGATTTTGGACTATTTCATGCGTAATTTTGAGAAATATTGGCAAGACGAGGTAGATAAACTATACCTTTTGGACTCGAATTGGGAAGTGAAAGACATTAGCAATCCAAAGGTGGAAGTGATAAAGACAGACCCGAATATGCGTTACTGCAATACCTATAAGGCAGTTTTGCCTACGATAAAAGAGGATGCGGTTTTACTTTTGGATAATGACATGGTGATTTACAGAAAAGGAATTGTTAAAGACGCTTTTAAACTAATTGAGAATGGTTTTGATGTGGTTTCAATTTACGATACGATTGGTGAAAAAACATTTGAAGAATTGGGTGGCAAGTCTAAGTTTTGTCCTTACCTTTTTGCCGTTAAAAAAGATTTGTTGATGAAGTTTAGGGATTGCGATTGGGAAGATGATATGCCTCATTATGAAACATTAGGGCAATTAACAGAGGAGATGTTAAAAGCTGGTTTAAAGCCTTTTGAAATGGAGGAGGATAAAAACTCGATTTACTTTGATGGTGTAAAAGATAAGCCTAAGAATTTGGGTTATTACCATATTCGGGCAGGTTCAACGCCAGCCTATTTGTTGACTCACAGAAATTTAGGAAATAGAAAAACCTATGAAGAGTTTATTAAGGGACAACCAAAAAGGGAAATTCTAAGACAGGTAGCCTGGTATTGGCTGATGGCAGATGAGGCTATAAGAAAAGATGTTATAGAAGTGGTAATGGATTGTGGAATGAGACCTGGTGAATTTAGGTTGTATGTAAGTGATTTTAAGGAGTTTCATGGATTGGAGGAGAAGTGAAAAAAACCATTGGAGAGTTAATTGACGAATTGAGCATCGTAAACTGTAAGATATATCATCTCGTTGAAAAGCAGCGACAGAATAAACATACTGCTGAAGATTGGACTAAATCAGAAAACTTAAATATTTACCGTTCGAAACTTAAAAATGCTATCAACAAAGAATTTAACCAAAGACAAGAAATCAAAATTTAAACATTCGAAAGAATTTGATATTTTTGTCGAAGTTATCAATAGATTAGAAATAGCAAGATGGGGAAAGGAATATATGAAAAACAACAAACTACCTAGTCCATTTGTTCCCCATGTTTGGAGTGAAGCATGCGAGAATTGGTTTAAAAATAAGCTAGAAACTAACAAGGTAATTACAAAAATGATATCTAAAGATGAGTTTATTAAAGCAGTTGAAGAATATCAAACCTTAAATAGATGGCAGTGGTTTAGAAAAAGAAAGTTAGAAAAGCAAATTGCAGTTACGGCTAAATATTGGTTGGAAGATATAAAAAGTATTAAAAAGAAAGAGAAAATAGTTTTTAAAATTCCTAAAATAAAGGAGATTATAAATGACTAGAGCGGTTTTTTTATCGGCAGGTGGTGATTGCTTTATCGGCCTTTTTACCCACTACCTGTTTAAAAAATACTGGTATGGGGAAGCGGACAAGTTTTATGTTTGTTTAAACAACCATTCAGGTGTGCCAAAAGAAGTTATTAAAGAATACATTACTAATTTGGTTGACGACCCGAAAGTTGAGCTTATTTACCATCCTAGAGGCATAGGTAATGGGATGCCGATAACAGAAATGGTTAAAATCTGCACAGAAGACTTAGTGATGCTGTTAGAGGACGATGGCTATATATTCACATCAGGCAAGGTCAACCAATATTTTCAGATGATTGAGTCTGATTTAACTGATGCGATTGGTTCACCTCGCTTTTCTTGTGCTGAGGAGATAGCCGAGGTTTCAGCTAAAAAGTATAACCTTGATTATTCTGGTTATGGCGACAAAGGCCCTAACTGGTGGCCAAACTTTTTCTTTGTCAAGAGAACCGATTTGTTAAGAACTGACCTTAATTTCGGCAGTATCCAGTTTAAACCTGGCGATTACTGCAAGGAGCTTGACCATACTTTCAAGGAGATTGCTCATGGGGATACTTTTGTTTATGCCTGTATGCAATTAAGGGCTTTGGGATTGCGGTTTTCTACCTGCCCCCAGTTTCACGCAGACCCTTTTGAAATAGAAAGCAAGGGAAAAAAGGAAATGAATTGGGTTGAAGGCAAGCCCTTTTGGTTGCATGGCGGTAGTTTGTCGGCCTCTTGGAATGGTTATTTAAGCGGTCAAGTGCCGGACATTCAAAGCGAGATTAACGCCAGGGAAATAGAAAGCAGGGTGGCTTTTTGGACAATCGCTTCCGATGTAGTTGAGGGGTTTGATGATTTTAAGAAACAGTATAAACAAGGGATTGAGAACTTGATTGTTAATGCCAAACTGGACAGGAAAAGGATAAATGAGAAAATTAGTTTGTATAAAAATTTAATGCAGGTATAAGGAGAGAAATTATGAAAATAAGAACTAAATACAATATCAAAGATAAAGTTTGGTATTACATTGAACAATTTAATAAATATGCGTGGGGGAAAATTGAAAGTATAGAGGTGAAGGTTGGTGGATATAACGAAAGAATAAGATATTTTATGAAAAATAGATTTTGTGGTGAGAGAAAAAAAAGTTACTATTTTTCCCCTACAGACTTTTATTGTTCTCGTATAGTGGAGAGAGAAGAAGAAGAACTATTTAAAAACCCAGAAGAAGTCAAGAAATATCTTAACCGACAGCATAAAGAGAAAATGGATGACTTATGTGAATTAAAAAAGGGTTTATTTGGATAAAATTACTTTGTATAGGGGGTTGATGGGAGTATGAGTATAAATACAACAATAGGAAGAAAATATGATTTTTATAAAGGTTTAATTGTGCCTAATGGTTGTTATTTTATGGTGCGATTGGATGGTAATTGTTTTTCAAGATTTACTGAGAGATATGAACGACCGTTTGATAAAAGGTTTTATCAAGCAATGCTAGAGGGAACTAAAGAACTTATGACTTATATTCCTGATATTTACAAAGCCCACTTTCACTCAGACGAAATCTCCCTTTACTTTGATAAAAATAGTCAATGGTTTGATAGAAGGATAGAGAAGATTATTTCTATTACAGCAGGAATTTTATCAGCAAAGTTTTCTCAAGAAGTAAAAGCCCAGGCTCACTTTGACAGTAGAATTTTAGTCACGCCAACGAAAAGAGATGTAGAGATTTATGAGAAAGATAGAAGGCTTAATGCTTTTAGGGGTTGTGTTAATTCTTATGCTTATTATAGTTTACGGAAAAAAGGTTTGACTGAAAGACAAGCTACTAAAAAATTATTAGAGTTGAAATCCAAAGAAAGACAAGAATTATTGTTTAAGGAATTTGGGATAAATATTGCTAAAGTTCCAAAGTGGCAAAGGGTTGGTTGTTTTTTAGTTTGGGAGGAATATGAGAAAGAAGGATATAACCCGATTAAAAAGATAAAAGTTAAGGCTATTAGAAGAAGAATAAAAATATTATGAAACCTGATATTTTGTGCTGCCATCCAAGAGACGTAATCTACCCCTTGTTTATGCACCGGATAAACAAAGACAGGGAACTTTTTAACAGGATTATTGTAGTGATGACCCAAAAGGCAAGGGATGTGGATTACAGTGGTTACCTGCAAACAAATATAAAAAGGGTAACTTTGGTAAAAGAATATAAAGATGATGGGAGCGATTGGAGAAATGCCGCTATCAGGGAAGGATTAAGATATATCGGCTCAGGCGACATTTTATTTCTCGAACAGGATTTCCTATTTAAAAAGGGGTTCTTTGAAAAATTGATAGAGAAAGCCAACGATTATAATGCGGTGGGTTTTGTTGACGGCAACAGGTTTCACCCCGCTTGCTTGCTGGTTAAAAGGGAAATATTGAGCAAAACCAGCAGGGATTTTAGCGTTGACAGGGATGTTGGCGACCATTTCGTTAAGTTTAGCAGGGAGTTAATGGATTTGGAGAACTGGGCAGATTTGAAGTATCTGGATTTACCTGAATGGAAACATCTTGCTGGACTAACCCAGAATTTCAGGATGAATAGCAACTGGTATCATCCACGGGAGTTTTTTACTTATTTGGTTTGTTCGGGTGAGATTGACCAGCCCGAAGAATGGGCGGAATTTGCGGTTAAAAAGTTACATCAAGTAGGTGAGTATCCGCTTGATGAAAAGATTAAAAGTTTTTTTTAGGGGGTGAAAAGAAATGAGAGCAGGTAATTCATATAGAGGATTTGTTAATGATATTTTTATCGAATATTCAATGATTGACTTATGTTGGAAAATATGGATTTTTGAGAGAAAAAATAACGAGAGGTGGATTGTTCATGGTGATAAAAGAACAATTTATAAAGATGGTGGGAAGTTGCCAGAGCCAACTATTGTGCTTGAAGACCCAACCTCTTTGAATGATTTAGGTAATTGTTTAAACGAGATGGGGTTTGGCAAGAAACCAGAAGATACTACTAAGGAAGTTAAAAGATTAGAAAACCACCTAGAAGACATGAAAACGATTGCTTTTAAACAATTAAAAATTAAGGAGAAAAAATGAATTGCACTCTTATAACTTGCTGGATAAAGCACTGCGATTATCCCTTATATAGAAGATTTTTGAAGAATTACCGACAATTTTTTAATAAGATAGTAATTCTTTTTTCAGAGCATAATCGTTGGCCTTATTTTGACCATTTTATTCATGGTTCATTGGCTGACCTAGATATAACATTTTTGGACTCAAAAGAACTGGATTGGGGCAAGGAAGATTGGCGGAATGTGGCTACCAACGAAATGCTTAAATATTCAGATACCGAATGGGTTGTTTCTATTGAGCAGGATTGGTTTAGCAAAGACTGGAATAAATTATTAAATGCGGTTGAAGAAGCCAGTAAAGATAACGAGTATATCGGCTGGTGGCAGGAGAGTAATAAATACATACATCCAAGTTTCTGGTTTATTAAAAGAGCATTGCTTGATAAGACTAGAAAAGATTTTGCCGCTCATGGTAAACATGACCATTTTGGCTGGATTGCCGAGGATGTTAAGAGTCTGGGCGGCAAGACTAAAACCACTCAAGAGATGGGGTTTAAGGACTTTGAGGATTGCTTCCATTTAGGCGGGGTAAATCAAAACTACCTTGAGGGACTTAAACCTGACTATGTATTTCACAGGCCGGAGATATTTTCCAGTTATAACTATTGGAGTGTTAAAGCAGACGTTAAACAAGACCCTAGACATCTTGAGTTATGCAAAAAGATAGCCGAAAGATTACCAGCGCCGGATGATAAATGGAAGGAGTTTTTTAAGTGAAAATAACAAATAAAGATTTTGAATTGTATAAAGCAGTTAATATTTTAATAAATTATATTTTGAAGAAGTGAAAATTTTAGCAGACTTTCATCACGACAGCCTATGGTGGGCATTACACCTGCTTTTTGAAAAGCGGTTAGGCTGGGAGCTTTACCGGCCTTATGGCGTGGAATGGTTTGACCAGGAATATTTTAAATTGTATGGGCATTTTGCCATGAAAGAACCTTACCGCTTTTTGGCTAAATTGTATTTAAAAGACATTGTTTTTACTCAAGATGGCGAGAACGGCTATGGTTTGGAAACAAGAATGGGTTGCATTGACTATCCCAAGTTTAAATTAGTTACCCTTAAAAAAGCTAAAGAAATGGACTTTGACATAATAATTTGCACCATCAACGAGAACGAAAAGTATTTTTACAAGTTCGCCAAAGAGTTTTGTCCGAAAGCGAAGCTGATAAGGATTACCGGCAATATGAATGATAAGGTTGACCACGAGCTTTATCCTAACCTGATGGCTTCTGATATATCCTCTTACAAAATGTATCAAGGAGAACACAAGGTTTTATTCAGGCAGGAGTTTGACTTGAACCTGTTTAAGTATTCACCGCCGACCAATACCCATAATTTATACAGCTTTTTGAATGGACTTAGGGCAGAGGAAACCGAACCAGGGGTTTTTGGCACCTGGTTTAAGCTTTTGCATTTACTGCCTGAGTTTAAATTCAGGAGTTATGGCGGCAAGTGCGAGAACGGCCGGATTTTTGGCAAAAGGAAGTTGATTGAGAGAATGTCGGAAGCCTCTTTTTTATACCATGTGAAAAGGATTGACGGCTACGGGCATACTATCCACAATGCTTTTGCTTTGGGAAGGCCAGTTATTACTTGTTTTGAGTATTACAGAGACAAAATTGCCGAGCCTCTTTTGGTTGATGGCGAAACCGCTATTTTTACTGATGGCCGGAGCAGCCGGCAGATAGCAGAAATTGTTAGAAGCAAGGCTAACATAGAGGAATTGACAAGGATGAGTGAGAATTGCCGGAAGAAGTTTGAGGAGAATGTCAAGTTTGATTATGAATTTATGCGGATACAAAAGTTTTTGGAGGAGTTGAGGTGAAAGTATTAGCCGATATGCACCACCAGCAGCTTTTTCATAGCCTAGAGCTTTTGTTTGAGAAAAGGCTGGGCTGGGAGCTTTACACCATGAAAGGGCTTGAGTGGTTTAACGAAGGCTTTTGGAAGGGAGCGGAAGCCTATGCGAATAATGTTGGAACAGTCGGCCAGTATCTAGGTTTGAGGGGTAAAACACCGGACAGCAACGGCGTTTGCGTGGTTGACGGCACTAAGGGATTAACACTTGAGGGATTTAAAACAATGCCTGTAGATATTGTGATTGCCTCGATACCGGCCCATGTTAAGTCTTTTAATGACTTGATAAAAAAATACAAGCCGCAAGCTAAGCTGATTTATCAAGTCGGCAACCATTTCGGCTCGATTGATTTCAGTTTGGTTAAGAACCTGATGTCCAGCACCATGCCCGAACAAGTGCCGAGCAATGTCAATGCGGTTTTCTACCACCAGGAGTTTTCCTTAGATGTTTTTAAATACGAACCGCCTCAAGAAAGCAAGGCAATAAGGAGTTTTGTACACACATTGTCAATTGCTGGACATTTTCAAGCCGATTGGCAGGATTTCTTGTCATTGGAAAAAGCTCTGCCTGAATTGAAGTTTGAGGCTTATGGGGCTGGCTGTCGGGATGGCTGCATTGGCGGAGAAGGAGAGATTGCAAGGTTAATAAGAGAGAGTTTGTTTGGCTTTCATTTAAAGAACATGGCAGACGGCTTCGGCCATACCATCCATAACTGGTTTGCGTGCGGACGGCCGGTAATTGTTCGCAAAAGCCAGTATCAAGGGAAACTAGCTGGACAGCTGATGATAGACGGCTTAACTTGCATTGACTTGGATAAAGGAAGCCTAGAAAGCAATGTCGAAAGGATAAGAAAAGCAAGCCAGCCAGAGGAACATAACAAGATGTGCCAACAGGCTTTTGATAAATTTAAACGGGTTTGCGATTTTGACAAAGAGTTTTTAAAAATTAAAACTTTTTTAGAGAAGCTAGGATAGGAGGTGAGAAATGGACAATAAAGGATATATTTTAGGCTTTTGGAGAAATGTTAAAACCAGATGCCAGAACCCTGAGTGCGGAAGGCCGATTACCAGAGCCTACGAATTAAGACCGAATAGCTATGGAGATTTGCCTGAAGGCATTAAAGAGATTGCGCCGGTAGGCAGGTATTGCCCCCATTGCGCTAAAAAGATGGTTGAGGCGGTTCAACAGGCAATTAAAGAGGAGGAGGAAAAAGGAGGTTTGGATTTATAGTTTCTTGAAAGCTGGAGAATAGGAAGGATAGTTAGTAGGTTTTGTCCATGCTTCTGGGTATTAACCTATTCTTCGGCTTTGAGGGAAATATGACGGAAATAACTGACTTAGAAAAATTACCAAAAGAGAAACAAAAAGTCGTGGCTAAAGTCCTGTATAAAATGGGATGGGCTTCTAAAAAAATAGAAGAATGGCTTGGTATTTCGGATACAACAATTTGGCGGGCTTCAGAATTACCAACTCCAGAAGAGCTGAAACAATTTGAAATAGATTTCCAAGTGGCAGTAAAAGGAATAAAGCAGGAAGGGATTGCGAAGGTTTTAAAACGGATATTGGAAATAATCCCAAAAGAAAAAAAATTAGACCAATTAGTGAAAGCAGGAGAATATTTGGAGGGGACTAAAACACCCTTAGTAGCCCAACAATTCAACATAGACGAAGTTAAAGTTTCCAAGGAGGAGTATGACAGGATTTTCGAGGGGATTGAGGATTGACAATAATCCCAAACTAGCGAAGGTAGTGAAACTGGTTTCTGATAATCCGGTAGAACTTACCAACCGCTTTTTATATACTTTCGACCCAAAAAGAGAACCTTACCATTTGCCTTTTAGATTGTTCGATTTTCAAGAAAAATTGGTGGGGAATATTAAAGACGCTATTGAGAATGGTTATGATTTATTTATTGAGAAATGCAGGGAAGTAGGAGCAAGTTATGTAACTTTGGCAACCCTCTTATGGTTTTGGCGTTTTATTCCAGGCTCAAACTTTCTTTTAGGTTCAAGAAAAGAGCAGTTTGTTGACAATAGAGGCGTGAGTCTTCGCAAAGACCTTGAAGTTTCGAATAAGGAGGAGTCTTTGTTCGGCAAGCTTCAATATATGTTAGACCACTTAAATCCTCTTTTATTGCCTAAAGGTTTTAATGTCAAAAGGCATTTTACCACCATGTCTTTGAAAAACCCCCAAAACGGCAATGTAATATCAGGCGAGTCAAGCAACCCTAATTTTTCAAGGGGCGCAAGATACAAGGCTATTCTATTAGACGAGTTTGCTTTCTGGGAAAATGATTGCCTAAGAAAAGATACAGAAGTTTTAACTGGACTTGGATGGAAATTAGTTAAAGACTGTACAAAAAAAGATTTAGTTTATTCAATGGATATAGATACTGGCAAAGCTAAATTAATGCCAATCACTAAATTACATAAGGTATATGCTGAAAAATTATATGAGTTTAAAAACAAAGCTATTGATATTTCTTGTACTGCTAACCATAAATTGTTGATTAAGAAAAGGTATTTTCCAAAAAACACTAGAAAATTTAAAAATAAGAATAAGGATAAAGGAAAGTATCAACAAAGCAATGGAAAAATGTATTTTAGGCGGGCTGATGAAGTATATACCCAAAAACATGACTTTATTCCATTGGTTTCAAATTATGTTGATGGAGAATCTCCAGAGAAGATTTATGGTTTTAAAGCCAAAGATTTCCTAGAGTTTTTAGGCTGGTATATATCAGAAGGGTGGGGAAGAAATAAACCGCGTAATAGGAGAATCAGTATTTCTCAAACCAAAAGTAAAAATCGTCAGAAGATAGAAGATTTGTTAAAAAGAATGAATTTGCCCATTGTTTATAATAGTCATGCTTATAATTTAAGCAAAGGCTATTTACCTGAAAAAATGTTTGATGAATTGATTTCTCTTGGTAAGGCTCATCAAAAACATATTCCAAGAAAGTATCTTAACTTATCAAAAGACCTACTCAAGACTCTTTTTAATTCTTTAATTTCTGGTGATGGGTGTATTACTGAAAGAAAAAATAGGACAAATAAAATGATGTATGCTACAACTTCAAAACAGTTAGCTGATGATTTTCAGGAATTGACTCAAAAAGTAGGATTGAAAGCTTCAATATCCCAACAAAGCTATGATAATGGAAAATGGCGGAAGTTATACAGGTTAAATATTGGATTTAAACAGCATTCCCAAGTAGCCTGTCTTGATAAAAAAATTGTTCCCTATAATGATTTTACTTATTGTGTAACTACTCCATATCATAGCTTATATGTCAGAAGAAATGGTCGGGCTAGCTGGTGTGGCAATACATCAGCTTGGGGAGCGACAGCTGATACCACCGCTTGCAGGATTGTTTTAACAACGCCAGGTTCAAGACCGAGTAAGGCAAAAAGGCTAAGGTTCGGCAAGGATAACGAAAAGATAAAAGTTGTTACCTTAACTTACAATTTAGACCCTAGGAAAACAAAAAAGTGGCTGGCACGAGAGAAAAACAGGCGGTCGGCAGAAGATTTTGCAAGAGAGATAATGATAAACTGGGAAACCTCGGTGGCTGGCAGGGTTTATAATGAAATTGAGCAAGCGGAGGTAGGTAGTTTTCCTTATGATTGGCATTGGCCTTTGTATGTTGTCTGGGACTTTGGCTTGGATGGGACAGCTTTGCAATGGTGGCAGACCAACATGGTTAATGGCAAGCCGAGATTAGTTGAGGCTTTTGAGAACAAAGACAAACCGATTGAGTGGTTCTTGCCTTTTTTTCCCAAACAGGATATTGACTCTAATTTTTCTTATTCCGATGACGAATTGGAATTGATAAGGAAAGTTAAGGAGTTTAAGATTGCCATTCACTATGGCGACCCTGATGTTTCAAAAAGGTCATTGATTACCGGCACTTCGACACGGCAGACTTTGCAGGATAAAGGCATTTATGTTCAGACGAATACTGAGTCTAATGATTTTGTTTCAAGAAGGGAAAAGACAAAAGTGTTGCTGCAACAGGGAATAGAAGTTAATCAAACAAGAGGAACTGATTATTTTATGGATTGTGTCAAAGAAGCCCGCTATCCTCAAAGGCAGGAAACATCGCAAGTAACCACGCCAGTGAATTTGCCAATTCACGACTGGACTTCTCATAATAGAACAGCTTTGGAATATTTTGCGGTTAATTACGAAGGCAAGCCAGAACCCAACCCGATTACCCAATCAACGCCAGAAGAAAGAAGGAGAAACCCGAATGAGAATATTATCCCTGACGAGGGAGGAGTAGCAGATTTGTTTTAAAAGGAGGTGAGTAATGCCGGATAAAAGATGGATGTGTGCCTTGTGTTTTAACGAGAAAACAGGGCCTATGGAATTTGAAACAGAGGAGGATTACAAGGAACACAATAGGAAATATCACCCGACAGGCGAGCCTAATGTGCAAAAGCCTGTGGAAAAACCTAAAATTACAGAGGAATTGCCGGAGCTAGCGAAACCTCAACCTCAACCTATCCAGTTGACTTACAAATATATCGGGACTTGTTCTTTTTGCAAAGGAGAAGTGGAAACAATCGAGCTTGATGTTGGCGTTAAGATCAAAGAGCACGTTTGTTTGGCTTGGTGTAATAACTGCAAGAAGAAACTTAGCCAAAGAAAGGTGGTTAAATTATCATAAAATGGAAAGTGTAATAAGCGAGCATAACTTTTTAGAATACCTGAAAAAGAACTATCCTTACCTTTGGGACTTTGAGGTGGAAATAAGGAAGGTGGTTGACGAGAGTGGGTTTGGCGATGCTTCAGCAAGCGTTATTGTTAGGAACAAAAAGGTGTTTTCCTGTGATGTTTCCCATTGGGTTAAAAAGTTATATGAGGAGAAAAAACAAGTTTGACAAACCTTTAACTTAGTGTTATAACTTTTATTAGTAAAGCTCAAAGGAATATATCCGAGGACTTAGGTTCTCGGTTTTTTTGTTATATGGCAAAAAACACGCTTGAAGAAATCAAAAAAAAGATAATTACTTCTACCCAGCAAGCTGAAAAGAAATCGGGCTTAAAAATAACCAGACAAGACATTCTTGATGTTTTGGAAATTCACAATGACCCGAAAAAGAAAAAAGAAAATGTGGAGAAGTTTTTGGACTCGCTTGACGGCATGACCGAAGAACTTAAAAACAAGGTCTTAAATGATTTGGAGAGCTATGGTTGAGTTTATTATCTTGGCTTTATTGGTAATAGGTTTTGCAGTTTTCGCTTACATTTTCTATACCAAACAAAACAAGCTGACGGAAACATTGGTTAAGAAGCTAAACGACCAGGCCGAGAAAGCAACTGAGATGATGATGGCCGGAAGTTTGCAGGAATGGCAAAGGATTAAGGAAGGCAGAAAGCCACAGCCAAACAGAATTAAAAGCGACCCTAACCTTTTGGAATTAACCGAAGAAAACAGAATCCCTTGGGATGACATTACTGGCGTTAAGATTGACGAAGGGCCGAAAACAAAAGTTAAAATTTACCATTAGTTTGCAGGTTGGCGGGGGGGTCTGATTTAATCAGACTTCTAACGGGGTGTAAACCACGCCCCGTCAGCTTACAAAAAAGGATAAGCTAAAGCTTTTCAATCCAAACCTTCTAAGAAAGCATGAGTGCCGAAGAAAAAGAAAGAAGAAAATAAAAAGCCGGAAGTTATTAAATTAACAACGCTTAAAAGCGACAAGGAAAAGAAGGCTTTAAAGCGAGTAGCAAACCAGTTTTTAAAATCAAAAGCGGACAGTTTGTTTAAGTCGGCTTTTGAAAGCAGGGAACGCTATGATTGGGAATGGCTGACAAGGGATTTGTTCAGGCGGGGCTATCATTTCTCCAATTACGACCAGCCTAACAAGACTGTTCTTCTAGCCACCAGGAGAGGCGTTAAATTTCCGGTAAACCTCTTGTGGTCTCAAATGAGAGGGGTTAAAAACATGGTAACAAACTTCAAACCCAAATGGGAAGTCTTGCCAACCGGCAAGTCTGAGGAGTCTTTAGCCAACGCCCGCTATTCGGGCAAACTCCTTGATTACTATTACCAGCACTTGGGTTTAAGGAAAATGCTTAAAGAAACAGTTATGCAGGGGTTGATGTTCTCCGTTGGCGGGCCTTGGCAGATAGGTTATGACAAAGAGACAGGCGAGGCTTATATTTGGCTTATTGACACTTACGACTTTTATGTTGACCCTTTGGCTCCATCCTTAAAAGATGCCCAGTTTTGCGTTAAGGCAGTCAGGAAGAATTTAGACGAGGTAACTACCAATCCCCACTACAAATTTTATGAGAGTATTCCCAAAACAGGAGAACCAGTGCTGGCGGTTTCTCCGGCCAAGCAGTTTCTAATCCAGGCATTAAAGCATAAGACTGGCAATACCAAAGAAGAAGAGGAAGAAGGGGCGATACTTAAAGAGGCCTGGATTAAAACAAGGGTTTCTGACGACAACATTGACGAGATAAAAGAGGAATTGGCTCAAAATGAGGAGGACACAAAGAATTTAAAGAATGGCGAGGTTTTAATGAGAATTGTCCATTTTACCGACTTTCTCCAAGACCCGCTTTTGGTTCAGCTTAAAAGAAGAAATGATTTTCCATTCGCTTTGTACCAAGGGGATATTAACCCCTGCGAGCTTTACGGAGAGAGCTGGGCCAAACACATTATTCCTATCAACAGGGTTTTAAACGCTTTGGAGTCCTCAGTTTTTATGTTCAATTACATGGTGGCAGTAGGTCGGGTAATCATTGATAAAAATTCAGGGGTGAGATTGGTTGCAAACCAGCATGGCAGTTTCATTGAGAAAAATAGAGGAGCTGACGTTAAAATTCCCCAGCCGCCTTCAGCACCGCCAAGTTTCCAGCAGCAGATTGCAAACTGCTGGAAATACATTGAGGATTTGGGCGGTTTGCATGAGCCTTCCTATGGCAAGTTGCCTTCCAACATATCGGGAATTGCCTTAGCCGAGTTAAAACAAGCGGATGCTAGTAATTCCAGTGATTTGACCGATAACCTGGAAGAATTTTTGGTTGAGGTAGGGCAAAAGACCTTAAAAGTGGTTTCCCAGAATTATGATGTCCCTAAACTGATTAAAGATTTGGGAATGGGCGGGGATGTCAAGCATTTTGCGGTTGTCGGCGAAAGCGGGGCTGGCAGGAGAAGCAACAAAAGGAAAGTTAAGATTGGGCCGGATAGTTTTGATTTGGCGGTTATCGGTTCTGACAATGAGATAAGGGTAACTATCGGCTCATGGCTGGCTTATACCAAGACCGCAAGGCAGGAGAGATTGGAAAGTTTGTTTGAAAAAGGCGCTATTGACCAGAAAACTTTACTGCAGCACTGCGAGTTTGCCGACGTGGATAATATTATCGAGAAAACCAGGCAGGAGGAGATTTTAAAGCAATTCAGGAAAAGCAACGCTCAAGGAGCTGAAGTTTCAGACGAGGAGATAGCAAGGCAGGAAAACGCCATGATGCTTCAGGGAAACGATAAAGTAGAGCCTTTAGTAACCGATAACCACATTGTCCATAACATTGTCCATCAGGAGGCTTTGGGTGCGGGCGGAAACCCCATTATTGAGAAACACATGAGCTTGCATGAAGCACTGGCCGAAAAACACCCTGAAGGGGAACAAGCACCAGCACAAACGCCAATAGCGACGCCAGCGCCAACGCCAGGGGTGGCAGGAATGACCACGCCGCCGCCAGGAGCACCGGCCGGAGGCACGCCAGGCTCACCGGAAGAAGCGGCTTTAATGGAAAGTTTAGCAGGATTGCAAGGAGGTCAAGGTGGCCAAATTCGATAAAGCGAAACTGCTAGTTTTAAGAAGCAACATTGATACTTATTTAAAAAAACTTGCCGAGCAGGAAAAAGACAGTTACCGCAAGTTAGCTTCAGGTTATGAGCAGGTTGAGCGTTCTCTTAACCGGATTATCGAGATTTTGTTAAACGAAACAAAAACAGATAAGACAATGGCCGCTTTAAAACTTTTGAAAAAAGAATTAGGGGAAGCTATCCAAGTAGCCAAACCCGACATGAGCGAAGTTGTGAAAGCGGTTGATAATTTAAGCAAGTCTTTATTAACCCAAGATAGAAAAGAGGGTGAAGTAGTTAAAAGGCTGGAAGCGATAGAAAAGGTTTTAACTAAAAATACTCCTAAAAAAGAAGTAAAAGCGGTTGACAGGACTGACGAAGTAATAAAGGCAATAAAAAGCATTAAATTAAAAGTTCCCGAGTTTGAGTTTCCAAGCGAGGTGAATGTTAATCCTGGTTCTCATTGGCCGCCCCAGAAAGTCCCTAATCCGGTAACTCATATAAACATAAATTCTTTAAAGGGGAATGTCCACCAGACTACTACTACTGTTACGACAACTTTAACTCCTCTGCCTAGTTATGGCGTTCTTGATGACAGGAGAGCGATTATTTTCTACAATAACAGTTCTAGTATAACTGTATATATTGGCGGTTCTACTGTAACCGCTTCTACCGGAACACCGATAGAACCTAAAAGTTTTTCTCCTTCTTTTGACTCAGGCCCTTTGCAGAAATGGTATGGGATAACTTCGTCGGGAACGGCAGATGTGAGGTGTTTAGAGCTTCCAGACGAAGCTTCGGGCAGATAGCCTATAGTATTATGAACTGGAAGGATACTAGTAAACATTGGTCTAAAACAAATCAGAGAAACATTGTTTTAAGTAAAATAAAACATACTCTTTGGAAAAAAGGGGAACATACTAGCCCTAAGACTGAATTTAAAAAAGGATTGACCCCTTGGAACAAGGGTAAAAAAGGGGTTATGCCAGTCCCTTGGAACAAAGGGAAAAAGTGTTTTCAGACATCAAAAAAGGCCAAAGAAAATAAACATGGTAACTATTTTAAAGAAGGGGAAAAACCAGTTTCCCATAAAAAAGGATGTAAGTGTTTTCGATGTACAGGAATTACTTGGAATAAAGGAAAAAGAGGAGTTTATATAACCTCCGAAGAGACTAAAAGAAAAATGAGTCTTGGGAAAAAGGGTAGGAAACCAAAAAACTTTGATGATTTAATGAAAAAATTACACAGTAAAGAACCAACTAATATTGAGATAAAAGTATATAAAGAACTTAAAAAAAGAGGTTTTTTGTTTGAAAAACAGAAGATAATAAATGGAAAATTTATAGTTGATGCTTACATTCCAAAATTAAATTTAGTAATAGAGGCAGATGGTGATTATTGGCATTCACTATTAAAAGCAAAAGAAAGAGATAAAAGAAAAAATGATTACTTACAAGAACATGGATTTAATTTATTAAGACTTACAGAAACAGAAATAAATAATGATTTGTTCAAGGAGAAATTACCATGCCACGAATTGGCCATCCAGCTTTAGTTAGTAAGGAAGTAATCCAAGATAATATTGGTAATATTCTGGTTGACACCTCCTCAATTAACTTCACTTATGATGATGCCAACAACCAAATAATGGCTGATGTTTTAGTTGATAACTCCTCTATTGAAATTGACGCTTCAAACGGACTTCAATTGAAAGCCGATGGCATTAAAGATACCCACATAGATTGGGGAGCTGGCGCAAACCAAGTAAGTGCGGTAGATTTACCTATTGCCGATGCTGGTTCAATAATTACAGGAACAGAGGTAGAAACCGCCTTGCAGGAAAACAGGACAGCGATTGACTTAAATACTACCCATAGGGGTTTAACAAACAACCCCCATTCTGTTACTCTTGCTCAGGTTGGCGGTGCTAGTGCTGCTTTAGACAATTTGGCTTCGGTTGCAATCAATGCTTCACTTGTCCCCGCTTCTGACAGTGCTATTGATTTAGGTTCTTCTGCGCCTAAATACTTTGCAAATGCCTATGTTGACAAGATTTACCTTGAAGCAAATAACACCATTGAATTTACCACCGACCATATGAGTATCAATAAGTTAGGGGATGGTGGGGTTTACCTTTTTGAAAGTGCTGATGCTGGTTCTATGCCTAACAAGGAATTTAGGATTTATGGTTGGGATAGTGATGATGATACAAGACTTGAATATACAAAAATGTATTTAGATACTCTCGGAAATTTATATATAGACTCTACTACGGGTGGTGGAGGTTCGATTTTCTTTGTTAGCGATATTCGCCCTAGCACTACCTCCTCAAGAGATTTGGGTTCTTCAGGTCTTTATTGGGCTGAGGGTTATATTGACAAGATTTATTTAAACGCTACAGCTAGTTTAGATGGTTCTATTGCAGGTTTAACAAATGTAACAGGAGGCATTAAATTAACTTCAACATTGGCAGATGCTTATGCTTGGGAAAATGGTGGTGCGGGATTATACATGACCGTTAATAGTTCTTATGATAAATACCAGGCGGCTTTAAGGGGGGCAATAAGCAATACTGCGGATAATCGTTCTTCCGCAATTATCGGGCTTGATTTTGCAGTCAATCATTGGACAGCAAATGCCCTTGCCAATGCTTTTGGAGTATTAACAACTTTCCAGACATTTGAAAATAGCGCTGTTTTTACTAACGCTCAGGCTTTGGCAGGCCAGATAGTTTTTAGCGATAAAAGCGGGCAGGAATTTGACAATTATTACTTATGTAAATTTCAGGGTATTGATGCTTCGGAAATAGGAGAAAACACTGCCACAATTACTAATTTTTACGGTTTTTATTTGCCGGATTTAACTACTGATAATGTTACAATTACTAACCGCTACGGAGTTTATATTGCCGATACTGCTGCTTTAAATTACTTTGGCGGAGTAGTAAATACTGCTGCTTCTTATCAAGTTGATGGTACTCAGGTAGTTTCTAATAGGGTAATTGACGCAAGGTGTGATGATGCTTTAAACTCAGGTGATGCAACAACCGATGGTGTGATTGATGCTTTAAGAGATGCCATGATTACACATGGCTTAATTGCGGCAAGTTAGGCGGTGATATTTTATGGTAAAACAAACCAATTATTCAAAACTTAAAAATCTACTCTTGGTAGTTAGTTTTAACCAGCCAAGTGGAGAAAATGGTCAAAAAGTCCAACCTATTGTTATTGAGGCTAGGTGTAATGCTTTAACAGATGAAGGGGCGGTTAGGAATGTATCAACTAAACTTAATGTAGGGGTAGAACAAACTATAAAATTAACCAACAAGGAAATCTACACCAAAGTTAAAGCCTTTAATTCCCAACTAGGAGCTTTACTGAAAGATTTAGTCTTGGATGCTTTAGATGAGGATGTGGTAGAATAGAAATAATATTAAATAAGTCCAAAAAGGAGGACAAATGAAAGTAAATATAAAACAAGTCTTAAAAGACTACCAGAACAAGGACATGAAAACTTTGGATGAAGAGATTGTTGAAAAAGACGGGAAAGAAGTAAAAATAAAAAAAGAAAGGAATTTGCTTTTAAGGGATGCTATCAATTTGGCAGTAAACGGGATAATTTTAAACGCACAAGGCCAGGCATTGCCGAGCAAGCCAGAGGAAAAGGGGAGGATTTATCAATTATCAAACAAAATATGGAGTGCTAAAAAGGATGTGGATTTTACCTCGGAAGAAATAACATTTATCAAGAAAAGAGCTAATGAGGTTGCTAATATAACCCCATTGGTTTGCGGCAGGATTTGCGATATTTTGGAAAAAAAGTAATTGTTGACATAATTCATCCAGAGTGTTATAAATTAAATTAGTTCAATCAAAGGAATATATCCGAGATTGCCGAGAGGCAATCTTTTTTTTTAAGATAACCTCTCCTCAAACCTTCTATACAGAAATTCTATGTTATTTAGAAAAGGGCAGACACCTTGGAATAAGGGAATTAATAATAAACCACAGTGTACGGATTGTGGAGTTAAGTTAAAAAGTTATGGCTCGATAAGGTGTAAGAGTTGTGCTGCTAAGAAAAGAGATTTAACGAATTTTTTGAAAGTAGCACGCATAAATAGAATAGGAAAAGTTCCCTGGAATAAGGGTTTAACAACACCAGGTAAAGTGAAAGAAAAACAGAGTGAGGCACATAAGAAAAATCCTACGAAATATTGGTTAGGAAAGAAAAGGTTAGATATGGTTGGGAATGAATTTGGATTTAAAAGGGGAAACATGAAGGGTGAAAAACATTGGAATTGGAAAGGTGGAGTAGGTCGTTTTAGAGATAGGGTTGTTCAGACACTTGAATGGCAAGAATGGAGAAAAAAAGTTTTTGAAAGGGATGATTATACTTGTCAAATCTGTGGTGAAAGGGGATGTTGTTTACATCCTCATCACAAAGTAAAATCATTTGCCAAAATTTTACAAAATAACAATGTAACTACTTTAGGAGAGGCTAGAGAATGTAAAGAACTTTGGAATTTAGATAATGGCGAAACCCTTTGTGTCAAATGTCATCGACAAACTGATACGTGGGGAGGTAGAGTTATAAAATTTTTACAATAGAAGGGGGGTGAATTACCACGCGTTATACATATATAGCTTCAGATAACAGCACAAGTGATGCAACCGCTTTTAATGCTGCCGGTAATGATTGTTTTGTCAAAAAGATTATTTTCGGCAACCCGACTGATGCGGATGTTTTACATCTTTACAACAAAGTATCAGCTACAGGTCATGCTAGTGGAATGGGAAGCGTTAGCACCAATTCTCTTGCTTTAAAGTTTGTCCAACCGACTCATGCGGCTGGTTGTGATTGGGTTTATGAATTGAATTTGTCTGGTGAATTTAATCCTGGCCTACAGTTAGACGGCGGATGCGTTCACACAAACGGAGATAATACAACTATTATCTGGGACGACAAATAAACCTTGATTTTAGGGGGGAAATATTGAGTTTTAATTGCGACGGGGGGAGTTCGCAAAGGGAGGGTTATGCCTTTTAAAAAAGTGGGGAAAAATAAGTATAAAAGTCCATCAGGCAGAACTTATACCAAAAAGCAGGTAAAAGCCTATTATGCGACTGGTGGCTGGAAAAGGAAACCCCATAAGGGAAAAAGAAAAAAGAAGTAAGCACGTTTAAAAACATATTACAAACCTTCTACTCCTTCAGAAGGTTTTCTGGAGGGAATTAAACTTTTTCTGTAGAAGGTTTGAGTTTAATTCTCTCGAAAAGGCTTTCTGGAAAGGAAGCCTTTTTTTATTTATTCGCTTGTCCGTAACGTTAGCGGACCGACTCATGGCCGTAAGCACATGAGAATAGGAGGCGGAAATGCCTGATGAAAAAGGCAAAAACCCTGAGAGCGCAGAGACTCAGGATGACTCGCCAACAAACAAAAAAACGCCCGCAGACGACTCTGATAAGGCCGACAGCAAAGTCGTTAAAAAGCCAAAGTCAGAAGCAGAAAAAGAGTGGGAAGGTTTGAGAGGTTCTACCCAAGACCGAGTTGTTGAGCTTGTTCGCAGAGCGAAAGAAGCGGAAACAGCACTTGAGAGAACCAAGTTTCAAACACCCAGCAATTTAACACCATCGGATACTCCAACGCCACCCAAGGCTCCATCGCAAGATGAAGTCAAGGAAGCGGTTAAGCAGCTCATAAAGCCGCTTAAAGATGAGGGAGTAGTTACCAAAGAAGAGTTAAACGCTCTTCAGAACCGTTGGTATTTGGATTTTGAGCATAACCGCTTGACTACCAAATTCAATGGTTCGGATGGCCGTCCCAAATACCTTTCGGAAGAAGTCGAGGATTATGCCAGAACTCATGGTTATGGCGGAAATCTTGAGGCTGCTTACGAACAGTTGTACAAAGACGAGTTGTTGGATTTTGAGATAAAACAAAGAGGTTATCAGAAACGCAAAGAACCTTATACTGAGAAGCCTGTCGCTTCCGTCAAAATAGGTGAAAAAGTGCTGACTAGAGAAACTCTAAGAGAGCGACTAAGACAGCCTGACGGACCCGATTGGTGGGCAAAGCATAAGGACAAGATAGACCTTGCCAAACTTTCTCCTCGTTAAAGTTTTGCTTATTGAATAAAACTTTTTCAAACCTTCTTCCACAGGGAAAGAGGTGATTATACGTGGCAGATACAATTGATGTTACCGATGCCCAGTACTTTATCCCGGAAGTATGGGCTAGTGATGTCTTGATGTTTAGGGAAAGAGCTTTAGTTATGGCTCCATTGGTTGCCCGCTACGACAATGAGGTAAAGCAAAAAGGAGATTATGTTCACATACCAAATGTCTCCGAGCTGACAGCCAATGATAAAGACGCTAATAGCGAAGTTACCTTAAACGTCCCGACAGAAACAGAAAGCACCATCAGTATCAATGTACATAAGGAGTGTTCCTTCGAAGTAGAAGACATTGTTAAAGTCCAATCTCAGTATCAGTTAAGAGAGATTTATACCAAATCGGCCGGTTACGCAATAGCGAAAGTTGTTGATACCGCCCTTTTGGCTTTATACAGTTCCTTAACCTCAACTGATGT
>Ga0307379_10002959_pt1 | contig 24812 bp, 47 predicted proteins | sample UN2MG_FD_202237 | JGI IMG/M metagenome (GOLD analysis project Ga0307379, IMG submission 202237) | Soil microbial communities from Risofladan, Vaasa, Finland - UN-2 | ecosystem: Environmental > Terrestrial > Soil > Coastal area > Acid sulfate soil | place: Finland: Risofladan, Vaasa | collected...
TTGTGCTGTTTTTTATCGTGAGTTTCTTGGTGTCGTTGGTTCTAGGTAAATTCCTGGCATTATCGAATCCACTGGACGAGGACTAAGGGATAAAGGAAATAGGATTGGATGTACATACAATGGACGTAATTCGAATTGAACCTGGACGTCAAGTTATCTGTGATTCATGCAGTAAGGACTGGACTGATCTTGATGGCAAGGGTGGTGTCTTGTTTCAAAGCAAAGCGATTTGTCCAGACTGCCAAGATTCCTGGATTGAGAGTGCTGCCAGATACAACGAAGAGCAATTCCTAATTGCACGGTGTCCGAACTGGAAATCATTCGCGGATTGGGTGCGAGAGGACTTGCGAGGTCAATGGTGAAGCAATGGCGAACCATAGATTAGGTGGAGCAGATCACCGGTTAGCTACTGGAGGCGTCGGTTCGAGTCCGGCTGGTTCGACTTTTCCCAAGACGACTAACAAGCGAAGGCTAAGGCAAATGCTTCGTGCTCGCGATAGACAGATGCATTTCTGTCACACCGTGTCGAAAACTTGGTGCGGAATGGGGGTGCTGGTTCCAAATTACGCCAAGATTGACCAAGAGCGAAAGTTGATTCGTTTGAAGTTGAAGGAATATTCGAAATGAACGACTGTTGCTCGAGTGATGGACCAAAGTGCCCGTACTGCGGAAATGTGCATTCCGAATGCGAAGACCTGCAGAACGTATGCACTTATTGGGGAAGCGAGGACGGGCCTGTTGAGTATTGGTGTTCGTCTTGTGAACTTTCGTTTGATGTCAAAGAGATCGTTTCTCGATCCTGGGAATCAGAACCAAAGATCCAGAAGTCTGCATTGAGTGATTAAATGGAAATCAAACTTGACGACCAACATAAACAATTCATGCGACTTCTGAAGGAGTATCCTCACGATGGAGACCCGTGTAAGTATTGTGGAGTACCTCACGATGACGTGCCATCTGGACCCTGCATTCCGCATCTTGTCAGTAAAAATGACGGGAGCATTGACGATGCCATGAAGTCGTTTGCCGCGAAGGAAACAGTTGTGCGTGAGGCATTGGCGAAAATAGACGAAGGCATTGAAGGTATCTTTTGCATGATGACGCCAGCCCAGCGAGCGATGGTCGACGAACATTCTGAAAAGGTGTTCGGAGGAATCAAAATGATTGAAGGAGTTTATTCGCTATGAACATGTGCGAGAAATGCTACTGGCGATTCATTGGAGATAAAGAGTGGCGATATGGCTGGCCTACGAATGCTGGTGGCGGGCTAGTGATGATGGGTCGATGGAACGGTGACAAGTCGATGGGGATCGTTGTCGCACTAAATGAAATTGAACTTAGAAATTGAAAAGGAACTACCGGATGGAAAAAACAAAAACCGTAATGAAACATCTTCGTCGTCGTGAGTGCGAGGAATGCGGGGCACCTGCCAAGTATCGGTACACGTACCTTCTAGAGGGAATGCGAAATAACCCAGCGAGTGCCGCCTATTGCAAAGACGATTGTTCGTACTGTGAAGACTCGGTTGCATTTACTTGCGGACCATGCGGACGCCCCAGGACTCCGGCTGGGTACGTGGAAGCGAGTCGCTATGCGTTCTGCGAAAAGTGGGAACACCTTTTTAACTACTGGGATGAAGTTGAGGTCATGCAATGACGGAATACATTCGATGCAGCCGCTGTTCTAAACGCGTGTCTTCACCAGTCTCGGAAGACACAGTAATCAGGGCTTGGATTGAGTGTCCAGAATGCCTTCAAAAGCAGCAAGATGAAGTTTTGACATGCGACCAAATCTTGTCAGCAAAATACAAACAGTTGCGAGATTCCGTGCGAAGCTATGCGTTGCATCACCCGCTCGACCTGAAAACACCAAGTCAGTTGCAGGTCGATCTATTGGCGATTGCTGGTGAGGAAGTTGAGGTGAAATCATGAAGATGATTGAACCTAAAAAGGTTCGGGAATTTGCCGAGATGCTTATTGACGAATCAACTATTCATTCCATTGTTCAATGGGTTGCCAACAACATGCTTCCCGAAGATGTGTTTCCTGAAGACGAGCTTGCGGATTGCGCTAAAGACTGGGCCACAGATAACGGATGGATCGACCCAAAAGAAGCATATCCACATTGGGACCGCATGACTGACGAAGAGAAGGATGAAGCAATACGGAAAGCGTACTGAGCAATGTCCGCAAGTCAGGACCATAGCGTGCCGCGTAGCAGAGGCTTGGCCTCGGGCGAAAGTTGCGGTGACTTGACTGTCAGGAGAGACTGACATTTGTTGATGACGTTGGCGACTTTGGAATAGTAAAATGGAAATCAAACTTGACGACCAACTGATTCGATGGGACCACCAAAACGAAGCTCTCGATTTGGCTCGTCAAGCTATTGGTCATGGTGCAAAGCGAGTAATAGCTTGTGCTCCAACAGGTTCTGGAAAGAGCCTCATGCAACGCGACATGGCTCGCGGTGCAATTGACAAAGGCAAGCGTGTTGCACTGATGGTTCATCGCCGTGTCGTACGTGACCAGGCCATCCGACAGTTCAAGGAGCAAGGTATTGATTTCGGCATCGTCGCCGCGGGACATGAAACAAACCCCAACGCCCCAGTTCAGATATGCATGATTCAAACCATCGGTGCACGTAAAGGAAAATTCAATTTCGAAATGCCAAAAGCGGATCTCGTCGTATGGGACGAAATTCACGCCCAGAAGGCCGGAAGGGCTCTTGAGGTGAATCAACACTATCTAGAGTCTGGCGCTCGTCAGGTGGGCTTTACGGCCACTCCAATCGGTTGCGAGGCCGCTGCGGACACTCTTTGCGTAGCAGCTAACTATACGGACATGCTGGAATGCGGTGCTCACCTCAAAATGAAGTGCTTCGGACCAGACCGTCCAGACTTCCGGGGAGTCTCAGTTGGCTCGAACGGTGAATATTCAGAGAAGCAAGCAGAATCATTGATTCGGGCGCCAAGGATTTACGGCAGGGTTTTTGACCATTGGGATCTCTATAACCCAGAACACTTACCAGCCATCAACTTTGCCGCCTCGACCAACGACGCTAGGTGGTGGGTCCATGAGTTTGCCAAGAGCGGAATCCCGACAGCTTCGATTGACCATGAAAGGATTCAGATTGCCGAAAAGAAGATGGTTGACGGCGTCCAAGTGATTCGAGTGAAGCAATACGAGAACTCTGATACAGAGGCTTCAATTGCTGCTCGGGAAGCGATGTTCGAACTTCACGAGAACGGTGAAATCAAGATTGTCCATAACCGCTTTGTACTCTCTGTGGCCTGGGACGCACCGTACGTTTACCATTGCATCCTTACGACGCCAATGGGCTCGCTGACGCTTTACCTTCAATCGGTCGGGAGAGTCATGCGGTCACATCCTGATTACAGTCAGAAGGTGCTAGCTGACCATGGTGGAGTGATTGATAAACTTGGTCTTCCGAACGACGACCGTGAATGGGAACTCGACAACACTGAACTCACAATTCGCAAGGAAGAAAAGAAGCGCCGCGAGACTACCAAGGGTGCTGATGCGGAACCAATCCAATGTGGGAAATGCCATAACTGGCGAACGCATGGTTCTGCCTGTCCGCATTGTGGGCACATGTCGAAGATGTCCGTTCGCACAGTCATTCAAGAAGACGGTCAATTAGTAAAGGTCAAGGGTCGTGTAGTTAAGTTCAAGCCCGCGAAGACTTGTGTCGATATCTACAGAGGCAAGCTCTTTGCAGCCCGTAACTCAACGAAAGGCTTAACAGTCGGTCAGGTAATCAGATGGGCTAAAGAGGATTGCCATCAACGTGGTATCCAATGGGAGCCCGAGAAGTTCAAGGGAAGTTTGAGTCTTCCACCCTACGGCAGAAGTAAGGAACTGGCCACTGATGTTTATCGTTGGCTCAATCGTTAACAAGGAATTGGATGTACATCGCTATCGCGAAAACCAAAAGGAAAGCACGATGCTCGTTTTAAGCAGGAAGAACAAAGAAACTATTCAAATCGGTGACGCCAAGATTACCATCACTCACATTGGTCCTTCACGAGTGAAAATTGGCATTGAAGCCCCCAGTCACGTACGGATACTTCGTGGAGAATTAGAAGATGAACTACGTTCAAACGAACTCCGTTCAAACGAATCTAGCCTTTCATCCGATGTACCAATGGCGGTCGATGCCGTACGTGAAGGTTCATGCTGCGGCAACACTGGCTGCAAGCGTTGAAGAACTTGAGGCGATTTCACTTCCCGAACTGGACGATAAAGAGGCCTCGGACATTCGGGAAGTGATTGCTTTCGTTCGACAGATACTTGAAGGGTCAGTTTATCTTTAGGAACCATGAAATGTATCCGCAGTATTGGTTTACGCCATGGGAATCAATAGAGAAGAAGGCTTTAAGGGAACCGCAAATGAAATCGAATCCACTTAAATGGCATGGAGGGAAAAGCTATCTTGCAAAATGGATACTTTCCAAAATGCCAAAGCACAAGCACTACGTTGAACCATATTTTGGCGGTGGTGCTGTCCTGTTTGCAAAAGACCCAGAAGGCGTCAGCGAAGTGGTTAATGACGTCAATGGGGAACTGATAAACTTCTGGCGAGTTCTTCAATGTGACTTCAAGGAATTCGAAAGAGCGGTAAGTGTAACGCCATTTTCTGAAAGTGAATTTAATTGGTCGCTGAATCCATGTGAGTCGACAACGAACGTCTTGATGGCATTGCGGTTTTTCATTCGCTACCGACAGTCTCGCCAGGGACTCGGAAAGGATTTTGCAACGCTCTCCAGGACTCGCACGCGGCGCGGGATGAACGAACAGGTGTCGTCTTGGCTATCAGCTATAGAGGGATTGCCAGAGGCTCATGCAAGGCTTCAGCGTGTTGTAATTCTCAACAGAGATGCGATCGATGTGATCATTCAGCAGGACGGTGAGGATACGTTGTTCTATTTAGACCCGCCTTATCTGCACGAGACCCGCACGACGACTGGTGACTACGATTTTGAAATGTCAGAGAAAGATCACAAGCGATTGCTGTTCACGCTCTCTGGAATGAAGGGAAAGTTTCTGCTTAGTGGCTACCACTCGAAACTGTATGAAATGCATTCGCGCCACAATCGATGGCGATGTCATATAAAGGAAATCGACAACAAGGCCAGCGGCAAAAAAGTTAAAGACATAAAGACGGAATGCCTTTGGGCTAACTTTTAAGGAACCACGACATGGCTTGCTCAACCTGTGACCACACAATGCACAATCTCGGCGTTGATGGTTCGCCAGTATTTTGGTGTCCACGATGCGGAACAATTAAATATGACAGTCATCACCTTGAAGACCATGTCGAATGCCCGAACCTCATCGAGCGACTTCACGACTTTACTCGACTTGGAGACATGTCGAAGCAGCAGATTGAACAGTGGCAGCGACTTGGAATAGAGGAAGCGATTAATTGCCGAGAGGACTTGTCATGAACCTCATTCGGCTACTCGGAGAACGACTTGAGCCTGGCCACTTAATTATTCCAAGTGAATTCGTTCCTGCGTCCACGAAGTACATTGCTTACATCCGACAAATTTCTGAAGGTTTCATATTTGGCGAGTATGCATGTGTTTTGTACAGAAAGCCAGAATTCATTTATTTGGACATGGCAAAAACGACCGCTATTCCGTTAAGGCATTTCGGAGTTGAGGTAGTTACGAATTGCGTTTGGTGCAAAACCGTTGTCTTGAATGAATCGGAAGTCTTGTTTGGCAACGACAAGCCAAGGCCATGGATTGACGACAGCAACGACAGGTTCATATGCAGAGCAGATGTGCTTCGACACGCTCTCGCAAAATCGCTGGAGAATCACGATGTTCCATTCATTCAGAGCTAGAGTCGGTGAACCAGTGCTGCTGGCTCTTGATGCGGCACCATTGATTCACCAGTTTTACTATATCAACTCCGATCGAGATGACGTTGTGGAACGCTTCCTGACCAGAATTGACAGACTCTACGAATGGTTGCTCGAGCGACTCGATGCACCCCTGTTGTGTTTCAGTTGTTTCGATAACGGCCAGCCAACGTTTCGACATAATCTTGACGAAAGCTACAAAGCCGACAGAGAAAAGAATCTCGAGATTCGTGCGATTACTTTGGAAATTGAAAAAGCACTCGTGAACGCTTGTCATTGGAATTCACTTGTGGCACCCGACGGATATGAATCAGACGATGTTCTGGCCTCTCTGGCGAAGCAATACGACGGCAAGGTGATTTTGCATACCGTGGACAAAGACGCCTTCCAGTTGCTTGAGAAGGGCCGTGTAACGATTATCAGAAAGAGCAACGTCGATGCCATGATTGGCAGAATCCTACCGGACTTCTTTAGTGCGGAGTCCATGCAGAAACAGTTCGGCTTTGGTCCAGATCGGTTTATTGATTGGCAATGTCTAGTTGGTGATTCAGCGGACGGTATTCGTGGAGCAAGTGGGATCGGTCCCAAGACCGCCCAGCAGTTGATGCGGGACCATATCCGTCCGATTGAGGAATGGGACGTGGAGAGAATGCAGCTCACTGCAGCGAGAACAGTTTCCATTCTCAGTCTGCAGAAGCGGTTGCCGGAAGTGCGGAAGCTGCTGACGCTGATTACTGATTTGGAACTTCCAGATTTGGATTTACATCCAAGCAATATTCAGACGGAGGAACCCAATGGCGCAGTCAGACTCTAAAGTTGTATCGGAATTACTGGACGTTATCGAGTTTTGCGAAGGAGCACTAATGGACCACTTTGCGTCTGAAGATGGCCTCGACTGCGAGGCGGCACGCAGGATAGCGTTCATGTGCAGCGACGTGATAGTTAAGAACGGACGCACATCGGTCATCGTGGAAAACAGTAAACTCAATGAAAACTAGCAAACATAGAGAACTAACCTTGATTGCCTTTGGTGCTCTGCTTCAACAGCAAGCGAGCACGGACCTGGTAATCGACCCGTACGATGTCGGCCAGTTCTCGGAGGTGGCTCGACTAATCAAGGAAAAGAATCCCGACGACGCCAAGAGGTTGCTATGCAAGATGCTCGGCATTCGAATGGACATTCCCGTGCTCCCAGCAATTATCGAAGCCATCCGCGGTGATAACGCTGATGCTGAATGGAACGCCCTTAGAAAGAGACTGCAGTTCATCGAAGACCCTCGCGAAGCAATGGAACTGATTCAAGAGAAAGTTTCACAGTTACCAGTTAAGATTTAAGGAACCACAAAATGTATTGTTGCGGGCAACGGAGGAATGACAATTACTGTTCCCGGTGTGGAAAAGAGCTTGTCGAGGACGAGTACGATGTCATTGATGCAATCATCGCTCATCTAGAAACTATTATTAAGCAGAAGACGTCCCATCGCGATGGCGTACACGACAGAATGCAGAGACAGATACGCAGTCCCGGAAGCTTTCACAAGAAAGGAATGAATGCTGAGCAGGTTAATCTGGATATCAAGGTCCATTACGGAAAGATGTCTGCGAACGTGCAGCGGTCTATCGACAAGTACACAGAATGGATTGCCGCAATCAAGGAACTGAAAAGGAAAGCCAAAGTATCCGATACTGTTTTTGGACAACCACCAAAGGAACGCTAGACATGTCACTCAACGATTTCATCCCCAGCGAATCAATTGCACGAGACGAAAAAGAAGAGATTCGTCTTGATAACGAACGTGAAGAACACCGGCATAAGCTGATGCTGGCCGAACGCTCCCATGTGGCCCCTGTAGCCTCTCTAAAGGCCCAGGAAGGCAAAACCATGTATTCAGTCGAATTCCCCGCTACGTGCTCTGTATGGGCTACCGTGGAGGCTGAGAGCGAGCCTGAAGCTATTGAGAAGGCAATGGCATATTTGGTGTCCGAGGTCATTCCGGTCAAAGTCAAGGACGTCAAGCTTCACAAGAGCGTCTTTGACCCCATCGGTCGTTTCCAAGGTGAAGTCTCAGAAGCAAAGGCGATAGAGATATGAACAACATTTACATTTCACTATTCATGTTGTTCATCATTTTCATGAACTGCATTGTGATTTTCAATATCTCCCGAACCACTAAAAACATGCGACGTTGCGATGAACTTAACAAGCAAATCATCGAGAAGTCGAAAAGCAGAAGGCCATAGAGATATGATTGCTCCTGTCAGAGAACGTCACGGCATCGAGGTCTGCAATAACTTTGAGTTCAACGGAGACATCGCCCATTGGATTTCCCTGTTGCCGGAATTCAAGAAGAACTTCAAGTTCAGCATTAACGGTGTACTCGTCCGTCGTTGGTGCCGAGGCATCTGGTGCAGCATGAACAAGGATACGGAAGGCGAATATGAGTTTGTCGTCCGCTGCCAGATAGCTGACGACGACAGCATTTTAATTTCCGTTCTAGATTACATCGGCTATCTGACTCTGGACGGCAACCATCCACATCCGTTGACTCCGGTCATTAGTGATTACGGAGCAGAATCCGTATCTGTGTTCGGGCAATCGACACATCATTCATGTGAAGAGGGTGCAGTCTATTTCCATGTCTGTGCTGACGATGCCACAGAAGCCATCGAGCACGCCAAACCTGCCTACCGAAAACTTTTCAACCTGGAGTAGAAATGCCCCTTAACGAAGCAGAACGAATTGCCCAGACGCTTGCGGATTTCAAGGAACTAGCGTTGCTGGTTTCCAAATTCGGCAAAGAGAAAGAACTGAATCCAGAATACGTAATTCATCTCTTGCAGGCCGTGACAGTTGAACTCAGTACGTTTCGAAAAGAATTCATTGCCAATAACAACTAACGTCAGTGATGTAGCTGACGTCCATCGCAACAGTAAAAGGCTGAGTGGCTGTTGCGGTGGTGCTTTATCTTGAGTTGGTTACCGTGAAGAGAAAGGTCAAGGATGGCAAAGAAGAAACGCGGCAAGTACCAAAAGAAACGCAGTCTTAGATACGCACCAACCGGGCATTCAAAACATGACAAACACGCTCAGGATGGAAACGTCTACCAGGCACTCGTTAAACGCTCTGGAGAGAGCTTCGAACCTGAAAAGGAACCTGAACCATGCAACGCTCCCGCAGGGTCCGTAGAGAAGCTTGAGGAACTCACGAAGCGGGTTGAACGCGGCGAGGAGCTATGGTCAGAGAAGGACAGAACTGAATTCGATGATGAATGCCCTACGAAGTTCACTTTCGCATTTCTTGGAGGAAAGCATTAATGGCACGGACGCGAGAGAGTCGCAAGAAGCAAATGCTGAAGAGCTGGGGCAAGTATCAGATTGGCAAATGCCGAAACCTGACCGCCAAGACTTTCCAGAAGATGATTCGGGTCGAAGCGGCTAACCGAGGTGGAGAATTGGAATGCGTTACCTGTGGAGCAATCGATCAATGGAACGCTGGTTTCCAAATGCAAGCCGGTCATTACGTTTCCTCTCGCTGCAACGCAATCCTTTTCGAAGAGAACAACGTGCACGTGCAATGCTCGAGGTGCAACGTCTACCTTCACGGAAACCAAGAAAGGTATTCCGCCTTCATGCTGAACAAGTACGGTCCATCAGAGGTCGAGAGGCTTCAGCTACTCAGGAATGCATCACGTCAATTCACAAAGGACGAACTCGTGGAAATGCGAATCGACTTCATGGACAGGATTAAAGCGGCGGAGGAACGATTGAGATGACACGCTCTGGCTACAGCGATAATTGTGAATACCTGGATTTGTATCGGGCTTCCGTGGACCGATCGATTAAAGGCAAGCGAGGTCAGGCGTTCTTGAAAGAACTGCTGTCCATTATGAACGCCACTCCGTTCGACAAACGCACTCTGATACACGGTGATCTCATCAATGACGAAGGCGATTGCTGTGCGATTGGCGTTGTGTGTAAGTCTCGTGGATTAAACGTCGAAGGCGTTGATCCATACGAGCCAACAGAAGTTGCTGGTTTAGTTGGCATTGCCCGTTCAATGGCCGCAGAGATTGAATTCGAGAACGACGAAGGGCCACCGATGGAAACACCGAACGAGCGATGGTATCGCATGCGAGTGTGGGTCGAGAGCCAAGTGATCAAGAATGAGTGAGCAATCTGACAAAGAAGACATCATTTACGGCAAGCTACAAACGATGCTTGTACACGGCTCCTTGCGGTGTAAATGCCAATCCACGCAACCGCTCAGTCAGATGTACCGCTGCTTCCATTGCGGCCTGTGGCTATGTGAAGCATGTTCGAAGGAGCATTTCGGCGAGAAGATCAGGAAGTGGCTTTCAGAAGGCGAGGAAAAATCCTGACAAGCTCGACTGGAATCTCTTGAGGAACACCTGTCTTCATTTCGTAGACGCCAAGCTTCTTTGTTCCGACCGTTATTTGATATTGCGATACAGCCATTACTGTTTCGCCGGAAGGTTCTATTTGATGCGCCCAGTTTGAGCATCCACCGCATCCCATTTCACTTCCCCTTTCGGTTTCCCCAAACCGTAAGACTTTTTTGCGAATTCGATCTTCTCTTGAATGCGTTCTTCCGTGTCTGTGGAGTAATCATCCATATGCAAGAAGGACGGATAGTAAATCTGCATGTTGAGACGTTCATGCCAAATAGGAAAGTTCGGCCACAGCGAACAGTTCTCTCCTTCTGTGAAATCAAAACCGGGATTGATTAATGCCCATTGGTAATACGGATTCCATGTTCTCGCACAGCCTGTTTCGTTCAACCAATCAACACTGACTTCTTCGATGGGAATCGTGTCACCGTGCAGGAATAGAGTTGGACAGCGTGCGTAATAATCCATGATGAAGCCGACGATCATCTCAAAACGAAAGGCTTTCGTGTGCGGCGGAACATGGCCGTTGTAAAGCCTGAAGTCCTTCACTTCGAATTCTGAAAGGTCATGGAACTCAGATTGACTGGCAAGTTGCTTCCTTTCACTCCGCGGCCCTTGGATGTAATTGATGTCGCCAAGGTCTTTGACGTACTTGTGAATATGATCCAGTTGATACGGCAAGTACTGCTTACGGTTGCCGCCAAAGATGTAAACGTCAATCATTTCAGTTCAAGTGTTCCTGGAAACGATGTTGGGCACTGCAGGCTAGGGTCGTAGCATTGACTAGTTGTGGAATAATCTCCGTCCCATAGAGCGTCAAGAGGCGGACACAGCCCGTTTGCCGGACGCGGATCAGCAACGAAGCTCCAGACAATGTTGGGACATAAACCGCCCGTTCCCCCATTCGCAGTGAGCAGCCATTGGTTGTTCACGCAGCGAAGTCGTGCAGTTACAAATTTCAGGCCATGACCGCAATTTTCGGAACACCAATAGCATTCCCTGTCACCAGGCGGAATGCTAGAGACTGGTAACAGGTCGCACCACAAGCATCCTGGATCTGTCTGTGGAGACGGCACGCAGCAGTCTGGTGGCTCTGCGGTATCACATGGAGTAGCAGCGTTGACAATCGTAATTGGCCCGTCACATCGGCAGAGGTCTTCATTTGCAGCACAGTCTAAATCTGGATCAGCACCCGGCGCCAAACATAGCTCTGCACACGCATCGCCAACGTAATCGCAACCGACATTGAGGAATATTGGTATTTCAACACCACTCAGACAAGACATTGGACAGCCCGTAATCGTGTCCAGGACAACCGTAAACGGACCTGGGCAGTTCATTCCATCGCAAGGCGGACAGCCTTCACCGACGTTGCAGCATTCCTTAATCCACCAATGGCAACAAAGGTCCGAGAAGGCAATCACCGTCGTACCAGAGAAGATTGGGTCCGGACTCAGGTTGCACATTTCCTCCATCCACGGCAGGCCAGTGCAAGGATGAAGTTTCAGTTGCAAGCATGTTGTGCCGGGTTCGCAATCTACGTTGACCCTTTCCATCAATTGGAACATTCCGCAAGGGAAGCAGTTGCCACCGTCATAGGCCGCCACTTCCTCCAGGGCGATCGCTACGGTGCTGACTGGATGCTCACCTGGGTTTTCTGTTTCCCAGCGGTTAGAAGCGAAATTAAGCCATGCTAGAACCCTCTCAGGGCAGAGGATGCAAGGCTTTACTTCTTCACCCGGAAAGAAGATTCTTGTCGGATGGTTGTAGAACGTTGAATAAGTCTGTGTGCATGTATTCAGTTCTTGCGGGAATGCCCATACCGAGAAGTCTGATTCTTGGACGGGGTCTCCAGATCGGCATTCTGTCGCAGTGTGCCTTTCAGGTTCAGCAGAAAAGTTTCCGATGTACGCAGCGATCTCTGTGGCGTCTGCAATCTTAAACCACTTTTCCCTGTGTCGACGATCATCAGAGACTGTGATGCGAGAACCGGTCTTCTTGACAGTTAATGGCCACTGGCCGCGAATTGTTTCTTCCGCAGTCCTTGCTACAGCATCCTGCATCTCTCTTGTAAAAGGAGTTGCATGCCATGGATAACGATTTTTCCGCATTACTAAACCCCAAACGGATCACAGCAGTCCTTGATCCACCAATGACAGCACATGTCCGTTGTGGCGATTACTTTGTCACCGATGGGAATTTCGCGAGGACTCAAACTGCAAGCTTCAACTTGCCAAGAATTTCCTGTACAAGGATGTACCATGTCCACAAAGCACATTGAATCCGGTTCGCAGAATGTATTGTCTCGTTCCATTAATTGGAACTGACCGCATGAGAAACACGTCCCTCCATCGTACGCCGCAATTACTGACAACGCTCTAGCGGGTGCGCTAACCGGATGCCTTCCAGCAATTTCCGACTCCCATCGATTCGAAGCGTAATTTAAATACGCACAAATGGATTCTGGGCAAAAGAGACACGGAACTGCTTCCCAGCCAGGGAAAAAGATTCTGGTTGGATGATTGTAGAAAATCGAATACGTCTGAGTGCAAACGTTTAGTTCTTTTGGGAATGCCCATACTGAAAAATCAGACTCAGTTAATGTGTCACCTGTTCTGCAATGCGTTGTCTTGTGACGATCAGGATCTTCAGAGTAGCTTCCGATATACAGTGCTATCTCAGTTGAAGTTGCTCGCTTAAACCACTTCTTCCTAAACCGCCGCTCATTTCCAACCGTCACCAAAGAGCCAGTTCGTTTTGTATTGAGCGGCCACTGACCAGTGATGGCATTACTTGCAGCGCTAACTATTGAATTCACCACTGACGTCACTGGCACTGGCGACCACGGATATCTGTTTTTGCGTGGCATTCAAAACATTTCGTTGCAAATCGGCGGATCTGGACATACTTCCAAATCGTCTAATGGCCTTTTGATAGGAATGGTAAATAACTGCTGGAAGTCTTCGTATTCAAGAGGTGGGTCTGCATCTGCCGGAAGCTCGTCGTTTGTGACAATCGGCACCCAATGCGTATGCACGTAATCAGTACCGTTCATTCCTAAGACTTGAGCGCATTGGCTGTATCTTCTGTTCCAGATTCCGATAACTCCGCAAATTTGCGGATAGCAATCGTTAATGGCTGAAGGTATATCGCTTGGTTCTTCCAATAGGCCAGCCCTTGCCGTCTTAGCAACAAACAAATATTCAATATCGTAAACGGATTCGCCACGTGCTGTCGTGCGACGTCTTTCTGATGCTTGAGCAAAAGCTACGGCTCCTTTTGGATAGCCAACAAAGATACTGCTATTGATTGTTCCAGCCAATTTCTGAATAGTCCTCCTCGGAACAATAGGTACGTTGGTCCATTTAATTCGGATGTCAGCCGTACTGAAAGGGACGCCTGCATCAACATCTTCTGGAACATGAAGTTCGTTAATTTGTGCCAATGTATTAGCATCACTTCGGTCACAATTTACGAAATCTCCAGTGATGGCCTGGTCTTCTCCGCAATCCAAACGATAGGTGAAATTACGATTCGGGACGGTCAGGAACTCCATTCTCGGTTCAATTTCGACTTCGGCAAACGTTCCTTCCGGGATGTATCCGTATTTAAGAGATGGGTCAATGTACGATACGCTTTTCGCACCAACTTCCTGCTTTATCAATGACGGAACACACGGACAATTTTCCAGCGGAATGCGAGCATGTGACTTCTCGCGATAATTGATCGTAATTTGCGCCTTGCATCTAATCGGATATGTGTCGAGGTAATCAGATGCAGCTTGTATGACAAGGGGTGTCTCCAAGGGATTTTCAGGACATATCTTTTTTCCTACAAGCGCAGGAAGCAGATGACCTTCTGCACCGCAGTTCTCTATGGAATACGTATCTGGCCATAAGGTCTTAGATTCGTTCATCCATAAAACAGTCGGTGATCCTGTGATAATTACAACTCCGCCGTCATCACCGACGGCTGGCTTTTCAACGAATTCACCACTATTTGAAAACGGTTTTGGATATTTCATAACCTGAGCGCAACAGGCCAGACGATTGAATCGCCACCTGCCGAATATCACGTCAAGAAAATCATTTCGAGAGGCATAAGGGCCTTCGTAAACAACAGTCACTTCCAGACCGTTGTTACCAAAGGCTTCCTTTGGATAGCCTTCCAAAATGTCGTAGCCAAAAGGATAAGGCCCATCGCCAGCATTGCAGTTGTATTCAGCCACCGCGATTGAACCTCCCTACTTCATCCCTGCCACTGCTGCGAACGTCTACGCCAACACCCTCAATCGCGGCTGTGTTTCTTTCAATTGCATCCTCGACTCTGGCGCTTGCACCGACAATCAATCGCGTCTGCTGTTCGATTGTCGCCCTTGTAGGCGCATCTACAGTACCGCCTTGCAGTTGTGCAAAGAACCCTTCTAGGCCAAGTATCTTAGCTTGTCCACTTGTAGCACCGGAAGCGACAGCACCTGCTGCCCCTAGCTTGTCCAAACCAAAGCCCGCAGTGCGAGCGTTTTGTTCAAGTACTAGATTCTTTCGACGTTCTTCGTTAATGAGTTTGAGATTCTTATTTACTCTTTCAAGGAACGGCTCGCTCTTGGTGATTCCAGTAAATTGTGCTATCTGTTCGAACTTTGCATTGGTCAGGCCGACAAATGCCTCAGCGGCACGAATTGCCTTACTGATCCCAGATACTTCAAACAACAGCGAGTTCGCCTTAACGAGTGCATTCACAGTCCTTTCAAATCTTGCTGCAGTGTCCTCAAATAGGGTAATTGAAAACGCCAGTGCTGTATCGAAATTCCTTATCGGAGTGATGTTAAAAGCAGCTGTCAATGAATCACTGATTCGCCGAAAGCCGACATTCAAAACTTGAACAAGTGACCTTACTGCACCCACGAGTGCACCACCCACCAAACCCCTGAAGATAACCATGGACTGTAGCATGTTGCTGACTTCCTCCGAGGCCGCTTTGAACCACCTAATGGCCTCCGGGCTCGACAGTCGATCCACGATAACCGTGACGGAATTTGCAATGTTCCTGAATAGATTCTGAATTCCCGATACTGCACCAGCAGATTCAAACCGCTTAAAGGCTTCCTGTAGTTTTCCCAGAACTTGTGGAACAGCAACTTCTGCCAAGGCAACCTTCAGCAGATCAATCCTGTTCAGGATTGCATTAATTGAGCCTTGCGTCTTCTGAGCAGCGGTCTGTGCAGCAGCAGCAAAGTCATCCAATGCTTGAGTAGAGATGCCGCTAAAGAATTGCCTTGCTGAAAGTGCAGCAATGGCTTTATCGTCCAGTCCCGGAAATGCTTTGGCTATTAATGGCTTGAAGACAGGCAAGGACTGTGAAATCTGTCTCTTGATATCCTCTGCTGTTGCACTGTCCTTAGCAGCAATGTCTTCCAAGCCGTTGATGATTAGCTTTTGCTCACGTCTTGTTCGTCCAGTTACAGCGATGGCTGCCGTGAGTCCACGGAACAGTTGATTGATTTCTTCTTCCGGAATCCCCGATGCACCCAGCGTAACGCCTAGACGAGACAGTAATTGCCCTGCATCGAAGATTCGCAAGCCAAACTCACTGGCAGTATCGGAAAGGAATTGCATTTGCTTGGCGGCACGATCTCCAAACCCCAGGCTCAGGCCAATGCGGATGCGCTCTATTTCTGTTTGTGCATCAACCAACGACTTGAACGAAAACGCAAACCCCAATGCCAATGCCTCGGGAAGGTTCTTTATCAAGAACAGAAAGGCACCAGCTAATTCCCTAACAGGTCCAACTGCAGCCCTTGCGCCAAATGATATTGCTTGAAATACTTTTGTTGCTGCGAACTTCGCAACAGCTAAACCTCCCTTAGCAATAGCAAAAAGAGCAGCAGCAATTCCAGTGCCGGCTAAGTTACTGGCAAGTGCTCCAATGACCTGACTGAAACTTGCTCCAGCAGCGCGAGCCGCACTAAGAGCGCTGGTAAAACCGCGAAACCTTCTCGTGGCTTCCGCAACTTCACCAGTAAGGAGGTTTGTCCTGGCAAGATTCCTAAGCGCATTTGATTGACTTGCAAGAATTGGCGGCGGAACAATTGGCAGCACTCTGGCGTTCAGTGGTCCGCCTCTACCACCTGCACTGACGCTCGCTGGGCCGATACTTGCTGCAAGCCTCTTTAAGCTGTTGAGCTGAGCACGTACACGCCTCAAGTCGCCAGGAGCAACCCGTACGCGGATTAAGCCTTCAAGGAGTTCAAATGCCATGTTTACCTCTTATGAAATCCACCCATGAACATGCCTCTTTGCTGCATGGCAAATGACCTCATGTCGGGAATTGCGGATTGCTTTTTATCGGATTCTGTCTTAGGCAGACGATAGCCAGCAAGTAGCATTTTTTCAGTTACTCCAAGGCATTCTATTTCACTTAACGGAAGATGGGAATTTGCTGCCAGCCGATAATCTAACTCTTCAATGCTGACGCTCTCAGAGCCTCCTCCTCCATCTGACGAAGGAGGCTTCCTAAGTTTCCCGACGCTTCCAAGTCATCTCGACTGGCCTTGATCATAAGCAGTGCCAGAGTTCCAGAGTTTCCATGCTCCTCAATGATTTCGTCAGCATGCTCTTGTGATGTGATGTCTTCGCAGCAAGCTTCCATAGCAATCGCTAGAGGTTCACCTTCCGCATCTTGAACTGACTCAGCAGCAGCAAAGTAATTCACAGAGACACGATCCAGTTCGTCTTTCAAGAATGTCTCGCAAAGACTCTTAAGCTCTGCCGGTGGAAGGATGTCTTTAAAGGAAGCGATCGACTCAATTGCTTCCTTTCTCTTTTCCCTTCTCTTCGATTTCTCAATGGAAGCCAAGCGACGCATCAGTTTGCTTGAAAACAACCTTGGCCTGATGTGATACGAAACTCCATTCACCGCAAACGACTCCCCCGTGGGAATCGGGTTTTCTGCTTTCTTAGCCATGTCACCCCTGAATCTAAAACATTACGGACAGTTACTCGGCAGATACGGTCCATTGAAAATTGAAAGTGAAAACTCCATTGTGGCGACTTCGTCTGCGTCGTTGTCGCCAGTGATTCCACCGGGAATGACTTGAGCATAAAAGAGCCATCCACCATCGGTGTAGATCTGGTTGATATTGTACGCCGCATCGAGTGGGCTTAGACCACCAGCAGGTCCTGCAGGTGGAATCGCCGGCGCTGCAGTGTTACTGGCGTTCGCACAGTCCCAGCCAAAGAACCACCACGTGCATACACCAGAAGAAGGAATCGATGGAGTCTGCAGGAAATCGCAGAACTGCTGAATGCTTCCTGGAGCCGCCGCTAACGGTCCTGCTGGGCATAGCTCAACAGTAAATTTTCCATCGTAACCAATTGCATCCGGGCATCGCTTTCGCTTTAGCCCTAGAGATGTCGATGTTCGTCTCTTCGATGACGTCGTGATGTCCGGTTGTACGTCCCAGGATAAGACGTCTTGAACTTCAGTCCATACATCTGGCTGGTCTTCCAGGAACCAAACGTTGAAACATCCAGGACAGAGGCAATTATTTTCGCAAGACATTTGGATGACCTCCATGTCATCTAGGGGTTGTTTTCGGGGGTATTATAGCGTTTGACTAATCTTGATTGGAAGGAGTAATTGAACCACGTACAAGTCTTGCTCCAATTGATCAAAGCTTGGCAGGGAAGGTTTGGTGATTGCAAAACGGCCCACACAGGACTCAAGTTGCTGTCCGACAAGGCAAGTAAGGATGGCCTTGGCGACATTGATGCCGTAAGCCTTTGTACGGGCATAGATGCGGATCCTAAGCTCTCCAGTGTAGAAATAGCACCCGCAACGTTTGGTTCCTTCACCTGGATTGAGAAGCCGCAGGACAGCATAGGGAACAGTTGGACATTCAGGCAAACAGGCGTAAAGCTGCAGATCTGTGAATTCTGCCACTTCTGGGCAAAGGCAAAGAAAATCGACAATTGCGTCTTCGATGGAACAAGCGGCATCTTCTGATGGGGCAATACAGCAGGCGTTCTCAATCATGTAGTGGCCCCCTTTGCGATTGCGGATTCGATTGCCAGTCGGTCTTCCATGAAGCTGTCGTCTAGCCCCATTCGAACGCCGTTAACGACAAATGGGTTGCCGGAAGGATTCCCACGCCATGTTCCCAGCTCGTGCCCGCGACTCAACCATACCGCAGCGAGACCGCCAATATTGCCTCCGCTGTATCTATTCCCGCGGAAGGCTTTTGGTGTATTTTTGCCATAAACACCGACACCACCTTCGATATTCGGCAAAGCATCGGTATTCATGTGAGCAGCAATATTGTCAACAAGTTGCCCGGAATCCATATGGGGAGTTTCCCCAGGGCCGCTTGTCGGAGGTGATTGATTGGCGGAATACCTTGCAACCATTCCTTCTTTGGCTCGTTCGATTCCCGCGTTGACACCCTTGAATAAACGCCTGCGAATCTCTTTCTCGAAAGCCTTTGTGCGGTCTTTTGAAATGCTCATTCAGACCCCCTGGCTTCCACTTTAAGCAGCATGCACGGTCGGCCCTGCTCGGTCTTAGTGATCGTGAACTCTCGGCCTTGCCAGATAATCACAGAGCCCGGCTCGAGACCAAGCTCATCCCTGTCAAAGCAAAAGCTGCGGTATTCGTAGCACCATTCCGCATCGTTGCGGATTTCCTTTTCCGACTTAATGTGGGTCGTAATTGTCGGGACGTCCTGGATATTCGATATCGGCACGTCAAAGGGGTCGCATTCGCAGTTTGAGTCGTTTTTTACGATATCGACCAGTTCAGTACAGCAATCCAATTCAGCCCTCTCAATGACAATGCAGGCCCTTCGCAGCTTGGCCGAGAACTCTTTCTCGATCACACACCATTGCTTGCAAAGGAACGTCACCTCGCAGCCGGGCTCAGAGTCGATGCACCTCAAGAAAACATGGATGGTTTTTAGTATACATCGAGGATCTTCGTCCAGAGGTTTGGAGCGGATGCACCCGTAACGATAAATGGGAACAACTACTTCCGCCTCGCAATCGATGTACGTGAGCGCGGAATCACCAATGTCAGGGCATTCGTACGGTATTTCGTTGCAATACGTGGGCATTTAGCTAAACGCTGGTGGGCAGGTTTCGTCAATCGGGTCGTCAAAGCACTCAGGGCACGCTACAAGGCTCTCTACGGGGTGACAGTCATGTCTGTATGAATCGTACTGTCCGCAGTCAAACTCACCAGGAACGCACTGAGCGGCCCCTACATGGACAACCATTGCCCCTTGAGTCTCAATGAAATGCTGTCGGAGGGCCATTAGCTGTCGCAGGAGCCCGATGTTGTTTTCGCGCATCCCGTCACATTCAACGACACCCAAGTCATTTCTGCGGAGAAGTTCCCCAATTCGGAACTCGATGTCTGAGCGTAGGTTGTTCGACTTGGTCGTCACGCAACCACACGAGACGGTCTCAGCACAACCACAGCTTTTGCATCTGGTGTCAGACATCATTCATCCCTTTTGAACGTACGTTCAATTATTTAAAGACCCGCCGCCCAGGCGACGCAACAGGGGTACTTTTACGTCCTTCCGTGGCAACGGGCCCGTTTCTGTCGGAAGGTGGCTTAGACGGCGATTCAGGGACTCTGACGCTGTACGTTGATTCCCATCCTGGATGTCGGTCCACAAGAGCAACCTTCCTTGGTCTGCGACTATGACTTCACTGAATAATAGCAAAATAGGCTTTTCAGAGGAACAATCTTAGATAAGATGGTGAAAACGCTTGCAACCCCTTGAAAAACAAATCGCGTAGCCTCATTACGTCTTATCTGCACGTTGCAAGCGTTCAACCTGGACGGGTGAGGCTGCGTTTTTCTACATGGAGGGCTTTCAAACATGCCTAACCGCATCCCAGACCTAAACCACGGTGACGCGATGGATACGACCAGAAACGATGGTGGACCTGCAATGCCAGTCAGTGATCCAATGGGACGCGACATCGGCCTAACCAAGCGAGATTGGTTCGCGGGCATGGCGCTGCCTGGCATTATCAGCGAAACCTACATTAACCTCGCAAGCACATCGGACGCCGACAGGGATATGATTGAAAGTGTAGCCCGGCATGCCTACGAACTTGCCGACGCAATGCTGAAAGCGAGGGACGCATGAAAACTGCACGTGAACGACTGGCGTTTCGAATCGCCGAATTACTTTCGTCCGACTTCTACCTTGACATCCTCAACGAGCTTCCGCAGTCGCACGAAGAACTCTCCGCCGAACTCGAAAAGTTTGCAGAGTCGATCAGCGGTGAACCGAAACCGACTGAACGGCCTACAATACTTGACAGGCTTCGTGATGCGGTTTACGCGGACAAGGGCACTCCATTGAAGGTTGTGCTTGAGTCTGCTATTTCACAATGTCAGGCGATAAATCAGATTCGCGATACTTGCGACCATGACTTTCACGATGTGTCATCTGCGGCACACCCCAACAAGGAGATGTGTGTACTATGCGGACGAGTCCAGACTACGAACAATGCGACCTAGCCACCGTTCACCGTCGCTTAGACGCTGGGCTTCCACTGACGCGAGATCAGTCGGAATGGTTATTTGAAGAAGCATTCACGCTCAAAATCACGAGACGCAAACGTTGTCGATGCTGCGACGGAACTGGAAAGCTGGAATGGGATCGTTGCGACTCATGCGAAGGCATGGGCTATCAGTGCATTTGCAACGACTACGCACGAGACGTCACGACGAGCGGACCATTCCGCAGTGACTGTCCCGTGCATGGACATCTAGTGGACTAGTTGTGGCACATTCCGTTTGCACATCCGCCCCGAACAACCGTACGTGACCGCACAATCGATCGTAGCGGCCTTGCACGTACCACGGTCGCCGTAACAGCGAATGGCGCCCGAATGACTGCCCTTCCCACCGCACGTCTCGCCTGTGCTCGAGCGCGAATGCGACCGAAGCATCCAGCCTCAACCGGTGCTGACGACGCAGCGACGAATAGGCCGATGGACAGAATTAGAATTGATCGTTTCAACATTTTGTTTCTCCGTTTCGAATTAAAACTTGGACGACTCACGCCGTGTATCGTCGCCACATCGCCAGCATTGGCAATGCCAACAACAATAACCCGTTCGGCTCGCTGGCGTGAACTGCCCTCGTGCCCACAATCGCCGCCTCGCCGAGTACAGTGTAGTTACCGTACGTGACGATGTCATTGTAATCGTCGTCTCGCATGTGTCCGTAAACGACGAACGAATCGTCGACGTAGCCGTCCTTCGCTTCGTTCAGCTCAAGTCGCCAGTGCGTGCTGCTCGTATTGTTTGACAAGTAAACTAGCGGCCGCGTGAGGCTCCCGTTGCGATCGTAAATCAATCCTGTGCTCGCCGCCGAGAACCACAGTTCGTTTTGGTCGGCAATGATCCCCGTCGCAGGGAAAATGTAAGAACCAGGTGCGACTCCGACAACACCTGTCGAGCCATCCGTGTCGAATACCTCATACCAGAAACTTACTTGGTAAGCGTAGACGCGTTCAGTGAATGACGAATCATCCGCTGGATCAATATGCACAGTAGCTTGCCCTCGGATGCCATCGCCGTTGTCATTGGGTGCCGAGTAAAGATCGTAGACCACGTCGGCATTCGCAGATGCCGTCAGAATCGAAATCAAGAAAAGTAAAAGTGTACGTCGCATTAGCGTGCTCCTAAAAACAGGTTAGGGAGTCACGGTGCCTATCTTGTGTCACTGAGTAGAATGCCATGCGTGCAGTGCGTCAAGTGTCTCTCGGCTGATCTGTACTGGCCCGCATCGCGTAAGGTCGTTTCTAAGATTCACGCATGCCGTGTGCGCATATTGATTCCGATCCGGCAACGCATCAAATAGCAACCTAAGCTGCCTGCTGATCACTGCCAATTCACCTGCATCCGGCGTAGCGTCTCCGTTTTCACACTGGCAATAATAACTCGGTGACAAATCACACTGCTCAGCAAACTCACGCAATCCCGCACCGCATGTCATCCTTGCGATTCGCATTATCTTGCCGATATACACTTTGCTTGCCATCTTGGTCAACACTCCCACTCGATCACCGACTCTGTATTTGCGGTGACGTACGCCGGTTCCATTTCGCGATGACATCAGCTTCAGTTTCTTTGCTATCGCCGTACATCACGAGTCCGCATGTGTCTGAATAGTCGTCTTTGACGCCGCACGAAATGTTGAATGTCGTCTTGCCGATGTGATGTGGTAGTTTCGTTAACGATGCCTTCTCACCGCATAGTGGACACGTCAACAGTTTGCTCATCTAATGACCCTCGTGCCAAGCATTATGCCAATCCAGCAACTGCCGTGCTGTCCATGTGTCGCAACTCACGCCATCAAGGTAATGCGGCGATCCACGCAGATGGATACGTAAGTCTCCCGGAAAACTCCAATCGCCTCGTCCTCGCTGCGAACTATAAACCGGCGACCGCCGATACTCAGTTCGGTCACGTACCGGTCGGACACCATCGAAGTAAATGGACTGGTCGTACTGTGCGCCGTTTTTTTTTGAAGCAGCAGTCGAAACCATCTCGCCACTGTCGCGGTATCGTCGAATAACTCGCGTGATCGTCTCGCCGTTGATGGAAACAGTCTGCCGCACCGTATCGATCATTCGCACCTGTGGCGGCTGGTCGACCGGGACATCGGGCTTGGGAGTCGCGACATCACCGATCGACCATGTACCACCGACAGCCAACAACAATGCGAGAGCGTTCATCAGATTCCCCAACCTCCTCCGTCGTTGCCGTTAACGTCGACGATCTGAATCGTGTCGACTTTCGAAACATCGACCGTGGCGAGTACCTTCGGTGTTGTCGGCGGCTTCGGTGGAGGTGGTACGTCCACGTCCAACTTAATCGGTACGCCACCGTAGTAAGCCTTCAGAGCCTGCACGCTGTAATCGTAATCCGGGAATCCATTGAACCCGTTCGGCGGTTGGATGTACGGAGACATGACTTGCGGCTGACTGCCGCTTCCGCTCCGAGTGTGCTGCAAGTCAATCGAGTGTCCGAATTCATGAAGTGCCAATTGGAATCGAGCGTAAATGTTTCCGCCTGTGTAGTCGCTGTCCACCGTGCACCAGATCGACATCGCGCACGATGCGTTGTTGCCCGGCAATTGTGCGAGACCAATTGTGCCACCGGATAGCTCTTGATGGTAAAAACGAATGTTCGCTTGGTTCGCAGACTGAACCCAAATTACCAGCAGGCCATACTTAGCGACAGCAATGCGAATCTGATCCTTGATCTTGGCTGACTCAGCCTTCCACGGGCCTTTAAATTTTGAGTCATCCCAGTGAACTTTAACGGAATACTTCGCGTTGTATTTACGCTCCTCCGTCTCGTTACAATTCGCACGCCAGCCACCAGCGGAACCTTCCGCGACTTCGTGCATTGACTGCCACGCTTGGCGAATGCGCGCATCTGTGATTTGCGTGAAGTCGAAACCGTCCGGCGGCTTGAAGTCTGGCAGACCGCAGATGCGATTCGTCGGCTCAAGAAGTGCGTCCGTCGCTTGGCCAGCCACGCCGTCAATAACTACATCGCGAGCGTATGCAGCCTGCCCGTAGTGTTGATATTGTGGCTCGTGAAACGTCTGTAATTGAGCTACTGCCGCAATGAACTCCAAGTCAGTGTCGGCGAGTTTACCGGCATCGTCTCGGCGGATATGGAGTAGATAGCCAAGATCCCAGAGTCGTAGTGCTTTATCGTTTGGCATTATCCACCCGTCCCAATTAACTTAATGATCAACGGCAAGATAACTTCGATGAAGAATTTCGCGAACGCCGCCCAGTCGATTGCTCGGTTCGAATCTTCCACGAGCCCTGTCGAGATGTCCCGCAGACCTTGTGCCGCTTCGGCAGTCGTCTTGATGTGCGATGCAGCGAACTGAGCGGTAGTCGCATCTTTCCACGGTTGCCACTTCGCCGAATCACTACCGACAGCTTGCAGGAAAGTGATCTGGACCGCCGCTGCAAGTTTGTCTTCTGGAATCGTGCCGGCCTCAACCGCATCAGCCAGTGAAGCGTAAAACGCTGACAGCTTTGTGCGGTGCTCGTCGAGATTAGGATAGGCCGCGATCTTGGCAGCCTCATCGCGTGATACCTTGATCAGTCCGAACTTGTCGTCGCCTGGCGGCTTCGGCGGATCGTTCGGTCCATCCAGATCGATCACCGTCAGCTTCTCGAACCTCGGCCCGCCTTGCGAATCGCGTATCAGATATAGATTTCCGTCCATCGATCGATAGGCTGTTTCGGCGGACGCGACGGCACACATCAGCACCAGCACCGTTATCATTTTCGCTTTGATTCGCACAAATCCTCCAATGCGGTAAGAAACGTTTTCGGCATGCCGCTGTCCAGCAGGAACTCGCGGAAGTCAGACGCGGGGATGCGTCTATGATCAGAATTCGGGATCACGAACGAATTCGGAAAGTGGCCTTTTTCAAACCAGCGAACAACGGTTCGCGGTG
>Ga0307379_10002960_pt1 | contig 24804 bp, 20 predicted proteins | sample UN2MG_FD_202237 | JGI IMG/M metagenome (GOLD analysis project Ga0307379, IMG submission 202237) | Soil microbial communities from Risofladan, Vaasa, Finland - UN-2 | ecosystem: Environmental > Terrestrial > Soil > Coastal area > Acid sulfate soil | place: Finland: Risofladan, Vaasa | collected...
TGGCTCTGCCCGAGGCGGTCAAGCAGTGGTCGCTGACCAGCCTGCGGGAAAAACTCGTCAAGATTGGCGCCAAGGTCGTGCGCCATGGCCGCTACGTCATCTTCCAGTTGGCCGAGGTCGCGGTGCCGAGGGAATTGTTCCAGGAAATCCTGCGGCTGATCGCTGAACTGCGGCCGCCGCCCGGTCCAGCGCCGGCGTGACGCGTCCGATTGTCATAAGCTCCGGCAAGAACCACGGGAGAGGTGTGCCTTGATGACGAGAATCGACGCCATCACTGGCCTCGGAAGGCCCGGCTCAGGCGGATCAGCAGCAAATCCAGGCGATTACCCTCCCGCACCGCGCTCAGCATTGCCCTCGGCGACCACGAAGGCTACCTTGTCGACAGAAACTGGGGGTTCATATGGGGAATGTCGGCTCTAATGACTACGACAAAATCCTCCTCAGGCCTCACCCACGCATTGCCGTCCTTTACGAGGCGCAAAGCGACGATCAGATCAGCGTTGATTATCCACCTCTTGCCGCCGACGACCGGCTGAGGATGCTCAAAAATCAACTCGACACCGATCGGCTGCTTATCGTTGTGTTGGTGTTGGTCGATTGGGGAGTAGTACCCATCCTCGTATGCACATGGCAGAACGTTGTGTCCAATGCCGATGTCGGTCCATTTGAGACGATCACCGAGTTCCCTATGCTCTGGCGGTATCGCAACTGAACCAAGGGCGAAGACTTCCTCGATAAAGCCCGCTTGCTTTACGTCGAGTCCATTGCCGGTTGTTTGAGAGGCTCGAAGCGGCACCCAAGTGGCCGCCGAAATTTTTCTCTTTGTTTCCTTGCTAAGAAGAACCCAGTCTTTATCCATTCGAGGGGATCCTGACTTCGTCCTGCCAACCGATCAGTCTGTAGCAGAGGGCCGTCGCGGGACAACTTCAAGTCGAAACCCGCGCCTGGCCCCGTAACCCATTTCTTAACGGTGTTCGGGCATCAAGCGGGCCTGCGGGCGCGCTTGCGTTCCGCACGCGCGTGTCGCCTTGACAGGCCGCGGCGCCCGCTATTACAAGCGCTTGATTGGCACTCTCATTTCACGAGTGCTAGACGGCGGCAGTTCCAGAAAATAGGAGCGACAATCCATGAAATTCAAGCCTTTGCATGACCGCGTCGTGGTCAAGCGGCTCGAGGAGGAGCTGAAGACTAAAGGCGGGATCATCATCCCGGACACGGCGGCCGAGAAGCCGCAAACTGGTAAAGTGGTCTCCGCCGGGCCCGGCGCCCGCGGCGAGGACGGCAAGCTTCAGCCCATGGGCGTGAAGGCCGGCGACAAGGTGCTGTTCGGCAAATGGTCGGGCACCGAGGTCAAGATTGATGGCGACGACCTCCTCATCATGAAGGAGTCGGACATCATGGGCATCCTCGGCTAACCCACCTCCCCAACACGAAACCGCCCATCCTTAGAGACGCGCGCTCTCGCGCTTCTCAGGATGAGGCTCGAAGCTCAAGAAGGAGCAAGTTCAGATGGCAGCTAAAGATGTGAGATTTGCCGCCGACGCCCGCGAGCGCATGCTGCGCGGCGTCGACGTGCTGGCCAACGCCGTCAAGGTGACGCTCGGCCCCAAGGGCCGCAACGTCATCATCGAAAAGTCGTTCGGCGCGCCGCGCTCGACCAAGGACGGCGTCACCGTGGCCAAGGAGATCGAGCTTGAGGATAGGTTCGAGAATATGGGCGCGCAGATGCTGAAAGAGGTCGCCCAGAAGACCAACGAGACCGCGGGCGACGGCACCACGACGGCGACGGTTCTGGCTCAGTCCATCGTGCGCGAGGGCCTCAAGGCCGTCGCCGCCGGCATGAACCCGATGGATCTGAAGCGCGGCATCGACAAGGCCGTGATCGAGGTCGTCGAGGCCATCAAGAAGCAGGCGAAGATGGTCAGCGGCTCAGCCGAAATCGCTCAGGTCGGCACCATCTCGGCCAATGGCGAGAAGGCCATCGGCGACATGATCGCCAAGGCCATGCAGAAGGTCGGCAACGAGGGTGTCATCACCGTCGAGGAGGCCAAGAGCCTCGACAGCGAGCTCGAAGTGGTCGAGGGCATGCAGTTCGATCGCGGCTACATCTCGCCCTACTTCATCACCAATGCCGAGAAGATGATCGCGGAGCTCGATAACCCGTGCATCCTCATCTACGAAAAGAAGCTGTCGGGCTTGCAGGCCATGCTGCCGCTCTTGGAGTCGGTGGTGCAGTCGGGCCGTCCGCTGCTCGTCATCGCCGAGGACGTGGAAGGCGAGGCTCTGGCCACGCTCGTGGTCAACAAGCTGCGCGGCGGGCTGAAGGTCGCCGCGGTCAAGGCGCCCGGCTTCGGCGATCGCCGCAAGGCCATGCTCCAGGACATCGCCGTGCTTACCGGCGGCGAGCTGATCTCCGAGGATCTCGGCATCAAGCTGGAGAATGTCACGATCCAGATGCTCGGCAAGGCCAAGCGCGTCACCATCACTAAGGACGACACCACGATGGTGCGTGGCGGCGGCAAGAAGGATGACATCGAGGCACGCATCGGCCAGATCAAGCAGCAGATCGAGGACACCACCTCCGACTATGACCGCGAGAAGCTGCAAGAGCGCCTGGCGAAGCTCGCCGGCGGCGTTGCCGTGATCAAGGTTGGCGGCGCCACCGAGGTCGAAGTGAAAGAGAAGAAGGATCGCGTCGACGATGCGTTGAACGCGACCCGCGCGGCCGTCGAGGAAGGCATCGTGCCGGGCGGCGGCGTGGCGCTGCTGCATGCCTCGAAGGGCATCAAGGTCAAGGGCGATAACGCCGACCAGGAGGCGGGCATCAATATCGTGCGCCGCGCACTCCAGGCGCCGATCCGGCAGATCGCCGAGAACGCCGGCGTCGAGGGCTCCATCGTGGTCGGCAAGGTACTTGGCCAGAAGTCGGCGTCTTACGGCTACGACGCCCAGAACGACGCCTATGTGGACCTGATCGCCAAGGGCATTATCGACCCGGCTAAGGTCGTGCGCACGGCACTCCAGGACGCGGCCTCCGTGGCCGGCCTGCTGGTCACCACCGAGGCGGGCGTGGCCGAGTCGCCGAAGAAGGACAGCGATGGCCATGGTCATATGCCGGGCGGCGGCATGGGCGGCATGGGCGGCATGGACATGATGTAGGCGCCACAACAGGCACCTACAGTCTAAGCGACAGCGGAAAGGGCGGCTTTTTAGCCGCCCTTTTTGCGTCGGGCACCCGCCCATTCCCTTAAGCCTTACGCAATCGTAATTTCCCAGACGTCAGGCTCAGCCCTATCGTCTGGCGAAGCCCCCACTCCCCAGGGGCTTCTTGAGGTCCTCCCCATACATGGCGAAGTTTCGCGCCACGGCCAAAGAGTTTGCCCGCATCGCGTTCCCGTATTTCCAAGGGGACGACCGCTGGTGGGGCCGCGGGCTGCTGCTCGTGGTCATCGCGCTGCAGCTGTTCCAAGTATGGCTGAATGTCCGCTTCAACGCCTGGTACAACAAATTCTACACGGCGCTGCAGGACAAGAACTGGGACGTGTTCATCTACCAGTTCGGCGTGTTCACCGTGCTCGCGGTGCTGTTCATCGTCACCGCGGTCTACCAGCTCTATCTCCAGCAATGGCTGCAGATCCGTTGGCGGCGTTGGCTGACGGAAGCCTATCTCGGGCGCTGGCTGGCGGACGGCACCCATTACCGTATGCGGCTGAAAGGCGACGAGGCGGACAATCCCGATCAGCGCATCGCCGAGGACATCAAGCAGTTCGTCGACTCGACCCTCAACATCGGCATCGCCCTGCTCGGCTCGATCGTCACGCTGATCTCCTTCGTGGTCATCCTGTGGACGTTGTCGGCGGCCACGCCGCTGATGATCGGCTCTGCGTCTTACGAGATTCCCGGCTATCTGGTGTGGGCGGCGCTGATCTATTCGGCGCTCGGCACCTGGGTCACACATCTTGTCGGCCGGCCCCTGATCAAGCTCAATTTCGACCAACAGCGCTACGAGGCCGACTTCCGTTTCTCGCTGGTGCGTCTGCGGGAGAACGCCGAGGAGGTGACGCTGCTCGCCGGCGAGCCCGCCGAGGAGGAGCACCTGCTCGACCGGTTCGGCCATGTGATGCGCAACTGGTACGGCATCATGAGCCGCACCAAGCGGCTGACCTTCCTCACCGCCGGCTATAGTCAGGTCGCCATCATCTTTCCGTTCCTGGTGGTGAGCCCGGTCTATTTCTTCGGGGCGCTGACGCTCGGCGGCCTCATGCAGATCGCGCAGGCCTTCAGCCAGGTGCAGAGCTCTCTCTCGTTCTTCGTCAGCGCCTATTCCAGCATCGCCGATTGGAAGGCCGTACTCGACCGGCTTACGGGCTTCGAGGAGTCGATCGGCTGGGCGCAGGGGCTCGATAAGACTGCGCCGCAGGTGGAGTTCATCAGCGACGGCGCCGGCACGCTCCACGTCGATCAGCTGGCGGTCGGCCTTCCTAACGGGCAGGAGATCGTGCGCCTCACCGATCTCGTCATCGCGCCGGGCGAGCGTATCCTGGTGACCGGGCCGTCTGGCTCAGGCAAGACCAGCCTGTTCCGGGCGCTCGGTGGCGTTTGGCCGTTCGGCACCGGCACGATCCGGGTGCCGAAAGGTGCGAGCGTGCTGGTATTGCCGCAGGGCCCCTATCTGCCGCTCGGTACGTTGCGGGGGGCGCTGGCCTATCCGGGGGGACAGGGCGCCTTCACGCAAGACGATATCGACGCGGTGCTTGATGCCGTGGGCCTCGGGGCCTTGCACGATCAGCTCGATACGACCGCCTATTGGGCTGACAAGCTCTCAGGCGGCGAGCAACAGCGGCTCTCCATCGCCCGCGCCTTGTTGCAGAAGCCGCAATGGCTGTTTCTCGACGAGGCGACGAGCGCGCTGGACGAGACCTCTGAGGCCATGCTGTATCGCCTGTTGATCGATAAACTGCCCGACACGGCCATCGTCTCCATCGGTCACCGGTCGAGCCTCGTCCAGTTTCACGGGCGGTTCTTTCACCTGTCGCCGGACGCCGACGGCCCGCATCGCCTGACCGAGCGGGACAAGGCGCCCTCAGCGGCGGATGTCGATGAGGACAAGTCGCGCGAGCCGGCGCTGCCGCCCGCCTAGTCTTTCAGCTTGCAGCCGCTGTCGGCGCCGAGGCCGTTCGGCTCACCCCAATCATTGGCCGGCACGTTCGGAAAGGACTTGCCGAAATCCTGCTTCACCATGGTGAACTTGGACGGCACGTTTGAGTTGTCGGGGAAATCGACGATCCAGAAATAATCGAAGTTGTCGTCGGGCCATGCGGCTGGCACGCCCGGCAGGATGTCGAGATGAAAGAGCTGGCGAAGCGTGACCGCCGCCTCGCGCTGATACTTGGCGTCAAGCTCGGAATCGGCGATGTGCTTGTGCTCCCACACCATCACGACGGTTTTCCCCGTCAGCGCCGGGTTGGCAAGGATGTTGTGCGCCGCCTCCTTGGTGCGGGTGTTGAGCGCCTCGGTCATGTCCTTCGCGTTGTCCTTGGGCATCGCCGAATAGAGAATGACCGGCTTGTTCCAGCTTTCGACCGCGGGTGCGGCCAGCTCGGCGGTATGCAGCGTGATGGCGAAGAAGAAGGCGGGCGGCGCATCCTCAGTGAACAGGGACTTGGCGGCGTCCAGGCCGAGATAGTTGAACTTCAGCGCCTGGGCCCGCTGGACGCCGATGCTGCATAGCTTCCACGGATCGGCCTTCTCGCCGTGGCGCAGAATGATGATGCGGGACGGCGCGGCGGACGCTGCGCTGGCCAGCACGAGGGCGACTGCGGCCGCCAAAACAGAGCGAATGAGCATCCTTGCCTCCTGACGCGCGAAACGGGCCTCGGAGGGGTCATACCGCGCGAGACGCCGGGTCTTAAGCCACAACTCTTCACAAGAAAGTGTGAAACGCCGGTCAGACGGCCTGAAGGCGGGCGAGGATGGCGTCACGGAGCTTCCCAGCCTCAGGCGTCCACGGGGCGCCCTTCGCTGCCAAGAGGTGGGCTTGCGACTTCAAGATCAGCCCATCCTCCAGCACTTTGAGGTGATTGGCATTGAGCGTCGTGCCCGTGGTGGTGATGTCGACGATCAGCTCGGCGGTGCCGGTGGCAGGCGTCGCCTCGGTGGCGCCGACGCTCTCAACGATACGGTAGCCGGTGACCCCTTTGGTGGCGAAGAAACGGCGCGTCAGATTCATATATTTCGTGGCGACGCGTAAGGGGCGGCCATGCGCGCGCGCAAACTGAGCGGCGACATCCTCGAGGTCGGCCGTGCGCGAGACGTCGAGCCAGCAATCGGGGACGGCAACGACCACGTCGGCCCGGCCGAAGCCGAGCGGCGCTAAGAACTCCACCGTCGCGTCCACATCGGCGAGGCTCTCGCGGACCAGGTCCTCGCCGGTGATGCCGAGGTGAACGCGGCCCGCCTTCAACTGGTGCACGATCTCGGCGGCGGACGTGTATTCCACCTCGACGCCGTCAAGCCCGGTGAGCTGCCCGCGATAACCGCGCTCGCGGCCCTTGACGCGCAAAGCAATGCCGGCCCGCTCGAACATCTCGGCAGCCTGTTCCTTCAGGCGCCCCTTGGAAGGGACGGCGATGACGAGCGCCGAGGACCCCATCACGAGGCCCTTTCCACGGCGGCGAGCAGACGTTCGGTGTGGATGGCCGAGCCGACGGCGGGCACCGCGCGCGGCGCGCCCAGTGCTGCCAGCAGCCCGTCATAGCGGCCGCCGCCGGCGACCGGCTCGGTCTCGTCCATGCCGGCGGCGTCGATCTGGAACACCAGACCCGAATAATATTCGAGCTTGCGGCCGAATTCGGTGGCGAAGGTTGCTTGGCTGAGGTCGATGCCGTCGCGGGCCAGCCGGTCGAACCGGCGCAAGCTCGTATCGAGCGCGGCATCGATGTCCAGCCCCGCCCCCTTGGCGATCATGGCAACCTTATCGGCGGCCTCCCGCGGCGGCGCGGCGACGGCCAGGTAATAATCGATGACGGTCGCCACCTCCTTCGGCAACGGGTCGGCACGGAGGTCGGCGGCGTGGTCGAGTAGCCGCTCGGCGATCTCGGACAGGGAGCGGTTGCCGGCAAGCGGAATGCCGCGCTCCTCGAGATAGGCAGCGACCACTTCTTCGGCGCGCTCAGGCGTCTCGCCCGCCAGCGTGCCGGCCAGCTCGCCGGCAGGCCCGTCGCCATCGGGGCGCTCACCGCGCGCCAGCCGGTTCAGAAGTGCGTGGAATACAGGCGGCCGCCAAAAATAGTGACGGAGCTTGAGCCGCCAGCGTTCGGGCAGCTCAAGCGCATCGATCAGCGCATAAAACAGGGCGATATCGCCGAAGCGGAGCCAATACTCGCGAAGGCCGGCGCTGCGCACGGCCTCCACCGCGAGCAGCACCACCTCGACATCGGCGCTCTCCCTGTCCGATGCACCGAAACACTCGATGCCGGCCTGGCGGAACTCGCGCGGGTGGGTGCGGCTCTGGCCGAGCGGCTGAAAGCGGAAGGCCGGGCCGTTATAGCAATAGCGCGCCGCCTTATCGGCGTTCGGGTGCCGCTCGAGATAGAGCCGCGACACCGGCACGGTCAGATCGGGCCGCAAGCACAGCTCATCGCCGGCAAGGTCGGTGAAGACGTAAGTGCGGCCCGTCACCTGCTCGCCGATCTGGTCGAGGAACACGCCGGCCGGCTGGAGGATGGAGGGCGCCACCGGCTCGTAGCCCGCGCGCGCGAACAGGTCGAGCAGGGCGCGGGCTTGGGCTTCGAGAGCCTCGAAATTCTGTGCCGATTCAGCGGCCATGGCGCTTACGCCTTGTGGCGGGCGAGGACGCCCTTGACCGCCGTGACGAGGTCGGCCTCGGGCACGGCGAACTGCGCTTGCGCCTGCTGCTTCAGATACTCCTCGCGATCCTCGATTGAGGTGAGCGTGGCACCGAGGATGAGATCCTTGATCTGCACCTCGCCCTTGGCCTTCTCGTCGCCCCCCTGAATGATTGCGCAGGGGCTGCCGCGGCGGTCGGCGTATTTCATCTGCGCCTTCATACCGGAGGAGCCGAGATAAAGCTCGGCGCGGATGTTCGCCGAGCGAAGCTCTTGCGCCATGCGCTGGTAGTCGGCCATGCGGTCCTTGTCGAACACAAGCACGACCACGGGCCCTTGGACGGCGCTCTCCTGGTATTTGCCGAGAAGCTGCAGGCCGAACAGGAGCCGCGACACGCCGACGGAGACGCCCGTGGCGGGGACAGGCTCGCCGGTGAAGCGCTCCACGAGACCGTCATAGCGGCCGCCGCTCACCACCGAGCCGAGTCTTACCGCCTGCCCGCGTTTGTCCTTGATGGGCGCGGTCAGCTCCGCCTCGAACACCGGGCCGGTGTAGTACTCAAGTCCGCGCACAACGGAGGAATCGATTACGATTTGCTTCTCGTTGTAACCGGATGCGCGGGCCAGTTCGGCAATTTGCTCAAGTTCGTCGATCCCAGCGGCGGCAGTGGGAATCGATCCGAATGTCTTCCGCAGGTTTTTAATAGTGACCTCGTTGTTGAGGCGGAACACCCCTGCTTCTTTGCCATCGGCCGTTTCAAACTCGAGCAACTCACCACGGTCGTCCACGTCCCGCGTCGCGTCAGAGCCGACAGGTTCTAACGGTGAAAACTCTTGGGCCCGAATATATTCAATGATGAGCTTGGACTGATCGGCCTTAAGCCCTGCTCCCTTAGTGAAGTCTCCGGATTCGTCCTTGCGGCCCTCGCCCAGCAAGGCGCAAACACCTTCCTCCCCTAACCGGTCATACTTATCTATCGCCCGCAATACGCTGAGACGTTTTCCAAAATTCGTGTCTCCGCTGAGCCCAATCGACTCAAGAACCCCATCGAGCACCTTGCGGTTGTTGACCTTCACCACATATTGCCCGCGCGGGATGCCGAGCGCTTCCAGCGTATCGGCGGCGAGCATGCACAGCTCGGCGTCCGCCGCGATGGACGATGCGCCGACGGTGTCGGCGTCGAACTGCATGAACTGGCGGAAGCGGCCCGGGCCCGGCTTCTCGTTGCGCCAGACAGGTCCCACCTGGTAGCGGCGGAACGGCTTCGCGATGTTCTGGTAGTTCTCGGCCACATAGCGGGCGAGCGGCGCGGTCAGGTCGTAGCGCAGCGACAGCCACTGCTCGTCGTCGTCCTGGAAGGAGAACACGCCCTCGTTGGGGCGGTCCTGATCGGGCAGGAACTTGCCGAGCGCGTCGGTGTATTCGACGGCAGGCGTATCCAAGGGCTCGAAGCCATAGGCCTCGAACACACCCTTGATGGTGCCGAGCATCGCTTCCGTCGCGCGGATCTCTTGCGCGGAAATGTCCTGCAAACCCTTCGGCAGGCGGGCCTCAGGGCGAGGGCTTGCGTCTTTTTTGGTCATGGGAGGATGCGGCTGATTCTAAAGGGGCTCCAGCCGCCGCGTTCTAGCCCATCGAACCCTGCCCAGCAAGCAAGCCTGTCCTTCAGTCGGCGAGGGCGCGTTCTTTTGCCGTGGCTTTGGCCATCTCCACCAGGGCCTCGATGGGATGTGCGGCGTCCTTCATCTTCATAAGAGCCGGCGGACAAGGACCGCCCGTAGCCCAGTCGAGCAGCTCGACGGTGTGGACGAAGGGGACGGACGTGCCGGCCTTGAGCTGAGCCATGCAGCCGATATTGCCGGTGACGATGACGTCGGGCTGGATGCTCTCGATATTCTTCAGCTTCCGCTCGCGCAGTTGGCCGGACAGCTCCGGCTCAAGGATATTGTAGGTGCCGGCGGAACCGCAGCACAAATGCCCCTCGGGAATGTCGACCAGGGTGTAGCCGGCCTGCTCGAGCAGCGCCCGCGGCAAGGCGTCGAGACGCTGGCCATGCTGGAGCGAGCACGCGCCGTGATAGGCCACCTTGAGGCCAGTCCACATCACGGGCGGATTGAGGCCGATCTCGTCGAGGAACTCGGTGACGTCGCGGGCCAGACCCGAGACATATTCCGCCCGCTCGGCATAGCCGCGGTCGCGGGCAAGCAAATTGCCGTAGTCCTTGACCATGGTGCCGCAGCCGCCGGCGGTGAGGACGACCGCATCGAGCAGGCGCTCGCGCATGGAAGCAGTCCACGCATCGATGTTGTGACGCGCGGCGGCGCGGGCTTCCTCCTCGCGGCCGAGATGATGGACGAGCGCCCCGCAACAGGCCTCATCCTTGACCACCATGACATCCACACCGTGCCGCCGGAGTAGGCGGATCGTGGCAAGATTGATCTGGGGGGCCAGCACCTCCTGCACGCAGCCGAGCATCAGGGCCACACGCTTGGCCTGGGGCGCGGCAGGATTGAAAGCAGATTTCGGCTTTAGGACCTTCAGCTTCAACGCGCCCGGCGGCACGAGCGCGATGGCGGCGGCAATCCGGTGAAACCCCATCTTGGCGATCATGTTGCGGAACGGCTTGGCGAACCAGCCCAGCACCAACATGAGCTTGAACCGGTTGGGGTTCGGCAGCACCCGGCTCAAGAACCAGCGGGCGGTGCGCTGCTTGGCGGAGCGGTGCCCGCGTTGCTCGATGCGGACGCGGGCGAGATCGACAAGGTGCATATAGTCGACGCCGCTCGGGCAGGTCGTCATGCAGCCGAGGCACGAGAGGCAGCGGTCGATATGGTGGACCGTCGACGGAGTGACCTCGCGGCTCTCGAACATCTGCTTCATGAGGTAGATGCGCCCGCGCGGACTGTCGCGCTCGTCGCCGGTCAGCACATAGGTCGGGCAGGTGGCGGTGCACAGCCCGCAATGGATGCAGCGGCGCAAGATCTCGTCGGCGCGCGCAATGGCCGGATCGCCGAGTTGAAGGGCGTTGAAATGAGTCTGCATGGCCTCGCGCCTACTCCTGATACATCCGGCCCGGATTGAAGATCCCGAGCGGATCGAACGCGTGCTTGAGTTTGGCCGAAAGCGCCGCGAGCGGCGGCTCGAGCGGCTGGAACACGTCGATGCCAGCCCGCGTGGCGTCGTCGGCGCGGATCAACGTGGCATGCCCGCCGAATTCGGCGAGGGTGCGGCGGATATCGACGGACCCGCCGTCGGTGAGCGGCGGCGTCTCGATCCAGACCAATCCGCCCGACCAGTCATAGGCGGCGCGGATCTCGAACTTGCGCGACAGATTGCCGACGAGCTTCGCCGCGCAGGAGGGGGTCGTGGACACCCGCCAGAGCGGGTTTGGCTTGCCTTGGAACATCTTGAGGGTACGGACCTCGTTCCAGAACGCCTTGCTCCGCTCCGTGTCGAGCTCCAGCGCCGGGCCATAAGCCAGCAGCGCCTGCTTGAGGCTGTTCGCACGGTAGCGCGCCGACGACGGGAAGTTCTCGACCCTGAGGGCGGTGACGGAGGCCTCGGCGCCGGCGATCTCCTCGTCGGAGAAGTGCTCGGCCAGAGCCGCATGCATGTGCAGGGTGCCGGACACCTCGTAAGGCGTGCCCATGGCAATGCACAAGGCCTCAATCGCGGTCTGATCGGTCAGGCCGAAGAAGATGACGGTGCGAACCTCGCGCTGGGCGGGAAGCACCTTCAGCGAGATTTCGGTCATGATGGCAAGCGTGCCCCAGGAGCCGGCGAGCGTCCGGCCGAGATCGTAGCCGGTGACGTTTTTCATCACCCTGCCGCCGGACTTGATCAGCTCGCCGCGCCCATTGATGGCCTTGATACCCAGCACATGGTCGCGGGCCGCGCCTTTGAGAATGCGCCGGCTGCCTGAAATATTGGTGCCGATCACGCCGCCAATCGTGGCCTCACCCGGCCCATAGCCGAGGACCGGACCGAGATCGACCGGCTCGAAGGGGAGTTCCTGGTCGCTCTCGGCGAGCAGCGCCTCGATCTGGGCGACGGGCGTCCCTGCCTTCGCCACGAGCACGAGCTCGGTTGGCTCGTAGAGAGACACGCCGATCATGTTCTCGGTGCTGACCACGGCGCCGGACCCCACCGGGCGCCCGACCTCGCGCTTGGTGCCGCGCCCCATGACCTCAAGGGGCGTGCGCGTATCCAGTGCCTCGGCGACGAGGTGGACAAGCTCCTCCTCCGTCTCGGGAGCGTGGAAGCCGAGGCGCATGTGACCGGTCACAGGGCTTCGTGTCCTTCCCTGATTTCGGCCTCGAGTTCATGGAGTTCGATGCCGCGCAGCTTACGGGCGCCGCGCCCCTCGATCGGGAACACCTTGCCGGGATTGAGCAGCCATGACGGGTCGAGCGCCTCCTTGATGCGGACCTGCTGATCGATGTCCTCATCGGTATATTGCTCGTACATCAGTTCGCGCTTCTCGATGCCGACGCCATGTTCGCCGGTCAGGCAGCCGCCGAGCTCGATGCAAAGCTTCAAGATCTCCTCGCCGCAAAGCTCAACCCGTTCGAGCTGAACGGAATCGTTGGCGTTGTAGAGAATGAGCGGGTGGAGGTTGCCGTCGCCGGCGTGAAAGATGTTGGCGACGTCGAAGCGATATTTGCGGCAGATCCAGCCGATCTCGTCGAGCGCCTTCGGTAGCTTGGACAGCGGGATAACCCCGTCCATGCAGAAATAGTCGGACAGCTGGCCGATGGCGCCGAACGCCGCCTTGCGGCCCTGCCAGATCAGCGCGGCCTCCTCCGGACTCTGGCTCCGGCGCACGACGCTCGGGAAAAAGTCCCGGGCGATGTCCTCGACCTTTTCGAGCAGATACTCGATCTCGTCCTGCGACCCTTCCACCTCGACGATGAGCAGCGCCTCCACATCGAGGGGATAGCCCGCACTGACGAAGTGCTCGCAGACATGGATCGCCGGGCGGTCCATGAACTCGATCGCCACGGGCACGATGCCGCCGGCGATGATGGCGGCGACGCAGGACGCGGCCGACTCGGTGGATTCGAACCCAAGCAGCATCGGGCGCGCGCCCTCCGGCTCCTTCAGCAAACGCACCGTGGCCTCGGTTACGACACCGAGCTGGCCTTCGGAGCCGGTGATCAGAGGGAGAAAGTCGTAGCCTGGCGCATCGAGATAGGAACCGCCGATGTCGATGATCTCGCCGTCCATCATCACCATGCGGACGCCGAGCAGGTTGTTCACGGTCACGCCGTATTTGAGGCAGTGCGCGCCGCCGGCATTGGTGGCGATGTTGCCGCCTATGGTGCAGGCGATCTGACTCGACGGGTCGGGTGCGTAGAAGAAGCCCTGCGCCGCGGCGGCCTCGGTGATGGCGATGTTGGTGAGGCCGGCCTCGACCCGCGCCACGCGATTTTTGGTATCGACCTCGAGGACTTTGCTCATGCGCGACAGACAGAGCACGATCGCGTCCTCAAGCGGCAACGCGCCGCCGCACAGCGAGGTGCCCGCGCCGCGCGGCACCACCTTGACGTGGTTGTCATGGCAGAAGCGCAAGATCGCACTCACCTCTTCGGTGGTCCCCGGAAGCACCACGGCGAGCGGCACACAACGATAGGCAGTGAGCGCGTCGGTCTCGAAGGTGCGGCGGCCTTCCAGGTCGGCAATCAGAATCGCTTCGGGGACGAGCCGCTTGAGCTGCTTCACGATGTCGTTCCGGCGCGCCAAGATGGCGCGATCCGGATCGGGAAGCGTCAATGTCGACATCTAAGGACTCCGGGGCCGTCCGAGTGACGTTAGCGGGAAAGGGCTCCCGTTAGTCTTTCGCATGGGCGCGGGAGCCGGGCAATACGCCGCGCTACGGCGTCCCAAAATGGCTCATCGCGCAACGCCTCCGCCCCCATGGTTACGATGTCGCGCACGCCGGCATTGAGAGCGGCGGGGGGCCTGATAAAGTCGCTCCCGCCTAGCTGGGCAATGCCGGGACGGGGCTGAAGATGGCCGGCCCGCACAGTCTATCAAGGAGGACAGCGATGAGGAAACATGCACTCTCTTGGCGCTCGGGACCCGCACTCTTGGGCCTTGGCGCCGTGATGCTCGCCGCGGTGGCGGCGCCCGCGTCCGCAGCGGGCGACGCTGAGAAGGGCAAGGCGGTGTTCGCCGCCAATTGCGGGATCTGCCATCAGGTGGGCCCGGGCGCTCAGAATCTGGTGGGGCCGGAACTCAACGGCATCGTCGGGCGCAAAGCCGCGAGCATCGCCGGCTACGTCACCTATTCCGCGGGCATGAAGAAGCTCGGCGACGAAGGCTTCGTGTGGACCGACGCCCATATCGACCAGTGGATCGCCGATCCAAAAGCGATGCTTCCCGACTCCGTCATGGCCCTTGCCTTTCCAGGCCTCAAGGACGCCGATCAGCGCGCCGACGTCATCGCCTATTTGAAGACGCAACAATAACCGTCAGGGCACGGCTTGAGGCGAGGGCTCGGGCGTGGCCTGCGGCCCGGCCGCGTCCGGCGCCTTGTCCGGCCCCTTGGCCTGGACGGCCTTGCTGTCCTTGGCCTGGAAGGCCGCGATGTCTTCGAGGACCTGCTTGAACAGGTAATCGCGGATGCCCTCTTCCCGGGCGATCTCCGCCCAAGACCCGCGCAACGCCTCAAGCACGCCGTCGGGCCAGGGGAGGATCCGGACGCTGTCCTTCGCGGACAGGCTGGAAAGTGCGGCGGCCTGCAGGGCGGCGCTCTCACCGAGCGTCGATTGCAGCACATCGTGGCACGCCGCCTCGATCAGATCCTGCCGGTCCTTACCGAGACCATTCCAGCGGTCCTTGTTGATCAGAAGCTCGAGCACGGTCGCGGGCTGATGCCAGCCGGGCATATAGATCAGCTTGACCGCGTCTTGCAGGCCTTGCGCGCGATCGACAGCGGGCGTGTAGAGTTCGGCGGCGTCGATCTCTCCGGTTTCGAAGGCCTTGGCCACGCCGCCGCCCGGTACCAGAACAGGGATCGTGCCCTGCCGCGACATGACGCGGGCGCCGAGCCCGAAGATTCGCATCCGCAGGCCCGCGAGATCCTTCTTGCCGTCGATCTCCTTGGCGAACCAGCCGCCCGTCTCGGCCCCACCAAAAGCACATGGGATCACATGCACTTTGAGGCCCGCCTGATCGTATATCTCCTGGTACAGCTTGCGACCGTTCCCTTTGTCGAACCACGCCAGGTAGGTTTTCGCATCAGGACCGAAGGGAAACCCGGCGAACAGGGTCGCGGCCGGGACCTTGGCGCCCCAGAAGCCAGCCGTGGCAAAGCCGGCATCGACCCTGCCATCGGAGACCTTGTCGAGAATCTCGTGGGGCTTGGTGCCGTCGCCAGGCTGCTTCAGGTCGAGCATGAGGGTTCCGCCCGAACGCTCCTTGACGGCCCTGGCAAGCGTCACGGCGGGCCGCCCCAGCCCGGGCAGGTGCGTGCCGTAGACGACGGGCGTCACAAGGCTGATCGTCTCGCGCTCCGCCGCCCTCGCCTCAACGGGCGGGAGCAGCATAAGCGCGGCGATCGCCAAGGCTTTCGCCACTGTTGCCGCCGGATTGTCCATTTCCCTCGTCGTGCTGACAGTGCTACATCCGGGCTTCATTCTCCGGGGATCGCGCAGAGCTTGACCGGAAGACCATGAGACCTCAAGCCCCGGCGGAAAAAGCCGAAGTCTAAGGCTCCATCCCCTTGCTTCCGTTTGCCAAAGGCTTCGGTTATGGTTCAGCGCACTCTCCCTATGTGCATGATCTTCTTGGGTTGGGCTTAGGTCCGGTGCGGGGTCGGCCGTCATGTCGCTAGCCGTTTGGCTGATCGAGTGTCCTCGCTGGTTTAAGCGGACGCTTTTGATCGTGAACGACTTCGTGATGCTCACCATCGCGTTGTGGGCGGCCTATACCCTGCGCCTGAGCCAAATCTACGTGCCGGAGTCTCTAGAGCTCATCCTGCTCTTGGTGGCGGCGCCGGTGGTCGGCGTCCTCGTCTTCTATTGGCGCGGGCTCTACAAGCTGGTCACCCGCTTCATCGGGCCGGAGGGCACGACGCGCATCTACATGGCGGTCATTCTTGCCGCGGTGTCGTGGGCGCTGGTGGTGCTGATGAGCGGCGTCCACGGGCAGCCGCGCTCGGTGGTGGTAATCTACGCCCTGATCGCCGCGCTGCTCATTCGCCTCAGCCGGCAATGGTCGGGCGCATTGCTCCTCAAGTCCGCCCCGCAATACAAGCCCGTGAGCTTCGACGAGCGCAGAAACGTCATCATCTACGGTGCGGGCACCATCGGCATTCAGCTGTTGCGCGCGCTGAGCGAGACCGGTTCGTATCGCACCGTCGCCTTCATCGATGCCAACCCATCGCTGGCCGGCCAGTTGGTGCACGGGGTCAAGGTCGTGCGGCCGGAGAAGATCGGCAAGGTCATCGCCGACGAGAACGTGAAGGAGGTGCTGCTCGCCACGCCCTCGGCCCTGCGCGGCGAGCGCCGCGTGGCGCTCAGAGCACTTGAAGCCTATCCGGTCGTGGTGAAGACGCTCCCGGCACTCGAGGAGATCGCTTCGGGCCGGGTCGAGATCAGCGACCTGCGGCCCATCGACGTCGAGGATTTGCTGGGGCGCGATCCAGTCACGCCAGATCTTGAGCTTCTGACCGCGCAGGTGCGCGACAAGGTCGTGATGATCACCGGCGCCGGCGGCTCGATCGGGTCGGAGCTGACGCGCCAGCTGTTGCAGCTCGGGCCGAAGACCCTCGTCCTGTTCGAGCTCTCCGAGGTGGCGCTCTACGAGATCTCCCTGGAGATCGAGGATTTGAAACGGCGGCGGCAGAGACAAACCGCAGGGCCGGCGCCGATCGAGACCGGCATCATCCAGGTTCTCGGCTCCGTGCTCGACCGTAAGCTCGTCGCCCGTATCATCGAGGAGCAAGGCGTCGAGGTGATCTATCACGCGGCGGCCTACAAGCATGTGCCGATCGTCGAGGTGAACCCCTTTGCCGGGCTGCAGAACAACACGTTCGGCACCCTCGTGGTCGCCGAGACGGCCAAGGCGCTCGGCGTGGAGCGCTTCGTGCTCGTATCGAGTGACAAGGCGGTGCGCCCGACCAACGTCATGGGGGCCAGCAAACGCCTCGCCGAGCTCATCCTGCAGGCGCTGGCGCAGGAAGGCAGCGCCACGATCTTCACCATGGTCCGCTTCGGCAATGTGCTCGATTCGTCCGGCTCCGTGGTCAAGCTGTTCCGCAACCAAATCCGGGAAGGCGGCCCGGTGACCGTCACCCATCCCGAGGTGATCCGCTATTTCATGTCGATTCCCGAAGCCGCCCAGCTGGTGATCCAAGCCGGCGCCATGGCGACGGGCGGTGAGGTGTTCGTGCTAGAGATGGGGACGCCGGTGAAAATCGACGATCTCGCCCGCACCATGGTCCGCCTGTCGGGATTGGAGATTCGTGACGAAGACCATCCCGACGGCGACATCGCCATCGAATATGTCGGCTTGCGGCGTGGCGAGAAATTGTACGAGGAGCTCTTGATCGGCGAGAATACGACCGGCACGAACCATCCGCGCATCTTCAAAAACTCCGAACCGATCTTGCCATACGGGGACTTGGTCGCGGCGCTCGAGCGCCTCGATGACGTGATCCAGAGGGTCGACGTGAGCGAACTCCATGACATGCTCCGCGCCACTGTCGAAGGCTATGTGCCGGGAAGCCTGGTCCACGCGGTCACGGCCCAGGACGAGTGGCAGCCGGTCTCGCGCACGCTTCACTGAGCCGATGCCGCAAATCGCGCTTGCATCCTGGGCCGCCGTGGTGGCCACCAGCGCCGGGCTCAGCGCCGCGCTGATCCTCGCGCTCAAGCCATTGCTCGCGCGCCACCTGCTCGCCCATCCGAACGACCGGTCGTCGCACAGCACGGCGACACCCCAAGGCGCCGGCCTCGCCGTCATGGTAGCGGTCGTCGTCGTCTGCATCGCCGCGGGGCTGCTCGGCGTGGCCGCGCCGCCGCCGAGCCTCGCGCCCGTGCTTGGTGGCGCTGCCGTGCTCACCGTCATCGGCGCACTCGACGATGCCCATGCCTTAGCGGTGTCGTGGCGGCTTCTGGCGCAGGTGCTGGTCGCGCTCGCCATCGTCTTTGCTCTCCCCCAGGACTTTCGCCTGCTGCCCGAGTTCCTGCCCCTCGGTGTCGAGCGGGTGTTACTGGTGCTCGGCTTTGTCGGATTCGTGAACGCCATTAATTTTCTCGACGGACTCGATTGGATGACGGTGGCGCAAGTGGTGCCGATGACCCTTGGCGTGGCAATCCTACAAGGGTTCGGCATCGTACCCCCGAGTATCGGCCTGCTGGCGCTCGTGCTCCTCGGCGCCACGCTCGGCTTCGCCGTGTTCAACAAGCACCCGGCGCAGATCTTTCTCGGCGATGCCGGCAGTCTGCCGATCGGACTCGTACTCGCCTATATGCTGATCTATGTGGCGGAGGCCCATATCGTCTCCGGCCTATTGCTGGCGCTGTACACGCTCACCGACACCACCGTGACGTTCGGCCGGCGCCTGCTCAAGGGAGAGCGTGTATTCTCCGCCCACCGGACGCATTTCTATCAGCGCGCGGCGGCACGCGGCTTGAGCGTGCCGCACGTCACCGCGCGGGTCTTTGGGCTCTGTCTCGTGCTCATGGGGCTTGCCATTGCCGCGGCGCTGGCCCGCTCGCTTTTGGCCGATATCGCTTTGCTCGGTCTGGGCGCGGCCGCCACAGGTTACGTGCTCTTCGACTTCACACGGGAGCGCTAAGTGACACGGCGGGTCCTCGTCACTGGAGCTTCCGGTTTCATCGGCGCGCGCGTGACAGCAGCGCTTGCCAAGCAGAATTTTGTGGTTCGAGCCGCCGCGCGCGACCCAGCGGCGATCATCGCGGCAAGCGAGGTCGAGCGGGTGGCCATGCCGGACCTCGCGGGCCCCGCGGATTGGTCCCCGCTCCTCGATAGCGTGAGCCATGTGGTCCATCTCGCCGGCATCGCGCATGCTCCCGGCGTGCTGCCCGACGATGTCTATACCCGCATCAATGCCGCGGCGGTGGGTGAGCTTGCCGCCCAGGCAAAGGGCAAAGTGGAGCGCCTCGTTTTTATGTCTTCAGTGCGCGCCCAGGTTGGGCTTTCATCGGATCGCGCCATCAGCGAAGGGGACGAGCCGCAACCCACCGATGCGTATGGCCGTAGCAAGCTCGACGCCGAAGGCCTCCTTGCCGCAAGCGGCATCGGCTACACGGTGCTGCGCCCGGCGGTGGTCTATGGCAAAGGCGTGAAGGGTAACATCGCGGCGCTGGCGACGCTGGCCAAGACGCCCATGCCGCTGCCCTTCGGCGGGCTCCATAACCGCCGCTCGCTGCTTGCGCTCGACAATCTCGCCTCGGCGATTTCCCACGTGCTCGAAGCGGACGCGGCCGCCAACGAAACGTTCCTCGTCGCCGATGCCGAGCCGATCAGCGTCGCCGATCTCGTCGGCGCCATGCGTGAGGGGTTGGGCCGGGCCCCTCACCTGGTGAAAATCCCGGGCGGGGCCGTGAAGCGGCTGATGAAGTCGTTCGGCAAGGAGGCCGATTGGGAACGAGTCTCCGGCGAATTCGTGCTCGACGTGTCGAAGCTGCTGGCCACCGGCTGGCGGCCAAGCGTCGAGACCTATGCCGGCATCGTCGCGATGATGCGCGCCGAGAACGGCATGGGCGCTTAGCGCCCGACCAGCCGATCGTAGAGGGCCACGGTCTGCTGACCGATCGCCTCGGCAGAAAGTTTCGTCTCGACCAGGCGGCGCGCGGCTCCGGCAAACCTCTCGCGCATCGCTGCGTCTTCTGCCATGCGCGCCATGGCGCGTGCGAGCGCTTCCGCATCGTCGACGGGCACGGTCAGCGCGGTCTCACCGTCGATGGCGATCTCGCGGCAGCCGGGCACATCGGTTGCCACCATGGCGCGCCCGCAGGCTGCAGCCTCCAGCAAGCTCTTGGGCAACCCTTCGCCGCCACGCGACGGCTGGACGGCAAAATGCGCATGGCGCCATACATCCCGAATGTCGGCGACATGGCCGAGCCACTGGATGCCGTAGGCGCTGGCGAATTCGCGGAGTTGCTCGGGCGAGAGCGAGCCGGGATTCTCTCGATCGCAGTCACCCGCCAGCAGCAGGCGCAGCTTGACGCCGCGCGACGTCGAGAGCTTAAAGGCGTCGATCAGCGTCATGACGCCTTTTTGTCTCAGCATGCGCCCGACGAAGGCGGCGGTCACCGGCGGCGGCGGCTCGGGCAGAATTTGAAGCGTGTCGACGTCGACGCCGGAGCCGGGGATCACCGAGATGGTATCGGCGGGAACGCCGAGATCGACGAGGAAGCGGCGGTCGTCAGGGTTCTGCACGACGGTGCAGCTTCGCGCGCGCTTGAGGAGATGCCGGAGCACAAATTCCACGACTTTGCGCGTGAGCCTGCCCGACCCCCCATTGTCGACGAACACGGCGCCGAGGCCGGTCAGGCTGTTGACGACGGCGGTGCCCTTGAGCCCGAGACTTGCCGCGGTCCCGAGCAGGACTGGCTTCAGGGCGACATTGTGAACGATGTCTGGCTTCACGCTTCGGAACAGCCGCCTGAGCTTCAGAGTCGCCGAAAAGCTGCCGAGGGGCGAGAGACTGCCGCGGCTCCAGGAGAGGCCGTGCGGCACGAAGCCTTCCTTCTCGATGGCGGCGCGCCCGTCCTTGAGCCGTGCCGCGACATGCACCTCATAGCCCGCCGCCTTGGCCGCCCGGGCCATGGGGAGCCGGTGCGACAGGAAATACCAGTCTTCGGTGACGACGTAGAGAATGCGAGGGGCCATGTCGCGACGCTTGTATCAGCCTCGGGGAGCCAGCGGAACAGGCGCCAAGGCCCTTACGGATTCAGGACGCCCACGCCCCATAGCCATGAGATTCGGGACGAAAAAGCGCAACTGTTGCGGAATGGCCACGGCCCCTGGCGGCGGAGGACAAAGATCGATCACCGGCTAGCGCTTGACGCCAAATCGCGTTAGTTTACGCACGTTGAAGAAAGCGGCTTAGAGGGAATTCATGAGACATCTTGGTCTTGTCCTAGCGCTTTGTGGCGCCGCCGGACTGGCTTTGGCGCCGGTCAGCGTCAACGCGTTTGAGATTCAAGGCAAAGACCAGGATACTCCGGACAGCGCGGCCGAGTTCCACGGTCTCGGCCCGGTCTACTCGCTGCCGCAGTTCGATGGCTACTCGCTGGCCATGCCGTACAACAGCACCAGCGTCGAAGGCGGCCATGTCTCGGACTACGGCAATGCCATTACGATCCCTGCGCCGGGCGTTAGCCAGCCGGCTCCGGCCTGGGCCAGCGGCCCCTTCCGCTAGGCCTTACCCCGCCCATCACCATGGCTGACCAGCGTGGGCTGTGCCCCGCGCCTAATGTTGCACGGGTTGCCGGCGTTTGGGCGCAGTGAGCGTCTCACTCGCCGTCCGGCTCGGAGACTTCGCCACGCAATTTCTGGATCAGCGCCGCCAGAGTCTGGTCGTTCGGCTCGATCGCGGCGAGCGTCTCGGCATAGCGGAGCGCTGTGGCGGGATCGCCCGCGGCTTGCGCAAACTGGATGAGCGCGCGGAGGCTTTCCCGGTCTCCCGGATGGCGCCCCACGTTCGTTTCGAGCACGGCAATGGCTTCGGCCTGTTGCCCAATCGATTCCAAGCCGACGGCATAGACATAGGCGTAGCGCGCCCGATCGGGGCTGAGCTCGGCGGCGCGGCGCAATTCCGCGATGGCCTCGTCTTGCCGCTTGAGGCGCACGAGCGTGAGGCCCAGCGCATGATGAAGCCCCGCATCCTGCGGTGAGGATCGAAGCGCCTCACGCAGCACAGCCTCGCCGTCGCCGTCGCGGTTGAGCTGCCGGTAAAGGTCGGCAAGATTCACGGCCGCCGGCGCGAATTGACGACTGAGGCGGAGCGCCGCCCCATATTCGGCTTCCGCCTCCGCCATACGCCCGCCCCGCGCATAGAACCGCGCCAGCAGCGTCCGTGCCTCGGGCCGGTCGGCATTGAGTGCCTGCGCCGCGACGAATTCCGCTTCCGCCCGGTTGAGACGCTCGCGATCGCCGGCCGAAAGATCCTGGCCCTGAAGGCCGCCGAGCAGGAACCCCGCCTTGACGCGGACGCCGCGGATGGAATCGTCAAGCAGCGGCGATACGATCGGCCACAGCTGCGCCTGCGGTACCGCGTCGAGATGGTCGAGCGCGGCGATGCGCACCATGGGATCAGGGTCCTTCAGTCCTTTGCGCACCAAGGCAAGCGTGGCGGCCGATGGATACGGGATCAGTTCGATCAAGGCGCTGGCTCTGACATACGCGGGCACGGCCGCATTTGCGGCGACGGCCGCTAGGAGGTTCGCCGCGTCCGGCGCGCCATGCCAGGCCGCGTGGAACGCAGGCCCGTAGGTCTGGAACCCCTTGCGCTCCGGCCCGTACCATTTCTCAATGGAGGCTGCCGCCCAGGCGGGCGATTTGTCCTTGTGACAGTCGGTGCAGGCATTGTTGACGCCGAGCTTGGCCGAGAGGTCGGGACGCGGCACGCGAAAGCTGTGATCGTGGCGGCGGTCGACGACCATGAAGGTCCGCGCCGGCATGTGACAGGCGACGCAAGACGGCGCCGCTTCGCCTTCGTGATGGGTGTGAGCGGCCTCTGCGTAGGTGCCCGCATGACACTGCAGGCAGACCGCGTCGCCCTTCATCCGCAGCTTGGCGCTATGCGGATCGTGGCAGTTGCTACAGGTGACGCCGGCGGCGAACATCTGGCTCTGCTTGAACGAGCCGTAATTATAGACCTCATCGAGCATCTGCCCGTCCGGCTGATAGAGTCCACGTGTGAGCCCCGACACCACATGCGTGTCTGACAGCGAGCGGCCCGGCATCCAGTCCTCCGAGATCTGTCCGCGCCGCCCATGGCAGCGGCCGCACATCTCGACTTCCTTGCGCAAGGCGACGGGAAGAGCACTGCGCTGCGGCTGGGCAGTCTTCGGATCGCGCGTCCACGTAATGCCGTTGCGCTCATCGAAGCGCGCCAGAAGCCCTTTGGCCTGGTCCTCCTTGGCGAAGGGCGACCAGTCCTTAAGCGACCAAGAGTTAGCCCAGGCCACATGGGCCGAGCCCTGGCCGTGGCACGCCTCGCAACCGACGCTGATCTCTTTCCAGGTGGTTGCAAAACGATCCTTAGCGGCATCGTAGCTCTTGGCGACGCCGGTTGAGTGGCACTCGGCGCACATGAAGTTCCAATTCTGGTTGAGCTTCGTCCAATGCAGCGGATCGTCGTGGCCGATATGCTCGTCGGGATAGAGGTGGAACCAGCGCTGACCGCCCTCCTCCTTCTTGCGGCTGTCCCAGGCAATTGACAGCGCCTGAACCCGGCCGTCGGGGAATTCGATGAGATATTGCTGCAGCGGCTCAAGCCCGAACGTGTATTTCACCTCGAAACTGTCGAGCTTGCCGTCGGGGCCGTCGGTCTCGACGAAGAACTTGCCGTCCTTGCGGAAGAAGCGCGACGTCACGCCGGCATAGTCGAACGTCGCATCGTCGAAGTCGCCGAACACGGTGTCGGCGTCGGCATGCGCCATGGCGTGGGCATGCTGCGAACCATGCCACAGCGCGCCCGCCTCGGCGTGGCAGGAAATGCAGGTGTCGCTACCGACGAAGGCGGGCGACTCTTTGGCGACATTTACGGTGTCACCTTTGGTGCCAGAGGGCGTGCGGGCGGCGAACTCAAGCAGCAATCCCGCCGTGACGACAATCAGGGCGGCGATGGCGGCCGCGATCCACAGCCGCCGCTTGGGCGCGGCTTGCAAGGGTTTCGCTTGCTGCTTGGGCGTTTGCACTCGTGCCGCGGGCTTTTTGCCGGCCTTGTTTCCGGCCGCATTCCCGGCTCGGGGCTTCGAGGACGATGTGCGCCGGTGCCGTGTCACTGCAGTCCCCGATCAAGTCCAATCTGGCGGAGGAGAGAAGCGCGAACGCGGCCGCAAGTCCACCTCTGTTGGGACACCGGGACATCCCTATAGGGAATGTCCGAGACATGCCTAACCCGTGCGAAGGATATCGCGCCAAGCAGATATAGTTCAGCCGACGTGGATAGCTTCACGCTCGGCGGTTACACGGGCGGCATGGCTGGCGCCTTTGCGCTCAGAGGTGGCGGGGCCTGGGCGTGGAACGATATCGACACGAGCCGCGCCGTGATCTTCCCCGGCTTCTATGAACGGCAGAAGGCCTCGTACAATGCCGACACGGGACAGATCTTCGGTGAGATCGCCTATCCCATGACGGCGTGGGGCGTGGCGCTAGAGCCCTTCGCCGGGCTTGCCTATGTCTCCGTCGATACCGGCACGTTCAAAGAGCGTGGCGGCAGCCTCGCATCGTTACGCGGCCGCGACACCGACCAGGACGTGGGTTACTCCACGCTCGGCTTGCGCGCCGCCTCGACAATGCATTTGGGAGCGATGCTGGTGACGCCGCATATCTCCGCCGCATGGCAACATGCTTTCGATGACGTGACGCCGGGTGCCGCACTCGCCTTCGCCACCACCGGCATCCCACGTCGTTGCCAGTTTCCATCGAAAGGCTCCCCCGGCCCCAACCGACACTGGCCTAAACTTCGGTCGCTTGCTTCCCGCCGAGCATATCAGCCTCGCATCATGCGCCAAGGTTGCAGTCGCTAACGGTCTACGGCCACACGCCTCACAGAGCGGCGTCTGTCTGACAGGTACGCTGATATACCTAGATCACGGGGCGCAACTCAGCGGCCGCGCGAGCCTAAGCACTGACTTGCCCGTCGCACTCGTGCGTCGCCTCGGCAAAATATCGTCTCGGATGACTCATATTCGTCCGGTAGATCTGTTGGACGGACTCACGCTTGCCGGTCTTGCTGTTCACGCCAGT
>Ga0307379_10002962_pt1 | contig 24803 bp, 14 predicted proteins | sample UN2MG_FD_202237 | JGI IMG/M metagenome (GOLD analysis project Ga0307379, IMG submission 202237) | Soil microbial communities from Risofladan, Vaasa, Finland - UN-2 | ecosystem: Environmental > Terrestrial > Soil > Coastal area > Acid sulfate soil | place: Finland: Risofladan, Vaasa | collected...
ACCCACGGCTCCCCGAGCATCGCCGTGGGCTTCATTCCCTCGCCTCCTTCGGAGGCTGAAAACGCGAACGCCTGGCCCGTAGGAGATTACACGCACCCCAGCGGAAGAGTACGGCCCCCAATCCTGGCAATCAGCCGGTCCTCCTATCGTCCTCGTCCCTCGTCCTCGTCCTTCGTCCTCGATTCCCCTGGCTTGAGGAGAGAAGAGTCGAGAACGAGGACGACGGACGAGGACGAGGACGATTGCAGAAGAACGAGGGATTCACCAGAACTAGGGGGTGGTGGGCGATACTGGACTCGAACCAGTGACCTCTACAATGTGAGTGTAGCGCTCTACCGACTGAGCTAATCGCCCAAGGCCGTGCAAGTTTACCATCCCGCCTTCATTGTGTCAAGCATGCCTGCGGATTCACCCGGGCAGCGGCGCCCCGCGGCGCGAGGGCGGCGCCACGAGGGGTTGGGGAGGCCTGCGGGAACAAACACGAGTTGTTGATTTTCTGCTTGACGTTTGGCCATGCCGTGCTATAATCCACGTATCCCCGCAAGCGGCCTCCCCGTCGAGAGGAATCCAGCCTGTGACGATCCCGGAGGGCCTCGGGCTCGGCGCCCTTCAGGGCCTCACCGAGTTCCTGCCAGTGTCCAGTTCCGGACACTCGGTGCTGGCTCGCGCCCTGTTCCGAATCGAGGAAGCGCCGGTCACGATGGAGGTGCTCCTGCATGCGGCCTCGGCCGTCGCGATCCTGGTGTTCTTCCGCCGCGAGATCGTCTCGCTGTTGACAACCCGGCGTCGGCTCGTTCTTCCGCTGGTTGTTGGCACGCTTCCCGCCGTGGTGATCGGGCTGTTGTTCAAGGACCGGTTGGAGGGGCTGTTCCAGAATCCCACGGCGGTGGGCATCGGGCTGTTGTTCACAGGCACGGTGCTGTGGGTGAGTGAGGGGCTGGCGAGCGACAGTCGCTCGCTCGACGGGGTGAGCGTGGCCGACGGGTTCTGGGTGGGTGTGGCTCAGGCCATCGCCCTGGTGCCGGGCGTGTCGCGTTCGGGGATGACGGTGGGCGCCGGCTTGGCCAGCGGGCTGGAGCGGGGCGCCGCCGTGGCGTTCGCGTTCCTCCTGGGGCTGATCGCGATTGCGGGTGCCACGGCGCTCAAGCTGAGGAAGATCGTTGATCTGGGGTCCGCTGGCTTGGGCCCCCTGGCCGCAGGGTTCTGCGCGTCGCTGGTGGTGAGCCTGGCGGCGCTGTCGCTCCTGACGCTTCTGGTGCGGCGTAAGCGCCTGTGGTGGTTCACGATATACTGCTACCTGGTGGGCGCAAGCGTGCTGCTTGCAAAGCTCGCCGGGGTGTGGTAGAATATCTGCGTTAGGCCTTTCCCCGTGAGGCGTGCTCCCCGCGCCTCGCCTTGTGCGTAGAATCCCCGTACAGACGTGGTCCCTAGTTCGAGGGCAGCCATGAAACGCCTTCCTGTCGCGCGCGTCGTCGTGTCTGTGGTAGTCCTTGGGCTGTGCGTGTTCGCCACGGTGAGCCTGCTGACGTTCAGTGCGGGCGACCTGGCGGCCTACAGCCTGCCGCCATCGTCCCCAGCGCACAACGGTTGCGGCCTCCTGGGGGCGAGGCTGGGGGCATTCCTCCTCGAGGGCATGGGAGTTTGCTCCTACGTTCTGATCGCGTTGTTGGCTGCATGGGGGGTTCTGAACCTGTTCGGCCGGGGCCTGAGGCAGATCGCCGTGCGTGCCCTTGGGGCTGTGCTGCTGCTGGTGTGCGCGTGCGCGTTCGCCGGCACGGGGAGAGAGGCGGTCGCCTCGATGCCGGGCTACGGGGGCTCGGTCGGGGTGGCGCTGAGCCGGGTGGCAGTCGAGTACTTCGGGCACACGGGGCAATGGCTCCTGGGCGCTGCGTTGACGATGATGGCCCTTCTGATGCTGTCGGTGGACGAGTTGCTGGTGCCGCCGGTGACGTGGCTGGGCCAGGCGGGGAAGGAGCATCTGCTGCCGCTCCTGAGGCGGCGGAAGCCGCGGGCGAGAGCGGCCCGCGCCGCGGCGGCCGTTGCTCGCGAGGCGGCGGAGGCCCCGCAAGGGGCAGGCGACGAGTTCCAGGAGATTGACTCGGCGGTCCTGCTCGAGGATGGCCCGGAGAGCGCCGTGGCCGAGGAGACGCCGGCCCGGGTGGCTGTCGAGCCGATTGACACGGGGCGCCCGGTGACTGTCGGCTACCTCAACAGCATCACACAGGCCGACAGGCGGGAGGCGTCGAGCGTTGCCGAGGGGAGTGTGGGTACGGGGTGCCCGCTGGACATTGAGAATGAGATCCCCACGGAGGCGGCCGGCGCGGAGGAGGAGGTGGAGGAACCCGCCGCGGCAGAGGGCGCCGCGGAACCCAAGGGTGCTGCGGGGCGTCGCACCCGCCGGGCGGCGGTGGAGGACAAGGGCGACAGCGGAGACTCCGAGGGCGGGCCGGCAGAGGGGGAGGCGTCTGCGCCCAGGCGCGCACGGCCCAGGGCAGAGAGCTACCTGCTCCCGCCGGCCACGCTCCTCGATGAGGCGCGCAGCTTGGACAAGAGTCTCAGGAGCCAACAGGTCCAACAGCAGATCGAGATCCTCGAGCGCACCCTCAAGGAGTTCGGCGTGGGCGCGCGCGTGGTGGACATTGATCAGGGTCCCGTGGTGACGCGCTACGAACTCTCGTTGGAGGCAGGGACGAAGCTGTCGAAAGTGACGTCGCTCTCGGACGATCTGGCGATCGCGTGCAAGGCCCCGGCCGTGCGCATCGTGGCACCAATCCCGGGCAAGTCCACCATCGGCGTCGAGCTGCCGAACATGGAGAAGGAGCTGGTGCGGCTGCGCGAGCTGTTCGAGAGCGACGGCTACCGCAAGCGCGACCACGCGATAACGCTGTTCCTGGGCAAGGACGCCTCCGGCAAGCCCATCATCGCCGACCTCACGAAGATGCCGCACCTGCTGATCGCCGGGGCCACGAACTCCGGCAAGAGCGTGTGCATCAACTCGGTCGTCGCCAGCGTGCTCATGACCCAGCATCCCGACGACGTGCGCCTCATCCTGATTGACCCGAAGATGGTCGAGCTGACGTCGTTCGCCGAGATCCCGCACCTGCTCACGCCCGTGGTGACGGACATGAAGCGCGCGACCTGGATCCTCGACTGGGCAACCAGGAAGATGGACGAACGCTACGACATCCTCGCCGCCGTCGGCGTCCGCTCCATCGCCGCCTACAACCGCCTGGGAGAGCAGGAGATCCGCAGCCGCCTGGGCGAGGACGTGGACTACGAGCGCGTGCCCTTCCACCTGCCCTACATCGTGATCATCGTGGACGAGTTGGCCGACATGATGATGTTGGCCTCGAAGAACATCGAGACCTCGATCACGCGCCTGGCCCAAAAGTCGCGCGCCGTGGGCCTCCACATCATCCTCGCCACGCAGAGGCCCTCGGTGGACGTCATCACCGGCCTCATCAAGTCCAACCTGCCCACCCGAATCTCGTTCCAGGTCACGTCGAAGGTGGACTCCAGGACGATTCTCGACCGCAACGGAGCGGAGAAGCTGCTGGGGTCGGGCGACTTCCTGTTCCTCCCGCCCGGCTCCTCGAACCTCCTCCGCGCGCAGGGCACGTTCATGAGCGACGAGGAGCTGCACCGCATCGTGGACTTCGTGAAGCGGCAGGCCAAGCCGGACTTCACGCTGAATCTCGATGGCTGCGCAGGCGGCGACGAGGAGAGCGACGTGGCGACTGGCGGCGAAGGGAGCAGCAGCGACGACCTGTACGAGGACGCCTGCCGCATCGTCCTGGCCAGCGGGCGCGGCTCCGTGTCGCTGCTTCAGCGCAAGCTCGAGATCGGCTACACCCGGGCCGCCAGGCTGGTCGACATGATGGCCACCGACGGCATCGTGGGCGACTACAAGGGCTCCAAAGCCCGCGAGGTCGTGATGAGCCTGGAGGAGTGGGAGGCCAGGCGCGGCAGGCCCGCCCCGCCGCGGCCGCCCGACAGTGTGGACGAACAGTACGAGCGCCTGGACGACGCGGCGGAAGACGACGGCGACGACGACTGACCCGCCGCGCCCCGCCGTTCCTGCATCGAGCGACGCCGTGGCGAACCCCCTGCCTGAGAAGCGCGTGCAGCGGCCCGGCTTGGGCGCGCGCCTTGCCCGGGTTGTCCTGTTCCACAACCTCGGTGCGATCGTGCGGCTCGGGCTGCGCCTTGTCTGCGGCACGCGCGTGGTCGGCGAGGAGAACGTCCCGCCTCGCGGGGGCGTGATCGTGGCCGCGAACCACTCGAGCCTTTCCGACGCGGTGGTGCTCCAGGCGTTCGTGCCGCGGATCCTCACGTACCTGATGAACGACAAGTTCTACTATCTGCCCGTGGTGCACCCGCTCGTGCGGTTCTGGGGCGTGCTGGTGGTGAAGCGGGAGGGCATCAACAAGGAGGCGCTCCGCGCGGCCGAAGCGGTGTTGGCTGGCGGGGACGCGATCGGGATCTTCCCCGAGGGAGGGATCACCCGCGAGGGGCCGGTGCGCGAGGCACAGCCGGGCGTGGCCCTGCTGGCACAGCGCGCCGGCGTGCCCATCGTGCCCGTGGGCATGGCGGGCACGGAGCGGCTGCTGCCGCCGGGGAGTGGCCGCCCTTACCGCGCGCGCCTGCGGGCCTTCATTGGGAAGCCCATCCTGCCCGGCGAGCGGCGTCGGGACGACCTGGCAGCAGAGGTCACCGCGGCCCTCCGCGCGTGCGCCGAGCGCGCCAGAGAGCTGTAGCGCGGGCCCGGCCCCCGATCCCTGGGAGGGGGCCCTTCTCCATAGACCCATTGTGGCTTCAGTAGATTTCCACGTCGCGGAGGAGGGAGATGCTGATGATCTCGGCGAGGCGGACCTTGGCGGCCCGGCGGTTGGTGCGGATGCCGAGCTTGTGGGACTCCATGACGTAATGGTCCTTGGTGGAGTTGGCGTCGGAGGTGTCGTGCACGTCCACGTTCTCGAGCGTCAGGCAGTCGGGGGTGATCTGGGTGAGGGTGCCGAGGATGATGTAGGTCGAGCGGGTGTCGAGGACGACCTGCTGGCCGAGATAGGGCTCGAGTCCGCTGTGGAAGGTGGGGTCGCTCATCGTTCGAGGAGCTTCTCGATGGCGTCGGCGATGCGCCGATGGGCCGCCTCGGTGGGGGTGTCGAGGAACACGTCCTGGGCATCGGGGGCGGCGTAGACGGCTTTCAGCCAGTCGTCGTGGCCCGGGGCGAGCAAGGCGTCGAGGTCGAGGAACTGCACGTGGTGGTCGCGGGCGAGCTTTGCGACGGATTGGGTGTAGAGGCGCGAGACGCGGACGTTGCGGGAGCACGGGGGCGGGGAGACGAGGATGACCTTGATGGACTTGCCGGTGGCCCGCACGGCGTCAATCATGAGATCGAAGGAGCGCGCGAAGTCGCGGTCGCCGACGGCCTGCTGCACGTCGGCGAGGCCGGGGCTGACAACAATGAGGTCGGGCAGCGGCTCGAGGACCTGGAGCGTGCGGGCGAAGAGCACGACGTCGGCGAGGGTGGGGAGGAGGCCGATGGTGCGCTCGACGAACTGGAAGGGGCGCTTGGCCCCTCCGAGCCGTTCCGCCAGAAGGGTCACGTAGTCGGGGAATTTCTTCCCGGGCGCGGCGGCTGGAGCCATGCGGTCGCCGAAGAGGAGCACGCTGCGGCGGCTGGCGAAGTGCTTCTCGTAGATGTAGCGGCTGAAGACATGCTCGAGGTGACGATCGGCGTCCTCGATCTCGGTGGAGAGCATGACCCGGCGCCCAGCATAGTCGTAAAGCGCGCCGAGGCCACGCTGAAGAAGACTCAGGTCAGTCTCGGTCACGGGCTTCCAGCCGGAGAGCGACCCGCTGAACAGGGGGGTCCAGCTCCCCGGCCCTGGTCCCTCCACAGCGGGCGTGGCAGGTGCGGCAGGCGGCTTAGCCGGGGGCTCCGGCTCGCCGCGCGGGCGCCTCCTGCCCGGGGGGGTGGGCTTTGGCCGAGGCTCGGCCGGGGCCGCGGGGGCAGCGGGCGGCGGGGCGGCTGCGCCGCCTTCGATGCGGCCGACCGCGATGTCGCGCACCGCTACGCAGGCGTTGAGGGCGGCGTGCACTCCGAAGGGCTTCATTGCCTCGAAGGCCAGGGGCAGGGCGACCTGGGCGGCCGCCCGCGGCACGTCGGCCACCTTCCGGCCGTCGAGCCAGGCCTCGACGCGGGCCTCGGTGACCCGGAGGCGGATCTTGTACCAGCGGTCCGACTCGAAAAAGATGTCCCAGGCGCGGGGGCGCAGGGTGCAGAGGGCGGAGGCGACGGGGAAGGTGACGTGGCAGAGGTCGCGGCCGGCGCGGCGTTGGGCGTGGAGGGTCACCTCGTAGTTCATTGTGGGGAATTCGCCGGTCCAGGCGACGCCGCTGTAGGGCCCGCCGGGGCCGAGGACCAGCTCGCCGTCGTCGAGGGCGACCGTGCCGCGCCGCGTGAGGTCGGCGAAGGGGATGACTCGTGCGGCGGCATCGAGGACGCGTTGGCCGCCGAGGCGGATCTCCAGCTCGAGCAGCGCCGGCTTGTCCTCCAGCTGCTTCATGTCGATCAGGAGGACGCAGAAGTTCTCGTTCTTGCCCTCGACGAGGAGGTCCTGGTTGACGATGACCTGCTTGTCGTCGCGGCTTTCGAGGCGGCCGATGGCGCGGACGATGACGGGGCCGAAGCCGGTGTTGCGCAGGCGGACGGCGACGCTCGTCCGTTCGTCGAAGTACACGATGTTGGCGAAGCTCACGATGTCGAGCGACAGGTTGAGCTTCTCGCTCGGGCGCGGGTCGCAGTAGACGGTCTGCTGGTACTGCCCCAGGGGCTTGCCGTCGTGCGCGACGTGGAGGGCGACCGGGAACGAGGCGACGGCGCCCGTGGCAGGCACCTCGTAGAGGTGGCCGGGGGCCTGTCCGTCGCCGCGGCTGCCGTCGCCGAATTCCCAGCGATACGTCGTCGCGTCGTCCTCCTCCACAGGGGTGAGGCTGCGGAACTGGACGAACTGGAAGCGCTTGCGGTTCTCGGCGACGACGGAGAGGGGGGCGAGGGTGGCGGCGAAGCACACCTGTCGGCGCTGGTCGCGGGTTTCGAAGCCCACGGCCTCGGCCTCGAGGCGGGCCAGGTAGAAGCTGGCCGGCACGGGCGCGAAGACGGTGGCCGTGAGCGGCTGCCAGCCCAGGCGCGTGTTGTGGAGCTTGGACGACTCGACGGCGCACAGCAGCAGGTGGTGATAGCCCTCCTGGAGCGCGATCTTGCCGCGATGCTCGAAGTTGCCCGCCACCTGGTAGAAGAAGCTCGGGCGCTGGGCCATCATCTTGCCGTCCACGAACAGGTAGGCCGGCGCGCTCGAGTCCACCGAAAACCGACACAGCCCCGCCAGGTCGGAGCGGAAGAAGCTCTCGTAGACGCTCACGTGGTAGTCCGAGTCGTAGTCCAGTGGGTTCCCTGGGCTGTTGATCACCGAGAGCGAGCGGGTGCCGACGTAGCTGGGACTGTTGCGCATTGCCGCGGCGACCCGCTCGACGGGGACCCGGCGGTAGGTGCCTCGCGACTCCTCGAGCTGGCTGAGCAACTGCCCGTCGGTGACGCGCCAGCCGTACAGCGCGACGGGTGCCGTCGGAGGCGTCCAGCGCGGGGCCTCGCCCTCCGGCTTCGAGTTCCCGTAATAGATGGAGTACTCGGCCGACGTGAGGACATCGGACTCGACCGGGATGCCCTGGGCGATGTTGGGCGTCGTCTTGTCGAGGACCCGCGCGGTGGAGGTCTTGGGCTCAACGGTGTCGACTTCGAGGGTGGCGATGCGGTTGGGGCCGGCCAAGGCGTAGAAGCGGGTGCCTGGGGCGACCGCCTTGTCGCGGCCGACGCTGAGGGTGACGGTCTTCGTGCCGTCCTGGATCGGGGTGGCGAGCTGGCCCGTGATGGTGCGGCGGGCGGGGAAGGCGACGTGCACGAGGCCGCGGCTGTCCGGGTCGTCCGCGGCGCAGGGGAGCACGTTGCCCCCGGCGTCCACAACGCGAATCTCGCGCGCGGCGCCGGCCGCGAGCTTGATCTCGCAGGCGAGGAGGGCCTCGGCGGCCACCGTGTCCTCGGCGCCGGCCGCGGGGGGCCGGTAGCGGAAGCCGAGCGGCTCGGCGGCGGCCAGGCGCACCCGCACGCGCTTGCGGTGCGACCAGGCAGGGCTCCACCAGTCGTCGCCGCCCGCAAGTGCTACGCCGCCGGGCCACAGCGCGGCGACGAGGGCCAGAGCGAGCAGGGCGGATGCAGAATGCGGAATGCGGGTCGCGGATTGGCGGGCGGGAAATCCGAAACCCGAAATCCGAAGCCCGAAATGGGGAATCATGGCGCGCACCTCAGTCCTTGCTCTTCGCCGATGCATCGAGTCCGTGGATTGTTTTCTCCCACTTGAACGGGTTCCAGAAGAGCTGAAGGAAGCCCTTCCAGGCGCCGAAGCTTATGAGCACCCAGTAGAAGGGGGACAGGATGGCGTAGGGGATCAGGCGATAGAGCCCACGGCGGATGCAGGCCCACACGTGCATGAGGATGAAGAGAAAGTTCGCAAGGAAGAGCGCGACGGTGATGAAGAAAAACGCCTGCGACCACGTGTTCCAGAAGGCGTTGCCGCGCGGGTCGCTGAACCACATCTGCCACACCCAGGGGCCGTCCCAGTTCAGCCACCGGTCCCACGGCCACTCGCCGGGCTGGAAGGTGGCATGCAAGGCGCGCGTGGCCTCCCACGACCAGCCGCTGAGCGCCAGGTCGTGCACCCAGCAGCCCGCGTAGAAGAGCAGCAACATCCAGAAGATGGGGTTGAGGATAAGCATCAGGGAGAGGCCGCCGACCGAGGTGAGGAAGCCGAACATGCCGGCGAAGCCGAGGCGCCAGACGGCCTTGAACGGGTTGCGCATGTGGACGAGATGGGTCTGGATGTAGCCCTTGACCCACCGCGAGCGCTGCCGCACCCAGTTCCACAGCCGCGAGTTGGCCTCCTCCCAGGTCGTCGAGTCGAGCACCTGGGTCCTATAGCCCATCTTGTGGAGCCGAATGCCCAGGTCGCAGTCCTCGGCCACGTTGAACGGGTCCCAGCCACCGATGGTCTTCAACACGTCCGTCTTGAAGTGGTTCGACGTCCCTCCGAGCGGGATCGGCGAGCCGAGGCGGTGGAGGCCGGGGAGGAAGAGGTCGAACCAGGTGCTGTATTCCATCGTGAACCACTTGGTGAGGAGGTTCTGATCGGTATTGTAGTAGTTGAGCTTGGCCTGGAGGCACACGGTCTGGGACGAGCGGAGGAGGCGCGACAGGAAGCCCCTCGGGGCATTGGCCCTGCGGAAGGCGACGACGGCCTTCTTGAGCTGGTCGTGCTCGGGGCGGTCCTCGGCGTCATAGATGACCAGGTAGTCGCCGCAGGCGCGTTCGAGGCCGTGGTTGCAGGCCTTCGGCTTCGTCTTCGGCTTGCAGTCGGGCACCACCACCAACTCGTAGTTGGCGGGCAGGTGGGCCCGGCGGCAGACCTCGAGGGTCGCCCGGTCGTCCGCCTCCAGCAGCAGCTTCACGTCCAGCTTGTCCTGCGGGTAGTCCAGGCGCCGAAGGTAGCGGATGATCTTGCCCGCCACCTCGGTCTCTTTGTAGAGCGGCACCAGGATGGTGTAGATAGGCAACTCGTCGTCCTTGAGCGCCGCAATCTCCTCGGGGGTGACCTTGATCTCGCATGGGCTGACGAGCGAGAGCACCACGGCCACGAGCTTGTACACGATGACGATGAGGTAGAAGGCGCAGAGGACGTGCAGGACGTGCAGGAAGCGGAGCACGTGGTAATCGAGCAGATAGAGCGCGCCCAGGACGAGAGCGAGATACCAGAGCTTCTGATGCCAGGCGACCACGCGGTTGGCCGCCTCGTTGGGATGGCGGGCTGCGAAGTTGCGCACCGTGTGGTCCGGGTGGGCCAGGGCGAACGCCTTGTCCCACCGCGCCCGGCGGAACTCCACGATCGGGAACAAGAGGACCCGCACGGGAATGAGGAGGAGTTGGAGTGGCAGGTTCCACCAGCGGCAGGGCAGGAAGAAGCCCGGCCGCGGCCCCGGGGCGCCGCCCTCGACGGGACTGAGGGAGACGCGGACGATGGACGCCCCTCCCTCGGGCGGGCGCTCGATGACCGAGGAGCCCTTGGCGGCTTGGCCCTCGGCCAGGTGGCGCGCTGGCGTGTCCTCGGCGGACGACGAGAACCGCAGCACCGTGCTCCCCGCGCGTATCATGTCCTCGTGCTGAAGGGGGATGATCGTCTGCACCCGCTCGTCGTTGAGATACGTGCCGTTGGCGCTCCCGAGGTCCTCGAGGAGGTACTCCTTGCCGTCGTGGAAGACGGCGAAGTGGGCGCGCGAGGCCTGCTCGTCGAGGATGATGAATTGCGCATCGCTGCCCCGGCCGACCACGGTGCGCGAGCCGGGCGGAAGCACGAACGGCGCCTCCGGCTCTGCGTTGGCGCCCGAAACCAGGAACAGCTTGGCAGGCATCGAGTTCCGAGTCCTCTCGCTACAGAGCTCACATGCGGCGCGCATGCGACCGGCGGATTATACTGTTGCCCGCGCAGCAAGTCAAGGAAGCTCTCTGGATTGGGGCCTGGCGACTGCGGAATGCGGCACCGCGGGGCGGGAAGCGAGCGCACGCATCCGCGCGGGCGGCATAAAGCCCATAGCGAATGAACCCCCACTCCCTAAATGCCTTGAGGCCAATGTGTAACGGCACTGTAACTAGCCCGGAATCTGCTTGCGCCGGCCCCGGGGCGACGTATAATTCAAGTGGACCAGGCGACGGGGCACACGGGGGCAGCCCGAGCCGCCGAGAGACAGGAGGTGGGCCATGAACGATTGCGGAATGCGGATTGCGGAATGCGGATTGCGCGGCGGAGGGCCCGCGGTTCGGCATCGCACCTGGGCATCCCTGGTTCTGAGCCTGCTCGCCTTCGTGCCGGCATGTCTCATGGGCGCAGAGAAGCCCGAGACCACGAATCCGAAATCCGGAATCCGGAATCCAGAACCCGAGGCGGCGAAGCCGCCCCTCTCGCCCGAGGAGCAGGCGGCACGCGACCTCCTCGAACGCTACAAGGCCGAGTCCAAGATCAAACAGGGGGAGGAGCGCCATCTTGCCGAGCAGCACTTCAAGACGGGAAGGGCCCACTTCGACAACCAGGCATGGAAGGCGGCCTACGATCAGTTCAAGACGGCCGTCGCGCTCGACCCCACGCACAAGCAGGCGCGGGAGTATCTGCGAAAGGCGTCCGGCCTCCTCGGCCTCAAAGAGGGAACCGGCCCATTGGCGGGCGAGTACATCGTTGGGAGGAAGGTCAGCATTGAGGCCATGCGGATCGAGTTGCTCAACCTCTACGAACAAGCGAAGACCGCCTATGAGAAAGGGGAGTTTCTGCAAGCCATAGAGCTTTTCACCCGTGTTGCGGCGAAGGCCCGCTACTTGGCCCCCTACACGGACACGGCGAAGGTTGCCGAGGAGGCGGAGGAAGGGATCGGGAAGGCCAAGGCCGGCATCGAGCAGGGGCGGAGCAGGGGAGAGGAGGAGCGGCGGCGCCGAGCCGTCGAGGAGTCCGACCGGCTCCGCAAGCAGGGGGAAAGCCGCCTCTTCGAGCGTCAGCGGGCGCAGCTCGCCCAGGCGCGAGCCCTGTTCGGGGGACGACGCTACGAGGACGCTCGCAAGCTCTGCGACGAGGTGCTCCGCCACGACCCGGCGAACGGCGAGGCCGCCGTCCTCCGCGCGACGGCCCTCGGCACCGCCCGCGCCGAGGCGGTGGACCGCGCGGTGCGGTCCCGCGCCGCCGAGACGAACCGCTGGGCGCAAGAGGTCGCGGCGCAAACCGTGCCCCAGAACGACATCGTCGCCATCTCGCGCGGGCGCCTCGAGGAGGTGCGAGGCCGTAAGGGCGACGCGCTGTTCGACTCGGGCCTCCGGCCCCCCGAGGCCTGGGAGACCCGCATCCGCGAGGCCCTCGAGCGGAAGGTGACGTTCGACTTCGTTGAGACGCCGCTGGCCGACGTGGTGTCGTTCCTCGGCAGCCTCACCGAGGCGAGCATGGTGCTGGACACCGAGGCGCTGAAGGGCGGCATGCCCAACGTGAGCTTGCGGGTGCAGGACATGCGCCTGGAAGCCGCCCTGAACTGGCTGTGCAAGCTGGTGGGCCTCCGCTACGCCCTGCGCGACGAGGCGATCTTCATCTCCAGGCCCGAGCGCATCTACGACACGCCGGTGCTGCGGATGTACGACATCACCGATCTGACCATCGAGATCAAGAACTTCAAGGGCCGCCAGCGCGCCCTCTCCACCGACAGCGGCCACGGAGTCGAGGACTTCTTCCGGGAGGAGGAGAAGGACGAGGAGCAGGAGAAGCCGCTGTCGGGCAAGGAGCTGATCGAGTTCCTCCAGCGGGTCGTGGCCCCGACGGGACCTGAGGACGACGGGGGCATGGACCGGCTCCGCGAGGTCGCCGGCTTGCCGCGCGACGGGCGCCCCGGCAAGGGGCAGGAGCTGGTGGACCTGATTGGCGTCACGGTGGGGGGCCGCACGTTCCTGGGCGTCAAGACGAGGGAGTGAGAGGCATGGAGCGGCCGGCCTGTCCCGCCAAGGCGGTGCTAAGCCTTTTGGGGCTGGCACGTTGCGTCGGGCGAAAATGCACTTGCACTGGCGTGGCGAAGTGGTATAATCCCAGAGTACGGCCGACGCGGCAGAAGAGAGAGTCCGACGGCCGCCTGGAGGCCGCGCCTGGGTATGGAACGTGTGTACTTCGGCAGAAGCCCGCGGGCCGTTGCGGCATTCGTGTGCTACGTCGCCAACGGCACCGATCAGCGGGCCAGGGAACTGCTCGAGCACGAGCTCGAACGGAGCGGCTTCGACCGGCGCGACCGGGACCTGACGACCGAGTTGGTCTACGGCATGCTGCGGCGGCGCGGCACCTTGGACCACCTCCTGGCGCGGTTCAGCCGCCGCCCGCTGCGAAAGGTGCAGCCGCGGGTGCTCGAGCTCCTGCGGCTTGGTGCGTATCAGCTTCTGTTCCTTGACAAGGTGCCTGCGCCGGCGGCGGTCAACGAGGCCGCGGAGATCGCCAAACACGTGAGCTCGCGCGCAGCGGTGGGCTTCGTGAACGGCTGCCTCCGCTCCCTTCAGCGGGCCATCGTGGCGAAGGGCAACGAGGCCGGGGCCGACCCGCGCCGGGCGGTGCCCGTCGCGGAAGGCGCCTGGTGCATCCTCGACAGGCCGGTGCTGCCCGATCCGAGCGACGGGGCGGCCGACTACCTGGCCGCGGCCTACTCGCACCCCGCGTGGCTCGTGGAACGCTGGGTGCGCCGCTTCGGCGAGGCCGTTGCGCGGCAGGTGTGCGAGGCGGACAACTCACACGCCGGCGTCGTCCTCCGCGTGAATCGGCTCCGAGCCACCCAGGAGACCCTGGTGGAGGAACTCGTGCGGGGAGGGCGCTGGGCGAGACCGGTCGGCACCGACCACGTGGTGGCTGACCGGCCCGGCTCGCTCGCCGACGTTGCGGCGTTGCGCGACGGGTTGTGCACGGTGCAGGGGGTGGCCGCATCGGCCGCGGCGCCGTTGCTGGCGCCCCAGCCGGGCGAGCGGGTGCTCGACCTGTGCGCTGCCCCCGGCTCGAAGGCCTGCCAATTGGCCGAGTTGGCGCGAGGCGAGGCCGAGATTGTGGCGCTCGACCTCTCGCCCAGGCGCCTGCGGCAGGTGACCGAGAACGCGCTTCGCCTCGGCGCCCGCGCCGTGTGGCCCGTCGCAGGCGACGGCGCCGCGTGCGAGCGGCTGTTCCGGGGCGATTTCGACGCCGCGCTGGTGGACGTGCCGTGCTCGAACACGGGCGTGCTGGCCCGGCGGGTAGAGAGCCGCTGGCGAGTGTCGGCGCAGGGGATCGTGAAGCTGTCGCGGCTACAGCTCCGCTTGGCCGCATCGGCGGCTGCCGTCGTGCGGCCCGGGGGCCGGCTGGTGTACAGCACGTGCAGTCTTGAAGAGGAGGAAAACGAGCGAGTCGTGGAAGCCCTGTGTGCGATGCGGGCGGACTACCGCCTGGCAGAATCGCGTTACATTCTGCCGCCGCAGACAGGCGATGACGGCGGATACGTGGCGCTCCTGCGACGTGCGGAGCGCGGATAGCTCAGGGGGCTGTGAACAACACGGTGGCGGGAGGGAAAGGGGTCGAACCATGCGAGGACGATGGAAGCTCGGGTTGCTGTGTGGGCTTGTGCTCGTGGCGCTCTGCGGAGTCTTGCGGGCCGGTGAGGCGCCGGCGATGGCCCCGCCCGCGCCCGTTCTCAGCCCCGAGGAACAGGCGGCTCAGGACCTGATCAAGCGCTACCAGGTCGAGAAGCGGGTCCAGGACGACCAGGAGCGCTTCCTGGCCGCCCAGCACGTGGCGGCCGGGCAGGCGCACCTCATCAACGGCGCCTACGAGGATGCCCGACGCCAGTTCGCAGAGGCCCTGAAGCTCGACGAGACGAACAAGGATGCCCAGGAAGGGATGCGGAAGGCACAGAGCCTCCTCGGCGTGATCAAGCCGCGGTTCCTCGACCTGGCGGGGGAATACGCCCGCCAGCGGTCCGTCGCGCTCCAGGCCCAGAAGACCGAGCTGGAGAACATGTTCGGCGCCGCGAAGGCCCAGCTCGAGAAGGGCCAATTCATCGACGCCATCGAGGGCCTCACCCGCGTGTCGGCCCGGGGCCGATACCTGTCGCCCAACATCGAGGTGGGCGACATCGTGGTGAACGCGGAGGCGCTGATCCAGAAAGCCATGCTCCAGATGGAGCAGACGCGCGTGGAGCAGGAGGCGAGACGCCGCCAGATCGCGGAGGAGCAGGCCCGGGAGCTCGTCGAGATGCGCGCGAAGCTCCTCGAGGAGCGCACCCAGGCCCTCTACCGCCAGGCCACCACGCTCTTCGCCGAGCGGCGCTACAAGGAAGCCGAGAAGATCTGCGACGAGATTCTGCGGAGGGACCCCGCGAATGGACCGGCGCAGACTCTGCTCGACACCGCCAAGTCCGCCGGCCGGAAGGACGACATTGATGCCGCGATCAAGGAGCGCCGCTCGGCGACCGAGCAGCACTGGCAGGAGACCCAGGCCTACTGCGTGCCCTACACCGAGGTGCGGCCGTACATGCCGCGCGACAAGTTCGAGGAGGTGCGCAGCCGCAAGGCCGCGACGCATATCGGCGACGAGATCGAGGAGCAGGACTGGGAGCGCCGCATCAAGGAGGCCCTCAACAAGAAGGTGACCTTCGACTTCGTCGAGACCCCGCTCCAGGACGTGGTGAACTTCCTGAGCAGCCTGGTGGACGTGACGATCGTGCTCGACACGCCCGCCGTGAAGGACGCCCCGAACGTCACCCTGCGCGTCAACGAGATGCGCCTCCAGTCGGCCCTCAACTGGATTCTCAAGCTCGTCGCCCTCAAGTACACGCTCAAGGACGAGGCGGTCTTCATCTCCAAGGCCGAGGCCATCATGGAGAAGCCGGTCCTGCGCATGTACGACGTCACCGACCTGACGATTGACATCAAGAACTTCCAGGGCCGCCAGCAAGCCCTCGCCAGCGACAGCGGCTACGCCTCCACCGGCAGCAGCTTCGGCGGCGGCGGCGGCGACATGGCCCAGGAGTTCTTCGGCGGCGACGAGGACCAGCAGGACGAGGAGGAGAAGCTCACGGGCGAGAGCCTGATGGAGTTCATCAAGAAGACCATCGCCCCTGGCACCTGGTCCGACGACATGGGCGCCGGGGGGAGGGCCGAGTTCTAGTGGCCCCGAGCGGGATGCCGACGAGCCCGGCAACGTGCCCCTGGCCCGTTGGCCGGGCTCGTTCATGAGAAAGACAGGCCTGGTAGCCTTCTCGCACCGCACTTCGGGAACGGTTGCCGGCGGGTTCGTGCGCGCAGCCGGAACGAGGCACTTCTCATGCCCAACTTGCCCTTCCGCCCGCCGCCGGGAATGAGGCAGCAAGCGCGCGTGGTCCTCAGGGCGCCGCGCGCACCGCAGGGAGGGATGCTTGCCGCGGTGCGGGAGCAGTTGCGCCGCGCCCCCTGGTTCGCCATCTCGGCCACGATTCACGCCTGCCTTCTCCTCGCCATCGCGTTGCTCGCCGGAGAACGGTCGCGGCCCGTCGAGGAGGCGGTGGGCCACGTGTTCGAGGTGAACCTGTACGCCGAGCGCCCGAAGCCGATCGAGACGCCGAAGCCGCCCGAGCCGAAGGAGGAACCGCCGCCCAAGCCGCCGGAGCGCCTGCCGGAACCGAAGGTCGCGCCGGAGCCGCAACCCGAGCTGGTCGTGCCTCCCACGCCTCGCCCCGAGACGCCCACCCCGCCGCCTCCGGAGGAGGTGGCCAGCGTGAAGGCCACGCCGGTGATCCAGGTCCCCGACGGCCCCGCCGCCGCGCGCGACGTGTTCGCCTCGCGCCGGCCGGTCGCTCGCGAGGAGGCCGTGCGACAGTGGGGGGGCACCGCCGGCTCCGAGCGGGCCGTGGACGCGGGGCTGGACTGGCTGGACCGCCACCAGGAGCAGGACGGGCGCTGGCACGACGGCGACCCCCAGTTGAAGCTGGCTCCCGGCCTGTCGGGCCTGGCCCTCCTCGCCTTCCTGGGCAAGGGGCACACCCACACCGACGCCGGGCCCTATCGCGACACGGTGGGGCGGGCGCTCCGCTACCTGGTGAGTCTCCAGGCGAGCGACGGCCGGTTCGGCGAGCCCTACCTCCTCGCCGGCGAACGCAATAACCGCTACCTCCTGTACCACCAGGGCATCATCACCATGGCCCTCGCCGAGGCATTCGCCATGACACGGGACCCGGAGCTTCGCGGGGCCGTGCGTCGCGGCGTGGCCTTCATCGCGCGCGCCCAACAGGACGCCGGGGGCTGGGACTACGGCGACCTGCGCACGGGGCGCAACGACACCTCGGTGACCGGCTGGCAGCTCATGGCCCTCAAGTCGGCCCATGCCGCCGGCGTCGAGCTGGATTGGCAGACCCTCTTCGGCGTCATGCGCCACTTCGATCTCAACACAAGCCCCGCCGGCGAGGTCGTCTACGCCAACCGCGACCCCGGCTCCTGGCGCCGAGGGCCGGGCATGGCCGCCGTCGGCCTGTTCGCCTACCTCGCCCTGGGCTGGCCGCGGGACTGCTCGCTCGTGAGCCAACAGGCCGAGCTCCTGCTGAAGGAACTGCCGGACTGGGCGGAGATGAACCGCAACGACCCGCGGGACGTAGAGGGCTGCCTTCACACCATGTACTACTGGTACTACGGCACGCTCGCGCTCTTCCAGATGGGCGGGCACTGGTGGACGCAGTGGAACACCCACCTGCGCGACCTCCTCGTCGCCCGCCAATGCCTGGACGGCGAGCGGAAGGGGAGCTGGGACCCTCCCGACAGGGGCTTCGATGCCGCCGGGGGCCGCGTCTACGCCACCACCATCAACCTCCTCACCCTCGAGGTCTACTACCGCTACCTGCCGTTCTACCGGGGCGGGGCGTTCGACGCCCTGGAGACCCTGGAGAAGGCCCTCCAGGTCCGCGGCTCCGACGCCACGCGTCGCCGGGCGCTCAGCCTGCTCGCCTCGTTCCGTACGGAGCGCGCCCAGGAGCTGCTGGTGGCGGCACTGGCCGACTCCGACCCCGCCACCCGCGCGACGGCCCAGCGGGTGCTCGTGGAGCAGAAGTGCGAGCGGGTGGTGCCCGACCTCGAGCGCCAGCTCGAGTCGCTCAGCGCCCTGGCGCGCATGCAGGCGGTCGCCAACCTGGCGCGGTTTGGCGACAAGCGGTTCGTCCCCCATTTTCTCAAGGCGCTGCGCGACCCCGAGAAGGTGGTCCGCGACCGTGCGATCCAGGCGCTGCGCAGGCTCACCGGCGAAGGCTTCGGCTACCAGGCCGACGCCCCGGCCGACCGGCGCGAGGAGGCCCTCGCGCTGTGGGAGCGCTGGCAGCGTGGCGAGGTCGCGCAACCGCCGCCCGAGGGCATCCCGGGCAAGGTCCTCGTCGTGGATGAGCAGGCCCCCAACGCCGTGGTCCTCGACGTCGGGAGCGACAAAGCCGTCCGTCGTGGCCTTCGCTTCGAGGTCCGACGCGACGGCAAGGTCATCGCCGTCCTCCAGGCCGAGAAGGTGGACCCCACCCTCACCATGGCCCGGGTCATCGAGCGGCGCGGGAACGCCATCCGCGAGGGCGACGCCGTCCAGTCGCTCCCCGACTCCCCGGTGAGCACGACGCGTGAACGTGAGTGAGGCGGGCGAGGCAGAAGCAAGCGGGCCCCTGCGTCTTGCCTGGTCTCCGTGGGGGAGGAGCACAGAGACCGTGGGATGGCAAGACCACAGGGGCCGCGCAAATCACTTCTCTGGCTCGGGGGCCGACGTACCGACAGGTCCCCTCACCCTCTAATGCTAGCAACCTCAGTTGGCTGTGTCAAGGGGTTTTTGGGCAGCCACGCCTGGCGCCGATCCGGGGTGGCTGCCTGCGCGTCGCCGCTCGTGCGCGCCGCCGTCATCCTGGCTCTTCGGCCTGTTCCTGTGCGGGGGGCCGCTCGGCGAGGGCGTGGAAGAAGGCGTGGATGGCGGCCGCTTGCTTCGCCGAGACTCCCTCGACCTTTGCCAACTCGTCCCGTGAGGCGACGCGGATGGCGCGCACGCTGCCGAAGTGGGCGACGAGGACCTTCTTGCGCGCGGGGCCGATGCCAGGGATACGATCGAGGATCGAGCCCTTGTAGGGCTGGCGCCGCAGCTTGTGGTGGTATGTAATCGCGAAGCGGTGAGCCTCGTCCCGTATCCGCTCCAGCAGGTGCAGCTCCGGCGCGTCGGGGGCCAGGACGATGGGCTCGGGACGCTCCGGGACGAAGACGCGCTCCTGGGTGTGCTCGCGGCCTTTGGCCAGGGCGATGAAGTCCACGCCCGCGACGCCGGCGGCCCGCACCGCCGCCCAGGCCACGGCGAGCTGGCCCACGCCGCCGTCCACGATGATCAGGTCGGGCAGGTCGTGCTCCTGGGTGCCGCGGCGGAGGCGGCGGGTGAGGACTTCGCGCAGCATCGCGTAGTCGTCGGCGCCGGCGACCGTCTTGATCCGATAGCGGCGGTAGCGGGCCTTGTTGGGTGCCCCGCGGTCAAATGTGACCTGGGAGCCAACCGCCTCGGCCCCCCCGAGGTTCGAGATGTCGTAGCACTCCATCCGCTGGGGCGGGCGGCGGAGGCCGAGGGCCGCCTGGAGGCGTTCGAGCACGCGGGCGCGGTCGCGCTCGGTGGCGTGTGCGGCGCGGAAGGCGCTCTGGGCGTTGCGCATGGCCATCTCGACCAGGCGGGCCTTCTCGCCGCGCTGCGGGCGCAGGACCTCCACCTTGCCGCCGCGCCGCTCCGCGAGCCATTCGGTCAGCGGCCCGCGGTCGGGCGGCTCGACGGGCACCAGGACCTCGGGCGGGATGAAGCGGGTGCGGCCGTAGAACTGCTTGAGAAACTCCTCGAAGGCGGCGGGGGCGGCGTAGCCTTTGGTGCCGAAGGCGTAGGTCGGCACGTCCTCGAGCTTGCCGCGGCGGACGAGGAGGGCCTGCACCTGCATCGTCTCGCCCTCGGTGTAGTAGCCGAACACGTCGCGGTCCACGCTCTGGGGGCTGGCGACCACCTGCTTCTCGATGGTGCGCTCGACGGCAGCGAGTTGGTCGCGGTATCGGGCAGCCATCTCGAACTCGTGGCGCGCCGCCGCCTGGCGCATCTTGTCGCGGAGCCGCTCGGCCAGCTCCTGGCTCCGGCCGCGGAGGAACATCTCCACCTCGTCGAGCAGCTCCCCATAGGCCGCCGCGTCCACGTAGCCCACGCAAGGCGCCACGCAGCGGCCCAGTTCGTAGTAGAGGCAGGGCCGCGTGCGGTTGCGGAACACCGCATCCGGGGTCTTCCGAATCGGGAAGATGGCGTTCACGATGCGCAGGGTCTCCCGGGCGGAGGCGGCTGAGGAGTAGGGGCCGAAGTAGCGCACGCCGTCCTCGGGCGTGTAGCGCCGCACCAGCTCCAGCCGCGGGAAGGGCTGACGCCGGTCCAGCTTGATGCTCAGAAACGTCTTGTCGTCCTTCAGATTGATGTTGAAGCGCGGCTTGAACTGCTTGATCAGGTTGTTCTCGAGGATGAGGGCCTCTTTCTCTGTGGCCACGAGCACCCAGTCCAGGTCGGCCACCCTGGGCACCAGGTGCTCGACGAACACTCGCTCATCACTCGATGCCTGGAAGTAGGAGCGGACTCGTGCGCGCAGGTTCACCGCCTTGCCGACGTAGATCACCTTGTTGTGGCGGTCCTTCATCAGGTACACGCCGCAGGCGGCGGGCAGGGCGGCCAGCTTCTCTTGGAGTTTGTCAGGAATCATAGGCGGTTGCCTGCGGAGACAATCCGTAATGCGTAATCCGTAACCAGGCACGACGCAGCTTGCTGGCGAGCTGAAAGGCTGCTATGATTGCCCGGCCAGTGCATCGCCCATTATAGTGCAGAGGAGGCCCCCGTTTCCACCGCGTGCCTCCTCGTTCTTGTTACGGATTACGAATTACGGATTACGGATTCCGATGCCCACTTCCCTTCCACCTCACCATCGCGGCCGGTCCCACACGCTGCTGATGGTGCTCGCCCACGCGATGAGCGATTTCTATGCGACCAGCTTCACGCCGCTGGTGGCGACGTTTCGGTCGCTCCTGGGCCTGAGCCTGACGGGGGTGTCGGTGATCGGGGCGCTGCTGGGCATCTTCGGCTCGATGATGCAGCCGTTGATGGGCCTCTGGAGCGATCGGGCACACCGCGGGACGATGGCCGCGGTGGGCGTGGCCGTGTCGGCCGTGTTCTTCGGCCTCATCGGCTTTGCCCCGAACGTCGTGGTGCTCACGCTCCTCCTGGTCGCTGGGGCGCTGGGCGTCGCGGCGTTCCATCCGAGCGGCGCGGTGCTCGTGGTGCGCGACGAGTCGCGGCGCCACGCGGCGATGGGCCTGTACATGACGGGCGGCAGCCTGGGCCTGGCCCTGGCGCCCTGGGTGACGACGCGCATCGTTGGGCGTATGGGGCTGCCGTGGCTCTGGCTCATCGCGTTGCCCGGCATCGGGCTGGCGCTATGGGTGTATGGCGCGACGCGGCACGAGCCGCCCGCCAGGGCCACGGGCCGGGCGTTCAACTGGCGGGCGCTCCTGGCCCCTGGCACGGGCGCCGCCTGGGCGCTGTTCGGCATCGCCATCGTCCGCTCGGTCGCCGTCACGTCCTTTGCCTACTTCGCCTCCGTGCTCGGCGAGGCTCGGGGCTGGCGGCTGGAGGAGACGGGGGCCGTGCTCTCCTGGTTCCTGGGCCTCGGCGTGGCAGGGAGCCTGCTGGGCGGGCACCTGGCCGGCCGCATGGACCGGCGGGTGCTGATCGCGGCGTCGTGCGTGCTGGCCGCGCCGTGCTTCTTCGTGTTCGCGGCGACGCGGGGCGGGCTGTCGGTCCCCGCGTTCGCGGCGGCTGGGTTCTTCTTCTCCCTGGCTACCCCGGTCAACGTGTCGCTGGCTCAGGAGTTGTACCCTCGGAGCGCGAGCGCGATGAGCGGGGTGATGATGGGCATGGCATGGGGAATTGCCAGCCTGCTGTTGATCGTGGTCGGCGGAGCGGCGGAGCGGGTCGGCGTCGAGCGCGCCCTCCAGGTCGCCGCGGTGTCGAGCGCGTTCGCCGCGGCGTTCGTGGTGTTCCTGCCGGGCAGAGGGGTCAGGGCTCGGGCTGGGGTTGGGTCGCCTCGAGCTGCTCCTCGTTGAAGAGCTCGGGCTGGCGGATGATGCTCATGTCCACAAGCTGTCGGATGACGCGGCGGGTGAGGGCGCGGCTGTCGGTGTAGAAGCCCACGTAGCGGGGGTGCTTCCCCTCGGGGGGAAGCTCCTCGGCCAGCAGGGTCATGTGGATGTCGCGGCTGATGTTGATCGTCACCCAGTTGTTGCCGAGCTTCTGGATGCCGTCGGTGATGAGGTGCACGTTTGGCGCCCACCGCTCGACCTTCACGTCGGGCACGCCGATGACGTAGATGTTGCGTGCCACGGCGGCGAGGTTGTGATAGTGGTCGAGGTGCGGCTCCAGCAGGCTCAGGCGGCGGAAGACCGAGTAGAGGGTGCAGCGCCCAGGGTCGGCGAAGCACGCGTTCTCGATGCACCGGCTCATGAAGGTCAGCGTCGCCTCCGAGCTGGTGAAGTGGTACTCGCCGCTCAACAGGTCGCCATCGAGCCGCCCGAACAGCGGCGCGGGGTCGCGATTGTCGCGCAGCTTCTGAATGTCGGTGATCAGATCGTGGAACGGACTGATTGGCTCGGACACGCGCCGGCACTCCTTCACAAGTGTCGCAAAGTCTAGCATTTGGGCTTTTCCCTGTCAAGGTTGCCCAAACCGTCGTCGTTGTCGTCGTCGTCCTCGTCGTCGAGCCGTTCGGGATCGCCATTTGGCCATTCTCGGCCTTCCGACTCAGAGTCGTACGGCTTTCTCGATTTCCGGCGCACCCGTCTGGCGATTCTCGCCCTTCCGGCTCAGAGTCATACAGTGTTCTCGAGTCTCAGACTCGAGAATCGGCGATTCTCGGCCTTCCGGCTCAGAGTCGCACAGACTCGCCAGAGTCGACCGCTTTTCCGCGCCCTGGGGTCAGGTCTCAACTTACAACTTAAGGCAATGCGACCACCGCCCATTGTGGCTGCTTCCGGGTCGCACCACAATGCGTTCCAACTCGTCCAAGTCGTCCAAGTCGGCAGGTTCATGGGGGAGGTCTCGTGAGCCCCACGTGGCCGCACTTGTGGGCGGCGTGTCCCCACGCCGCGAATCGCGGGATGGAGACATCCCGCCCACAGTCCTGGCACCCACTGCCCCTGGGCGTTCGCGTGGCACCCTTTGACCGCAGGAGATCACCCGTAGCCGCCGCCACGGGTGCGAGCCGGAATTGTAGGTAGAGCGGTTCTCTCTGGAGCCTGAAAGGCTCGCATAGGATAGCCCAGGGCAATGCCCTGGGAACGAGGCCAACCCCAAGCCATAGCCCTGAAAGGGCGGCATAGCCACGCTCTATCTCGCCCTTTCAGGGCTTGCGTGATGGGGGCCCCTGGACCCAGGGCGTTGCCCTGGGCTATCCTATCACGCCCCGTTGGGGCTGCGGAATCCACCTGCAATTCCGGTTCACACCCCGCCGCCACTTTCCGCTTGCTTTCCAGCCCAGCCCGGCTATATTGCTGGCAGGAGGAGACGATATGAAGAAGAATAGCCAGCACAACGGCGCCGACGCCGACCGCGACACGATGCGGCCGGAGTACGACTTCAGCAAGGCCGTGCGTGGGGTCACTGCTGCCCGATACGCCCAGGGGGGCCAACATCGTCGTCATTGACCCCGAGGTCCTCGACGTGTTCCCCGACAGCGCTGCCGTCAACGCCACCCTCAACGCCCTGGCCCCTGTTTTCCGACAGCAGCGGCGGCCCAGGCGCCGAGCCATGCGGCCCCCGGCACACAGGTCGAAGGCGAAGGCGTGAGTCGCCAGCGGCCATCACCGGCGGCGACACCACCCCACGGTATGCCTGTCACACCGTGCGATGGAGCGGCCGGTTTCGAGCATCGTGGGCCGGTCTGTTGGCCATGGGGTGTTCGCCTCTGGCCCCCGCCTCGCCGGCCCCGGACGGAGGGGATGACATGTCGCGCCATAACAACTGCCACAGCCGCCACTTGCATGTCAGCGGTTTGACAGGCACCGCTGTGGTGCTACGCCTTCACCGCGCGGCTCTCTCATCCGCTGCTCCCTGCCAGTTGACTGGCGCTCTCCGAGGACTCGAACTGCGTCCTGTCAGGCCAAGCGTTCCGGCTACCCCGGTTCGTATAGGAGCACATAGCTGTGACTGTTGAGCGGCCGCGGCAGCTTCAGGGACAGTACGCGTTCTGAGGCATCGGCGGCCTCGGCGAGTCCCAGGTGATTGGCCAAGCTGCACCGGTCCGTTTCCACATCATTAACTTGGCGAGTGCCATGGAGTAGTGCAATTGCACGATACGACAGGACCTGGACTTTTCTTGGGAAGTGAAATGCGAGCTCGAGGCTGTCCAGTTCGGCATGCACATCAAACACGTAACCGTAGTACAAGCGATGCGCTACCTTGTACACGTCAGGAAATCCAGGCTGTCGCGCACGCTCGGCTAACTCGGCTTGCGTCAGCGGGTAGTAGTTTCGCAAGTCGAAGGATCGTCGATATCCCAGCTTTTCTCCCGGCATCAACGGCGGGTCAACATTCACAAAGTACCAGAGCTCTCGGGCAGTTCTCTCAGCTAGCTGGAGTGACACCCGGTGAGTGTCACCACCTAAGGTCGCCTCAATTTCGTAGGCATCTTCACTGACGAGCTCTATCCGCGCCCCTTCGGTATGATCAAAGCCCGTATCAAGCGAGTGGCGAAAGCGGGCAAGTTTGATGCGGGGAATGATCTCATGATATTGCTCCCGGCACAACATGCCCGTTCGCGAGATGCGATTGCGGAGAACGACGTTTGTGTACAGGAAAGGTTGTGTGCCTTGTGGGAGGTCGATCCTGCGCTTGAGATCAAGAAGGTGCTTCACGACGTGGTGGGCATTTGTCAGGAAGCTTGAGGCATCCCAGAAATCGAATCGCGCGGCTGTCTGTGACTCTCGGAATGCTTCGGGTACACGGGTGCCCGTGTGAACGATGAGAGCGACCGGCTTCTCTCTCCCTGCGGCATACACGCTCTCTTGTTCCGGGCATGGCGCCGGTTCTAGGTCGCCTTGCGCAGAATGATCAGAAGGCGGCGGGGACTTC